>Ga0068629_1000453_pt1 | contig 12019 bp, 8 predicted proteins | sample InSIn3gowninarea_FD_77432 | JGI IMG/M metagenome (GOLD analysis project Ga0068629, IMG submission 77432) | Clean room microbial communities from NASA Spacecraft Assembly Facility at Jet Propulsion Laboratory, Pasadena, California, USA -... ...
ATTCCTTCGGTATCCTGTTGAACAAAACAGGAAGTACCTCGGCATGGTCTGGGTTCTCAAAGAGATGCAATAGCAGGTTGGGGCCGATAGGTGGATCAGTGTCGCATTGTTCGAAATCGTAATCTATTCGTGCTTGACTCTCCGGAAGAGATGGGCATTGCTGAACGTTGACGATTTCGCTGAGGAATATCTCAAACTTGAGCCAATTTGTTAGCACCGCGAGACCAAAGGGCTATTTAATGAAGTGTGATGCATACCTTGACAAAGTCTATTGATGATACGCGCCGAAACCACCGCCACTTGAGGGCACGTCTGGAGTCAGAATAAGTCTGTCGTAATGCCTTGAAGAAGTCTCGGTCCGAATGAATCTTGCAGACGTCAGGCTGGTGTGCTTTCGAGACACGTTTGGCGAATGGTGCGCAAACCATGAGAAATCTATGCTTTGGATCTAAGGCTGATGTTTGGGTGGTAGGTGATAATTGGCAGGTTTCGCCTAGGTTTTGGCCTTTGCTGGCCTTGTTGAAGGTAGGTAGCTTCATTGACTTCCCCTGCCAGGAAGGAAAGGAAAAGCTTATTTTGAGGAATGAACCGAGACCTGCCGCAGTCGTCTTGGCTGTTGCCGATCCGGTGTTTTCCACGAGCTCGAGGGTCATCTTCTCATAGTCCTTCAACAAGACTTGCAACTCTTCTATTGCACCTGATCGTCTTTCAAAGTAATCATCATGACCTGTTTGTCCACAACGCTAGTAACCATTATTAGAAACAATATTTACATTTCCAGCTAGGAATACTTGCACATGACCAAGATAGACGAGTCTGGTGGTCCGGTTTGGAGATTTTGCAGTATCTGAGCGCTAGATAATTGAAGCAGTGCCTCATTCTTGTGCTGATCGCGGGTATTGTCGCAGAGTCTCTTGAAACAAAAAGCTTCAAAGCTGAGACGAAACTTTCAAATGGTGCACCTTCGAAGATAAACTGCTGCACGTGCTCGTAGATGATTTCCCTCTCATCTGTGTCCAGCTCCTCTGTTTCTTCAGCCTCTTCGACTAGCGTATCCATAGATACTTCGTTCTTAGTGATAGATATCGAAGACTTCGAAGATGTAAATGCGCCGATACGAACTTGGATACTATAACTATCGAAAGTTTCCCGATCATGAATGTCAAATATGTCAACGAGCTCATCGATGTGACATTCGACAATACGGTCGGCAACGGTCAGTCGAGATGCACCGACGAATCGTGCAGCATCTTTATCGAGTCGACTATATGCTCGTGCCCTAAGATCACGAGAAAGACGTTATAGATACCTGGAAATGGTCCTGACGGCCTCATTCTTGCCGTGAGAAATTCTTACAATCTGTGGCCATAGGTGTCTGAGGCTAAACTCATTCAGCAGCTCGCGGAATAGTCTTTCAGCGGCTTCCTCTTTTTCGTCATCCGGAAAAGTCAAGTTTGTCGAAGAGGCAGAAATGTCGCTAAAGATTGACGCGGTATCGTCGTCGTTAGAGCCATGGTCTTCAACGATATCGCCTGTATATTTGGGACCGTGCGATGAGCAGGCGTAGCCAACTAAAATGGTGCGCTTCTCAGTCTCATGGCCCGGTCGATCAAAATCGGCGCAACGGTTGATAGGATGAATGTAATAGACACAGCGGCATGCTGAGTATTGCTCTGTAATTTGATAGCACATGTTGACAGTTGTCAGAATGAGGAAAATAACGCTGCTAGATGCCTAGTGTTTTCAGCTTATGCTTCTCTGTCATTGGTTCTATTCCACTGGTTCGGGTGGATCGACAAATCCGGAAATTCTGCTCCGGTTGCACTGTAAATAGTGATATAGGGTAGGCAGAGTGTTCCTGGAGTTTTTTATCATTCCGACCTGGTCATTATTCCCAACTAATTGTTAAATGACTAGCGTCTTGGTTTGGATCTTGATGAGGATGAGACTCATCAGGCCCATCATTAAACGTGACTGTTGAATGGCATTTCATGTGATCAAAAGTGTCATTCTGTTGAACAAGCATTGAGAGGCCGGTCATCACCACATTCGTGACTAACAGTCCCCAAGTAGCTCAACTAACTGTTCTCATGCTTACCAGGGTTGCTCCTGAGTTGTATTGGATCCCTCGACTTTGTCCAAGTATTTCACGAAACACCATTTGTTCCGCGTAACTGTCATGAGGGGAAAAACAGAACCACATTGGCTTCAATTACATCAGCATGTTCTGTTATCGAACATCATGCTATCTTATCGGCCCCACGTGGCGATAAACGATCTAAGCTTCCAGCGGATCGACACTGGAGCAAACAAGCTAGGTTGATCCTGATCTAGTGCGAGAACAATCTTGGTACGTACCTCAATGTCAATGCAATGTATTGGTCAAAACCCCTGTCTATTTCAGGTCACCCCGGCTTGAAAGCGGCGGATCTAGTTTAGTCAGGTACCACAAGCGCTTATTATTTAAAGCAGCGTCAGGCGGGAAAGAGCAGGGGAAGTCTTGGTCAAAAGCCTACATGATCTGATTGAAACATTCACTTGATGGTGGTGCCAAGGCAGAATGGATTGAAACAGCCCATCAGTATAATCCATGTCGATAAGGTGACGTGTCGGTGCACCTATTTTGGGAGTTCATGGCTTCAACCGTTGAGTGTCTTGCGCCAAGTTCAGGTGGCACCATGGAGTCAGAGTAGATAGAACAGCTTGCTGGGTGGGCCATACGCCCCGCACTTGCAAATCGACATAGCTTCTTTAGCATGGACACCTATGTCCGTGAAGGTTAAAGCAAGTGCACCTCGTTGAACAAGAATGATGTGACAAAGAGGTTGAGCGGCTGGTTATGAAAACGGACATAGCGGGCGGAAACGCGCGTGTGACATAAGGTCTAGAAAAAGAAGAGAAAAGAAAGGAAAAGGAAGAGAGCGCCTCGTATCCAGAGGACAATCCTGCACCAATCAAGAGTAGTAGCAGGGTTGCGAGAATGAGGCTGAAGCAGTGACACGTACTCAGTGACTTGACAAGGCAGAGAGTCCAGCTCTTGACCCAGGGGATTGAAACGGATCTGAGCTTTTTGCCAAGTGGTTGGCAAAAGAATGGGGCATTTATCGACTGGGATAATCGAAGTACCGAGACAGGGAGGATCGTAGCGGCTTGTCATGATGCTGGTGCCACTCGTAAGGCCTTCTGTTATTCCTTCTCTGCAGGGCCCTTGCATGATCGCCGACATAATCCTCCGTCCGAATAATGAGAGAAGAAAATCGGCAACACGCAAAGAGGTGGTGACATGACATCTAAGGCATGGCAACACTGTATAAACTGGCTTCAGCTCGCCTTGGCGTGTCACTGCAACACCAATCAAAGACCAATTCGGGGAGGGGGGTGAGATGGGGATGATTGACAGGCGTGCTTATTGGCTGCTATCGCGTCGACCGTCAGAGAAAGCCCAGGGGACGCAGGCTCAGATAGTCGCAGGCGTGTTCGGCGTGGTGTCCACGTCAGCAGAGGTTCTTGGCTATGACTAACAGAGCAAGTCGTCTTGTGTGTCACACCGAAGAAAGAAAGACGTACGCTACACCTCCTCGAAAGACAGTCTTTTCTCTGGTGTGGCAATGAGGCCTCGACTCATTTGCGTCTACCACGTGGTATGAAGCCTGCAGCTGTGATAATAAATACAGGCTTGAGGTCTTAAATTGACGATTTGCTCATTTTTCTTGATTCCAAACGCACTTCTAAGCTAGACTGATGTCAGTCGATTAAGGTTAAACATGCCCGGCGACAACTATTTGGGCTCTGTTAGTGACACATCTGGTGATAAGATGCCGGGCGAGAAACGAAAGCTTTCCAAGTACACAAAGCGCCTGAAGGCCATCTTGAAGTTGAACGAACATGCCACAGCATCAGACTCGGTACCAGCGTCAACACTTGCCAGTCAAAACAGTCAAGCCAGCTCTGCAGCTGCCGAAGAGCTCAGAAAAGAGTTCAAAAGTTCTATAGATGCTCTGGACATCGAATGTATGCGGACCAACCGTGGTACCCCATGCGTGCAGCCTGATAACTGACCTTCTATGTTAACAATACAGCGGTTAGCAACTTTGAGGACTACAGAGAGGAGCATCGAAAACGACTCGAGATGGCGACAGAAAAATATTCCAACTCAATAGTGAACGAAGAAACCGCAAAACCATGGACTTGGTAAGCTGAACTTTATCGTCTTAATTACCCATCGCACGGTTTAAATACTAAAGCCTATACAGCTCCCCGGAGGCAGCTAGACTCGTCTGGACAGCCCTCTGCTGCTCGCGGGATGCCAATGGTAAAGGCGATCTTGAACACACTGGAGGCCTCTTTTTTGAGAGGACAATGCAAGTCGTCTTCGAACAGACCCTGAAGCCTTCACCGCTTGGTACAAGGAAGCGTGTCGTGATCTGCACTGACAGAGTGAGCGGCACGCTCTTTGTTGCAGTCAGAGGCTCCAAAGCCTGGTTCGACCACGTGGTGAATACGGCGTCCCGCACAGAACATGACTCTTGCGGTGTCAGGGTGTGTGTCTAGTGATATTATCACCCCCTACAGTTATACTGATATCTCACAGGAACTGGCCGGGTCTCACGGCGGGTATTTGTCCTGCATGAAGGAGCTCATTCCCAGTTTCCAAAAGATCTTTGAGAAAGATGTCCAGACTAATCCTAATATTCGCCACGTTGTATTCACTGGCTCATCATCAGGTGGTGCCGTCGCGTCGCTTCTCTTCTTCTACTTTGCTGCTCAATGCAGTGAGGTCCTTGGAAGTGCCAAACGTTCCCTCATCACATTCGGAAGTCCTCCTGTCACATTGCAGAATCTCAGTACTCGCGCAGAGGGACTGCCACAAGTCCAATCGGTCTTGGCATTCGTCAACGAAGGAGATGTTATCTCACGCCTGAGCCTGGACTATGTAAAATCCGTAGCGCATCTTTACGAAAGACATGTGAAGGAGACACTACAGAAACAGCAGCGTGGAGGCTTTGCAGCAGGAGAATCTGAATTAGTGGCCAACCCTGTGACGCCGGCACAAGAATGGAAGCTTCCAGACCCAAGCTACTACCAGATCGGCCGAATTGTACTTTTGAGGCCCAGTCTTGTGGATAAAGACTCAACGTCACCTGGGTGCTCAGAGCTTGAATACTCAGACTTTTCTCGCCTACTCTGGTACGATACTGTCGTGCACAAGGGGAGAACGTATACGAAGCGTGTAGGTGCTCTGGTACGGAGCATTGACCCAGACATTTTGCCACCACTGACGCCCCTCGAGGATGACACCAACGTCCAGAGGCAATGAGCTTTGAGTTTCAGATTGTGATCAGAATGCATTGAAATAGAACAGTAGTTAGCCAATCAAAATAAATTGTAAAGCTAAGGCTACTATATGCAAGGAACAGGCCTTGATCAGCGGACCTGTAGGGTGGTCTATTCGAATGTGAAAAGTGATAGAGGTTGTTGTGTATCCTGGCCCCATACTAGCCGGGCGTAGTCGACTGCTATAAATAGAATTTTTAACCAGTTGCACCGTACAGGTATGATGGAGTTGACATATTAAAGGAGGCTACAGCCCCCACACAAAGTCAGAACAGCCGCACCTGCTCGATCGTGTTTCTACCTTTCTTTCCATCTTGAATTGCCTATCTAACCATCTTTCAATGCAAATGAAAGACCGTCGAGATGGTGTTCCCCAGCCTACCATCTCATAAGCCTCCCTTTCCAAACTCCCAATCAGGGCCCGGCGAGGACGTCCAACGAAGTCGTATTGGTGCGGCATCCGAAAACCTCAAAGCGGAGATACTTAAGCTATACTGGAGCGGGGTCCGGGATGAGCTGAAGGAGATCCTCCTTAGCCTTAATAGATGGCAGACAGAGCCATCCTATTCTGAAACCCTACCTGACGAGAAACTCAACAAATTCAACGTCATGCGAGGCTACGAACCTTTTCTGACAAATGTCTGCCATAACCCGCGCTCTACAGGTAGGTTTATTGGCCTACCAACAGATGATAGACTTCGAAATACCTGGTCAGTTGGGCCGAAGCAGAAGAGAGCTCTCATGCTTCTCCAGTCAACCCAATTCCTGGATATTGACAATCTGTTTGGATATCGACGACCCGCAGTTCCTTTCCTCTTTTGGACCCTACCCCTCTGGAAACGAATGTCAGCTCCGCAGCTTGAGCTCAAAATTGCTGACCTGCGGCCGCTTCTCTCTGTCCGGAGATGCGGCCATCATAAATGTCAACGGCCTATTCGGGGCTCATCCTACCACCTCCTACAGGACGAAACAAAGGTTCTATGCGAAACATGTTTCAGAGATCCAACCAAGAGAACAGGAAAGTATCGGAAACGTTATAAGACATGTTGTCTCCCTTCTCAGCGGAAGAAAGTTGCTAAACTCTGCTCTTGTTACGGTAAACCTCACAATTGGCCGTTGGGGATTGGTGACGAAGGCTCTTGCCAGCTATTCACCCTGAACGAACTCATCGCGGAGAAGAAACACAAAGAAACATCTGAGACTATATTCGAATCCAAATCCAAGGAGGAAGCCGAGGCTCTAGGCACGAACGAATCAGAAGACATTTATCAACCAAAACGAGCGGCGGGTGAAACGGAAAAGCTGCAAAATCCGAACTCCGATAGCGGACATCCTCCAGCTTTCGCTACCTCAGTGGGAAAGTCCCTTTCTATTGAAGAAGTGCCACTATATCTACGCTATCTCAGGGCAAACTACCCCTTCGGCAATGTTCATGTTGCTTTACGATTCGGGCCGCTCATCTTTGAGAATGGCATCTCCGATACCGAAGGTGCTGTAATCAGCACTCGAGCCCTTCCGAAGTTACAACAGTCGAGCGCTATTGATGGGCCTGCTCCTTGCCTAGAGTTGACTGAAAGGGATTTGGACAAAGAAAGTTGGACGCCGAAAGGCTTCTCGACACGCACAGTTTACCATCAGCAGCGCCCTCGAAAAGACAAGCGATACAAGGCCATGGCTAAGCAAGTCGTCGGAGGCGCATTCAGTGGACTTTTTGATAGGGAGACAGAGCTCAATATTGCCAATGCACTGGTCGAAGAGGCCGGGACCAGCGCGCTAGACGAGATGAATCGTAAAGAAAAGGATCATCGTATTGAAAAGTCTATAAACCTACTGTTTGCTAAGGTCCAGACTTATCTTTCCTCCCGCGTCGAAGAATATGTGGATCGAATTGTGCAGCGGCTTCTTGATCCGAATACTGCACTTCGATGGGACCTAAAGGAGAATAGTTGTCAGACCTTTTGCGACAAGTTGATTGATACCGAAACTTTTGGGCCTCTGTTGCCGCCCTGGAACGGCATAGACTCCTCACCCCTGTACTTGATGAGCTTCGTCTGCCGCTCAAACGACTACATTGCACGTGGCCCAGGGACAACACACGGCATTCCCCATGGTCACGTTGAGGAATACTTGCTCAAGTATCGATTTGGGTGCCATGACGATTCCGACATCATGGATACTCTCCAAGAGTATTGGTACGACTGGGGTAACTTTGAGGGGGTCTTGTATCCATACCAAGATCTATTCCCATGGGACTGCACTCAGGGTTTCCGCAAGAGTCCTCCCCACACTTGTGGGTCTTGCAATATATCGGAGCATGTCTGGGCCTTTCCATTCGATTCACATTCCTTGATTTCGCTTCATCTGTCTAGGTCGCGTAACTTTTATCCCCAGGGTGAGAAGCCCGCTTCGCTGGAGGAGGACGAAGGGGTCATGATAGACTCCGAATGGTTCAAGAATCGCCTGACTCTGCTCACGGCGCAATTCTCGCTATTGATGGGCGCTACGGCTATGGTGAGGAACAAGGCAATTCAGCGCGCTGTTTCCTGGCTTGAAAAAGACGAAACGGATGACATCGATCGCATTAAGCTCGGAGGCATCGTTCGAGCGCAGCCTTTCAGTCACCGCTTCGAAAAAGATGCTACTGGCCATAGGTACCACCAGTACTACGTTGCTGGATGGACTTCGCTTAAGCTTCGTGATCGCAAAAATGAATATGAAAAGCTGCGGAACTGGAGGGCAGAGAAAGGAGGGGGACTTGACGAGTTGAAACGTTTGACAAGAAGGAGAAAATGGTACAGTAGAAATGAAAATGGCGGTGGTGGTGGTTATAATGATGGTAATGGTGTTGGTGGCGTAGACGGCAGTGCTGATGATGGTGGTGGTGGGGACTCGTTTTTGAGCGGATTGGGTATTTCGGATTGGAGTGGATGGGAGCATATCTCAAGTGGATGGGACAGTTTTACAAATTGGAATGGATGGGACGGTGGGAGTTGGGGTGGTTTCGAGGGTGGAGGTGGTGGTGGTGGTGACTAGATTGGAACTGATTTCACGAAGCCTGACGTTTTGTGCTGGACACAATTTACTATCTTTCTACGCATTTGCGCACCATTGCATTTACCCGCCACTTAAACTCTTTTCATTCCTGTAAGCAGTGTAATACAAAGGTCAGAATGGTCCACGAGGTCCAACTACGCCCAGCCTGAGTGAAGGGACGTACCGTTGATCAGTTTCAGCCGTGGAGCTCGCATGTGGCGGCCATGGCAGACGTAATAAGGCATAGCCCAATATGTCGTTGATGCCCAACCTCAACAGCCACAATCGTGGTATTGATGGGAATGAGGCTCTTACTAACAAGAGTTTGGGTATGTCTTGTTGTTTCTAGCGTCGGAGCCGTATTGATGTTTGCATCAGTGCACTGACAAGCCGAATCCGCCTGTTGACTTACAAAAGAGGCTGTTGTTCAATGGCCTGTTCGTCCAAAGTTGAACAAAGCTCTGTTCCAAATTAGGATGCATGCTTTCAAGCCTCAGTTCATGTCAGATTGCTGACTTGTGCCCCGCGTCTTGGCTGTCTTGCGATGGTCATTATTGTTACGCTGCCTTTAATACATATAGCTATTCTTCTGTTTGGCAGAAAATATCTTTCTTAACATTTAAATGTCTACATCAACACGTTCTTTCCAAATCATACTTGCGACGAGATAAAAACGCCAATAAAATAAGGTGTGATCTTCAAACCCCTCTTGGCCCAAGCCTCATTCATGATTGTGACAGCCAGAGCAGGAAAGAATGGCGACGGTCGATGACTACCTTGCATCCAGGCAATGTGTATGGGATGATTTTGGGGCTTCAGGGAATCTTCAAGTTATGGTGTCTGAGATTCGACAATCAAGAAGCTCCGACTCCTCCTTTCAAACCCTTACACATACCATCCCCAATGAGTCGCTTCCTGGCTGGCTCGCTAGAACAGCAAACCATATCAAACAGAGGCCGGACATATGTTTGGCTCGTATAGTTTGGTTTCCTTACGATCGAAGGCAGGGTAAGGTTGATGCTGGCCACGGCGTGTTGCCGGCCTTTACTCAATCATTCAATCACCAACTCGCTCAATCGAGACTTCGTGCCACTTTTGCTGGCGTCTCCTCAGTCACAGAGCCTCGCAACGGGAACAAAACATATTGGTTCTGCAACCATCCACACCTGGCAGTAACCTGGTCGCGTGACTCGGAGTCTCAGATCATAAACGTCATCTTCATTGCTCAACCAAGCAAAATCACAATCCTGCAGGATCTCGTTACCTGTCGCTTTGCGCAGGAGCTTGCGTCTTCTGATACGTTTCCTGCTCTTCTTTGCATGATACTACTCTGCAGGGAGATTGATAACCTGTTGATCGACGTAAAGAACCAAGTACGGCAGGCTGAGGTCCGAACAGGCCACCATCGTTTTGCCAACCGATTTGAGATGCCAGCCGTGGGAGATCTTGTGCAGCTCTCGGCCGCCATGAGCGGTTGCATGTCGAATCTGGCGGTCCTTACGAGACGATTGGGCGTTTTGTCAATACTCAAGGAGTGGACCGATGATTTAGCGACGCAAGATAAGGCCAATCTGTCGTCAGCTACGGCGGTACTTAACACCGTTCAGCAACACTCAACTATGCAACAGCTGGATATCGACTTCTTCAAGAAGAGAACCCAAACCCAACGAGAAGCTGTAAGTAATACCAGCGTTTTATGTTTGTCGACTGACCGCATCAGCTGTTGCATTTGATCGGCGAGCAAGGGAACCTGACCAGCCGTGATATTGCAAAAGACTCACACAGCCTCGCCATGCTTGCACGTAATGATACGTCAGTAATGAAAGGACTTGCATTCTTGGCGGCTATTTTTGTTCCGCCAGCATTTGTCTCCTCCTTACTGAGCATTCCTCTCTTCGACTGGGGATCCCCAAGTGAGGTTTCGGAAAGTGTCTCTTTGTCTTTGGGGACGAAGATACTTATATATGTTAGCATTACCGGCCCTTTGATGCTGATTACCTTTTCTGTATGGGGGATATTCCTGTATTGGGAAAGGTCAGGGCGTAAGAAAGGCTGCAATACCTTGGTACCATCTGGATTTCAGGAGTCTGGAGGGGGGTCAGAGACGACTTCCCTGATCGCAAGACGTCGACTTTCGTAGCAGAAGGTATTAAAAAAGGAAATAAGAACATTGGAGGAGGCTATTCTATCTATCGAGATTATCGCGATGCAATCGAAAGCGACGTCTTTTTATCAATGAAGAGATCAATGGGATCGATCACAAGTATGAGATATAAACATGAAGAAGTCGAGATGCAGCGAAATATCCTGCGGGATTTTTGTTGAGCCGACATTTTCCATGGTCTTTGACTCCCGGAAGGGACATGACAGATGCCTTGCAATGGTCTTGGCGTATTCTTACAATCTGTGATTTTAGATTCTCAAGGCCAAGTGGAGTTAGTAACTACAGGATACTGTGTCGGCAACTTCCTCATTTGTATCATCTGGTAACGTCAAGCTGGTCGAAAGGACCGGAGACAAACGCGTCATTTCCATTGTCTGACATATGATCTTTGTCGACTTCAGTAGTATCGTCGGCTATGAAAGGAGAGGGATTTTATGATGAACCGGCGCAACTAATTCTAGCAGTCTTCGGACTATTTTGCACTGCGATAGTCCGAGTGGTTCAATTAGCGAGAAGCGAACAACGAACATCGAACAGCAACTTTGCAGGGTATGACAGCATAGCCTCCAGGCCGATGACAGGGTACAGTGTGGGGAAGACAGGGTATGTGGGATGTTCAGCTAGCTCCGTTGCGCTAATTTCATAGTGTAAGTGAGGTTCCAAAGAGCCTTGCGCATTCTAGATCAAGGTCGCAGGATTCTTTGCTTTGGAAGCTACGTAAGCTGTCCACAGGCAAGGCTAAGCGGAGGAACAATTGGGCCGACGTCCAGTTATTGTGGTCGGACATATTCCTCCGATACGCAACCTCGTCTCCTGGTGTAATCTGTCGGTTCTTTCACCAAACAAGACATCGCAGCTATTCTCATTGAACTTCAATGTAAATGTTTGTCATGGGTAGAATTTGTCGCTCTTCAGTATTGGGAGCGGTGGAGGGACGTAATGAATTGCCCCACAGCCGCAATTCTTATGTCTCAAAGTGGTAATTGCCGAATGAGGCGTTTTTGGGCAGGGGTTGTTGTTGGTAGCGACATTTCGGCTAATAGCTGAAAAAATGTCAGAGTGTCGTATGTTTTGGAAAGGGAAAAGCACTAATGGATTGAATCCTTGGCAAAGGAAGAGGCTTAGACGAGAAAGTAATTTAGAATTCCGACTGGAACAACTATAAGAACAAGTTTAATCCCGTGTAACAAGAGTACCAACATCTCACTTCAATCAGTCAATCCAATACTCAACCAACCAAACCATCAACATGCATTTCCCTACCATTCTTTCCAGCATTGCTGTCTTTTTTTTTTTTGATGATACGGCGCCCACCGAGAAGCCCTACGTCGGCGTCGCCATCATGACCTACAACGGCGACGACTCCCTTCCCATGAACGTCCCTCTCGGTGGTCGCCGCTTCAACAAAAGAAAGATCACCGAGATCGAAATCGCCCGCGTCTACTCCACCGTCGATGGCGTCAAGGCTCCAAAGACCGACCAGGTCAC
>Ga0068629_1000454_pt1 | contig 11998 bp, 15 predicted proteins | sample InSIn3gowninarea_FD_77432 | JGI IMG/M metagenome (GOLD analysis project Ga0068629, IMG submission 77432) | Clean room microbial communities from NASA Spacecraft Assembly Facility at Jet Propulsion Laboratory, Pasadena, California, USA -... ...
TGGTGGATAAGATCTCCAATGTGAGGGGATGATTCCTCACATGATTTCTAGCAGATTTGATGGATTGTTTCTCCCTCCCAAAGAATCTCTGGACTGAACTGCACAATTCTTGAGGGAACTGTTGCAACCAGGAGGAGAAACCCCAAGGCCTAAATGTGAGATGTGGAACTACTACTCTTGGAAGACTGAAATGAAGCACAAGTGGTAGACTAAATCTCCCACTGGTTTTATAGCTGAATACTAGAAACAACCTCATGAAAGATGGCACCAATGCCTGATATGGAATGTAGAACAATACTCCTCCTTGAGCTACTCAAAGAAGGAGGTGGTATCCCCGCCCGGGAACACCCTGCAAGCTTTGCTAAGCAGCCCAAGCTTGCATATATTTGTCTCAAGACAAATCCTAACCTAACCAGGTCAAGAAATGCGTAATCCAAAATCATCCATCTAATATTCCTTCACCTCCTTTATATACATGGGCCTTCCAAAACCCTAAGCTCCCTCCAATGCTGTGTTTCACATGTGGAGAGGCACTCAACCTTGACTGCGTAGTTTATCTTGGCCCTCCATCATGTTCACATGGAGATCCCCTCTCTATCATGCATGCATTAAGTGTATTTCTCCCTCCACTATCTCCTCATGCATGCTTGATGATCTTGATTGGCTTCATCAAAGGTTCCCTATTATTTTATATTTGATATTCATGATCTCTTTGATCAAGAAATCCTCCACCATCTATTTCGAAAATGAAACATGATCTTTATTCATGGTCTACTCCATCATCCCAAACTCTAGATTTAAGCCAAAATTTCCCTCTTCCACACATAAGAAGTGGATTTTATTCACCATTAGGGTTTGGATTCCCCTCCACCCAATTATTTCTTTAATCTAATCAAAAAATTAAAGACTCTAATATTCCAAAAGAGATGTTCAATTTTAGGGATATTACACAATTAGATAGTTTCATTTTTGTTTTCAAAAATAAAAATGTCAAGGGTTTGCAAATCCAAGTGCACCCAAAGAAGAAAAAATGTTAGGCAAGTAGGCTGGGTAGGTAGAGATGAGTCTGAAGAAATCATGCTTTTAGATTATTGAAGTCATAAACTCCAAGAGAAGCACCAGCAATTGGAAAAAGGTAAAAATATGCCCAATGGATGAGGACCTAGTCTCCATTAAGCTAGAGATCTAAAGTTCTGGACACCTCCTAAAAAGGAGTTTCCCTCGCCAAGTGGAGCCACTCTTAGTCATCAGTAATTTTTTCTTTGTATGGATGACTAAAATACTTATCCTAGATTTCTAGAAACAAAGTTCATGAACATTGTGAGTTCTAGAAATCTCACTACCTTCATTATCCTTAGGATAATTTTTCACTATTTTATCATCCTATCATATCAAGGTCAGCCTGCCACTCCCAAAAGACCCATCATGGGCTTATGCTATTCATTTTAACCATGTCTGGTCACTTTTGGCCTCAAGCCCACTATTTTTATGTTTCCCAACCCCTCCACTGCTACCTAAGGTTACCAACCAATCAACTCTCTTGTGTCCCCTAAATGCCTCAAGCATTGATCATCTCAAAACTACCTCTGTAGGCTCTTTAGATAAATCAAGTACATTGGATTTTGGATCTTCAATACATCGGTCTATCAAAAAATTTTCTTTTTCACATAAGGATTCCAAAACAAGTTTTCAAGCTAATACCAACTCCAAAAAGCCTTCCATTAGGTCACCTAAGGTTTTCATAAGTCATAGGGTTGATTTGGTGTCCTTAAATATCTGTTTTTTCTGTATAAAGAGACTGCATTCAAAGAAGAAGAAGGACAAGTAACTTTGTCCAAAATTGACCAAGAGATCATTCAAGAAAAGGCCTCCTTGGCCAAAGCACAAATCCTGCAAGGGATAGTTTCCCTTGTTCACATTTGTGCAACAAAGATCAAGATGGCCATCAACATATAAAGAGGTAAGGTAAGAGGGTGAAATCATCACTGAAGGACATCCACAGCAAAGAAGAAGGTAGTAGGCTCATGTTAAAGAGAATCAGGGTTTATTAGACTAGTTGGTGAAATAGTGCTGCCAAGCAAGGAACCAGTGCAAAGAGCCAATACAAAGACTAGAAGGATAAAAGGACACCTCAACTCCCCCAAGCACACAAAATGATGTTTCCCAAAAATCAAGAATAAAAAAGGGAAAAGGTGAGGTGAATTGAACAGAAATAAGTTAACTTGAAAGGGCTATAGAGAACTTAGAAGACACCAATGCTTATTTTTTCTAAATAGCCCTAAAACCTAAGAGTTTGGGAAGATTGAAAAAACAGATCAAATAATGATGATAAAGCCTCCTTCATAACAGCAGATGGCATTCAAAGGATATCCAAGGTGTCCTCTAGGGTTTGTGCAAACAACACTGTTCCACCTACACCAGAGAGAGGTTGAAAAAAAGCATCAGTGTGAGGGAGGAGGCCTGAGATTTCCAAATTCAGTCAAAGGCCTCCAAAAGGTCAAAGGAAAGGCAAGCATAACATTGAGTATCAAAAGGAGGAAATCATGCCAAGCATAGGCTCATTGTTGAACAAATGAGATGTCAGGCTCCAAAGGACACTAAGAAGACCAAAGGCAAATGAAAATATAGGCACCTGCACAAAATCAGAAGTGACCAAGTGAAACCCATGGCATAATATGATTTGTTTGAAAATTTTGGCAAAATAAACCTGTTACTGCCTTAAAAACAGAAGAAAGGTAAAGAGACATTCTTTAGGTCACCAGCAATAAAAAAAAAATGCCAAAAAAGGATAAAAGACAGTGTTTTCATTTGTCAACAGCATACCTAAAATAGCTTGAATAAGTGCCCAAGTTTTCAAAGGTAAAAATATGAAAGAGGCCTCTACATCCCCTCAGCTAGCCATCATCACAAGAGAAGAAAAAATGACTTGATAAAGCTTTCAAAATCATGCAAAAGATAAAGTTAGCAGTCAAATGACAAAAAGGGGTTGAAAACATAGTAAAGTGGGTTTCTAACTTTGATTTATTTCTCTCAAAGAGTATAAAGGTGCTTTTTGTTCCACTTAAAATTCATTTTAGCCCTTGGATGAGAGGAAAAATGTGTAAGGAAGAAGAACAGAGGTTTTTTGGTCATTTTTGGGCAAAGTATTCGGGTGCTGCGTAAATCCGAGGCGCTACGCAAATAAAAGGCGGCACTAAAAAAACATGCCTTTATCTCGTTTAGATTTACGAGGTGCTATGCAAATAACCCCTAGTGTTGCGCTAACCTCAGGCGATGTGCAAACGTAGGCCACCCAACTCGCCTAGGATCAATGGAAACGACACTCCGCCTGACAACTCTGCACTGTTCGGGCGTTGCGCTAAAAACCGTCCGACACCTCCAAATGGCCACCCGACACCACTTTACACGTGTTTTGGCACTACATAAATGTCACCACCTAACTCGACTAGGAGACAGACAGATGTTGCCTCCCATCTAGCGCTGTGCTAACCGACGTGTAGACCTTGCCGACACTGCGCAAACAGCCCGACCCGACAACTCGGGCAAGTCGCTATGCAAACTCAGAGAACCTTCTAAGGGCCAAATCCATAGCCCTTTTTCAATTTTATGTCTTCCATTTGATCTCCAAAGTCCACAAAAGTAACAAAAACTTGTAAGTTTCCTTTTTAGATTATCCCCCAAAGAAATTTTCAATAAATTTTATGTGTTTTGTGGCTTTGAAATGCAAACCCTAGGTGGGTAAAACCTAAAAATATTGCATGCAAAGAAACCTTTGCTCTTATAAGCCTTCTTGCAGCAATTTGATGGCATGGGTGGGTAGGTGAATTGAAGTTGCTACCATACACCTATGATAAGGCCTCCTTAAGCTACAAAGCTACTCAAACCCTAAGAACTCTATCCTCCACATTTTTCATTCACCAACTTTGACCTCATCATCATTTTTTACTTTTTCTTCACCAAACCCCAATTTTCGAACCAGTGTCTCCCATGACCATGTTAGAGACTAAAAACAATAGTGGTAGTGAAGGTGGTCAAAGGCCTGTAAGACCAAAACTTAAGGGAGGGAAAGTGAATAGGTTGGAATCTCTAAGTATAGTGGCCATCACCTCGTCTCCTAGGATCTTGTCATGCTTTCAAAATACAATATGCTTTCAGTTTGGTGAGAAGGTCAAACAGGTGAAGAGCCATCCTAAGCTTACAAGCCTCCTCATCCTTAATTTACACAACAAACACTCAGACCTTGCAGGAGTAAAGTTTAAGATTTCAGCAGGTGCCATATCTGAAGCCATTGGTATCCCTTCTGTGGGTGAGAAATGGTTCAAAAATGGCAAGCTAGACAAAGATTTCTTTGAGCCATTAGTCAAAAGAAGGTATAAAGGAGGCAGCAATACATTTTTCCCCTTCTCACACGTTAAACACAGGTATGCACCCTTGATGTTGGCTATCATGAAATACTTCACCTGTGAGGGGATATACTCCAGGGTCTATACCTATCATCTTAGACTCCTCATGAATTTCACAGGGGTCAAGGAACTCGACCTACCCTACTAGCTTTATAGGAGCATTATTAAAATGTATTATGTTTTCCATAGGAGGAGTCACTCTCAGCAAATGCATAGCTTGTTCCACCATTCCTTGATCAAGATGGTGGTTTTACATCAGTTGGAGTAGCAGGGTATACCTTGGGATGTTTTCATAGCCCGTGAGGTCTTTACAAACCCACAGCCTCCTCATCAACCAAATATGCCTCCATCATCTACACGAGTTCCCTCACCATAGGAAAACCTCCCTTCCTCTCCTTCTCTTGATGCATCAGGTGAAGCAGGAAGTGGAAATGAAGAATCACATGAAGCTTAGGGTGAAGGTGAATAAATCAGTGAGGAAAACACAAAAATTCAGGAGGAAGAGCAAGAAGGAAATGAAGAATAATATGAGGGAAATAAGCACAGTAGTAGTGAAGACAAAAGCAGTGAGCACTTGGAGGAAGGAAGTGATGGTAATAATACCAATGATTCAACCCAAAATGAAGAAAATAATAATGCAAATGATGAGAAAAGTAATGACCAAGGTGAAACTGAAAAGGGTCATGATAAGGCAGAGTACATGGACACAAATGATGAATATGAGGATGAGCCAGCAGCTAGTGAGCAAGAGGTAAAGGATATGGAAATTGATGGAGGGAATAATGATGAAAAACAAAGCAGTGAGCATGTCCATGATGAACAAGATGTTGACAGTCAAGAAGAGGAAATCAATGAGGCACAAATAGAATTTGATGATGGGATAGTGATAAAGAGAATTTCACTGATAGGACAGTCAGTAAGGAAAGGGACAAAAAAAGAGATAGTCATGACAGTCATGACACTAATCAGTCTCTTAGTGACAATAAGAATGAAAGCAACAATGCAGAAAATGATGAAGAAGAAGACACTAATGAGGGACAAGGTCAAAGTGAGGCAAGTGCAGAGGCTGATAGTCCAAGTGAAGGCCAAAGTAACATTATAGAAGATAATGAAGAAGACATTGATGATGATGGTGTTAATAGTGATCAAACAGAGCATGGGATGACTGATGGGGACTATAGTGAAAGTGAAGGAGTTGGTGACAACACCAAGGGTCATAGCCAATATGAAGACACTCCTAAAAACATCATTACACCTTTTCCATGCACATATCAAAGAGGATCAAGACATGTGTTTGCAGCCTCCAAAAGGCAAGAGACCTTGTCACCCACATCAACTCCAGGGCTTGACAAGGGAAAAGAAGAAGTGGGCAAGGTAAGGAGAATCAAGTGAGGCAAGAAAACTTCAGAGAAGCCCAAGTTCATTGACCTAGAAAGTGACAATGAAGATGAGGAGATGGCCACTAGGTTGCTACTCCAAAGCAAAGATTCACAAATCAAGGAGTGGAGAGGGATTTTGAGATGGAACAGTGCATCATTCAGTATTACAAGAATGAGCATAAGCACTTCAAGAAGGTGAAAAGGGGCCTTTCTCTCCAAAAAAAAATGACCAAGCATTATGCAAAGAAACACAAGCTTGTTTGTGCCAAACTGAAGGAAGCCCTCCATGAAGTCCAAACCCTAAAGGAAGTAAAAGAGCATGAAAGACTTGGATTTTTGGCTGAAGATTCTTAGCAGTTGTCCAAAACCACTTAAGGAAGGTCTCCACCAAATTTGAGAGAATTTGGAGCAAATTTTGTTATTTGAGATTTTTGAGCCTCATTTGTGCTGCTCCATTGCTCTACGCAAACACATGGAGCATCCCCAATAGGAGAACTTGAAATTTTTGAATTTCTCTCAACCTGCACATCATGCTCACCAAATTTCATAAGATTTGGAGCATTTTTGACCCATCAAAAGGTAAAAAAACCTTACTTTTTTCACCTTTCTGCCACTGTTTTGGGCCTGGCGTTGTGCAAATGAAAATCTGAAGGTTTTAAAATTTTTGACTAGGCTAAAAGTGCTGGATCAGAAAATCAAAAGCCTTTTTAGAAAGTATACTCTTTAGGCTTTCCAACGAGCCATCACGGAGCCACATCTTACAACGAGAAGTGGTCCAAAACTTCATTGCAAAACAACCTATTTTCTGCAAAAGCGGTGCTGCGCAAATGGACTGTCTTTTGGCCAAAAAGTCAACAAAACACACAAATTGATGGCAAAATGATTTTTTAATGTTTTCTTGGGAAAATCACTCTAGATTTGATTGAGGATTTATGTTATATTATTTTTCATTTATTAGCTTAAATATTACGTGTCTTTGGCCTTGCATGGTCTTCAAGCACATAAATGACATTTATGATGAAATTAGGGTTCCTAGAAGCCTCTTATGGTTTCCACCTCCTCACTTGCTAAGATAAATAGGGCATGAGGATTCAATTGTAAAATTTTGCATTTGGTGACTTATTCTGAAGTAATACATAGTCTCTTGGAGGTTGAAAGCAATTTGATGTCTTGGAGCTTGTGAATGCCTTGATTTGTTTGTTGATGGAGGAGGATTGGTTGCAGGATCCATTAGCTTGGTTGATGGTGAATTGCTTCTATTTTTTTATTTTTATTTCTTGTTTCATTATGTTTCCATCTTTCTATGTTGCAGTAGAACAAAGGATTTAGAATAAGAAATGTTTCTGAAGGCACCTTAGCTATGTTTGTTCTTCATTGCCTTGATGTTTTCTTCTACTGGGACATGTTAGAGAATCCTTCATTTCTCTCTAGACCTCCTAAGCTTGTTTATTTCCTGAATAGTTTAATATATTAGGTATCAAGCATGATTTATGGTTAGCCCTGCTTATTTGATGTCACTAAAACACTATTCTTGAAGTCTCTCTTTAAAGTACCATTACTTATGTTTGTCAGAGAAGTTTTGTTTCAATCATACTCTTTGCACTTGCTTATTTAATTGTTTTAAAGATCTTCATAGCTATAATCTTAGATGTTCAGGAGTTCCCTCCTCTTTGATTGTATTTATTTGTGTGTTTTAAATGTTGTATGTCCTTGATGAGGAAATCACTGGAAGTGAAATAAGTTTCTTGCCTTCTATATTTCATTGGAATGTTTGTCTTGAATTATTATCTGCTTTAGTTGAATCAAAGAGTTTAGGATTTGCTTTGGCTTTGATTTCCTCTCTATGCTTATGATTCTTCTAAGTCCCTTTTGTTTAAAGTATATGATAAAGGATTCTTGATTTCCCTTTGTTCAACTTTTGGTTCTCAAATTTGATGTCCATCTCATGATCCTTTAAACCCCGAAGATCCACCAACCAAGCTAGATTTTCCCTACAATACTCCCTAATCCAGTAATGAACCTATCATGACTTTATTAGACTCCATTGCCCAATAAATTGAAAATTCCCTTGTTCTATCTATTCTATCTAATCATCATACCCAACCAAAACAAACAACAAACCCTAATGCTTCATAACTAGCCTAATATTAACCCTAAAAAGCAAACAAGTTCACATATCTTGCACAAATTAGAGAGAGCCCTCTTTGAATCTAGGAAGGCTAGGTCCTTGGATTCCAAAGTCTAGTTTGATGTTACCCCTATCCATTTTTATCTCAATCAATCTAGAAAATTACAAGGAGCTAACATAATGGCGATCATGGTGGGACCTTTTGAGTCAGTGACAATCTAAGTACTCCTTAGGACTTGAGAAACCCTTATTAGTTAAATTTAGAAAATTCAAGTGTTAGCCAAGAATAGAAACTAATTGCCTCACGATCCTAGCAAGATGATGACTCAGCTAGAGGATACTCATTGAAACCTTACGATTGCATAAGGAAACTCATAAAACCCAAAAAAATCCCTGGATTGAATTTTGTCAAAATTTGATGGTGGACCATCATATACATACCCTCAAAACTATAAAAACATCCACCTGGAAACTCCACTAGCCTCCAGTAGACCCTTTTCACTCCACTAGTCCCATAGGTTTTCCTAGGATTGTGTCAAATTAGTCCTAATCAGTCTTAAGTCCTAGTTATACCCTGTGTGAGTATAATAAAAACTAAGAGAGGTCAGCCTTCTGAAAATAGTCCCAAACCTTTCAACCTCTCTAAATTTTGAGTAAGAGATCTAGCTTCACAAAGGATCAAAACCAGATCTCACCCGAACCCAAATCCTCCTACCATAGTTGATGACCTAGAAAAGATTTTGTGGCAAACTTCTAAAGCTAGAAACTTAACCACTGTTAGGACCATTCATAGAGCAAGCTCTATACCTAAACATCTTACAGCTTTACAAGATCCTCAGTTTGACTTGCACCATACCAAGAACCTATTCAGATCCAAATCACAAAGTGGGTTTAACCAAACTGACTTTCAGCCCATAGATTTATAGTAGAGCTCCAGTAGAGAAGCCTCTCCTTCCACTCCTCCTGACTTTTAGCTTCTCCACCACTTTATATCTTTTCATCCCAAGTCTACTTAGAATCAGTTTTTTGGCCCAAGTACTTCCACCACACCCATCTATATCTCTGCTCCTCAAACCACTTCACTCCATCCCACACCCCCTCTCACAAACCCTCCTCTTGTAAGTCCACAATTTTCTCCTATCATGGCAGCCTGGTATGCCCCCTATTTTTACCACAACCACTAGTACCTTTGCCAAAATGACTATCAGTCCAAGATCCCTCATTTGATGGGGTCTGAATCTACCACTGCCTAGCAACATTTAGATAGAATAAATGATGTCTTTGACTACATGGAGATAAAAGAAGAAACTATGCAAATGAGGATTTTCGCCCAAAGCCTAGGAGGAGAAGCCAAGAAATGGTTTAAAAACTTAGCTACCAACAGCATATATGATCTCCCTTCCCTCTACCAAACTTTTATAAACAAATGGGAAATCAAGAAAAACCCCCTCCAAATCCTTTCCGAATATAACAATATTAAAAGGAATCGGGGGGAAAGTGTTCAAGACTATTGCACTAGATTTAACAGTGTCTACAATGCCCTCTGACCTCACATGAAACCTCCCCAAGGCCCAGCCTTAGTGAAATTTCCAGAGGGCTTTGATGCTGACATGGACTACCAACTGAGGGAGAGAGATCTCGTAACTCTAAAGGACATGAAAAAAGTGGGTGTGAGTTTATAGGCACACTTGATTGAGTCAAGAGCTAGGATGAGATCAAAGAAGAGAGTAACCTATAAAGATGAGATAGTGGCTTCAACCTCCTCTTCTGATGCCAAAATTGACACCCTAGTTAGGAAAATGGAGAGAATTATGGAAAAAATTAGTTTGAATGAGAGAACACCTCCTAGGGAAAACCAATTCAATCCACAAAATAGGAACAGGAATCATAATTTTAGAAAAGACCCTCCCCAAATCAGACAAAGAGAGAATGACCAACAAATTAGACCCCCTTTCCAAGACAACTATGTAGATGAAGAGGAGAGAGAGCCAGGGGAGTTGAAAGAAAACCATGTAAATATCATAGGTTCTAATGATAAGGATAAAAATTTTCTTACCAAAGAAGAAAAAAGGATGTTCTCTTCAAAACCAAATGAAAAATCATATGAAGATTCTGAAGACTATAAATTGGGATTTGAGAATACCATATTGGAAGTCCACAGGCAATATGACCTTAGGAGAAAAAAGAATCAAGATGTTCCTAAAACAAATCAATCAAACACTGGTGTTAGGAAAACCCCTGAACATATTCCTAAAAGGACAACGGAAAACACAAGCACTATGGCTAAGAAAGCTGATCTAAACAAGCTAAAAACTAGCCAGCCAAGTAATGACTCAAGCTACCCTAGTACTTCAATAGTGGCCCTGAAAAAACCTTGTTGTCCAAACCATCAAATCATAATCAGCAAATCAAAAATGTAGAAAATTTTATGGTTGATAAAACCGATGTCAATATGTCAAAGACACCTATGCCTTTCAGTTTTGAAGAAGAGATTTCCAAAATCAAGATAACCATTCCTCTCACTGAATTGGTAACCCAAGAGGTGTATAGATCCCATATTTTGAAAGTGTTAAACATAGGGAATTATACCGACACTCTAAACTTAACTGATGATAAACCAGAGCTGTTATTTGATCCTGAAGTAGAGGGAAAATATCAAGAAGGAGCTGTCCCTTCTTTCTATGTCAGTATGAACATACATGTCAAAAATTTTCATACTACTATGCTAGACTCCAGTGCCTCACACAACCTCATGCCAAAGGTTGTGATGGAGAGATTAAGCCTAGAAATCACAAAGCCTTACAAAGACTTGTGCTCCTTTGATTCGATTAGGGTCAAGTGTTTAGGCCTAATCAAAGATCTGTGTGTCAATCTGGCACAAATCCCCGCTAAGAGTCTAGTCATGGACATAGTTGTTGCTGACATTCCCCCAAAGTATGGCATGCTTCTATCTAGATCATGGGGGTCCAAGCTTCAAGGTAGCCTTCAAATGGACATGTCCTATGCCACCATCCTGGTCTCCAACCAAACAAGGAGGTTGTACCAGGAATCTCACATGAAATATATGGTGAGCAGCTTAGATAGGCCAAACAGCACATTGATTTATTCCATTCATTCGGACCTTGACTCATTCATCTTGTACAATGAAAATGATATTAATGAACAAGTGAATGAAAATGAAGGAGAACTAAGCCTATCAGAACAACCAAATCAGCCTTCTAGTGAATAAAATGACACCCAAAACTCTAGCAGCCCTGAAGTACAAAATAGTGACAAATCTAAAATTGACACACTTTGGCACATGAGATTTGATGTCTCTTATGGTAAGCCTGGTTCAGGAGCTAGAGTTTGGATCCATAACACAAATGAAGGAAATTCCTATAAACTATATTTCCAGTGCACTAGTAACATTGCAGAGTATGAGGCTCTCCTTATTGGTTTGCATTTACTTAAGGACCTCAAAGCTAAGAAAATATTTGTTCAAGGAGATTTAGAACTTGTCATTAGAGAAATAAAGGGAGAATATTCAGCCAAGAACCCTAGGCTGAGATAGTGTGGGAATGTTTTTCTAGACCTTCTCAAAACCTTTGAGAAGTATGAGCTCACTTTCATCCCTAGAGCCTAAAACTGCCTTGCCAATGAGCTTGCTTTTGCTGCCAGCAATTTCCAAGTACCTTATGACAATGAACAATACCTCATCAAACTCAAAAATAGGCCTACAGCAGAGGACAACATAAACCATTAGCAAGTGTTTGAGAGTGATGAACAAATAGATGATTTTCTGCAATCTAGGAATGAATTTGCAAGTACAAAACAAAGTTTAAGGCTTGAAATAGATGATTTTACTGAAAATGAAACTCCAAAAATAGATTTTTCCTCTAATGCTGATATAAAACTCATTAAAAATCCTTATGATGTGGAAATTTTTGATAATTTAGATCAAAGAGAACTTGAGGTTTTGCAATGTAAAGATGACACCTTGCCAAGAGGCCTTACACCATTAGAAGAGTTGTTTGATTTTAATGATGTAGCTTAAGAACCCAAGATGGAATCCACTGAGACAAATGTAGAAGAATGTAACATTGGAA
>Ga0068629_1000455_pt1 | contig 11993 bp, 10 predicted proteins | sample InSIn3gowninarea_FD_77432 | JGI IMG/M metagenome (GOLD analysis project Ga0068629, IMG submission 77432) | Clean room microbial communities from NASA Spacecraft Assembly Facility at Jet Propulsion Laboratory, Pasadena, California, USA -... ...
AAGGTGACTTAGGCTATGAGCCCTATAGGTTAAGTGGGTACTGCTCACCTAGGATAGGGTACTGGCAGTAGGGTTAGCAATGCTACATATAGCAGAGAGGGTAGCTCGTGATGGTGTCTAAGTGATTTTCCTATGTGTTACATTAGACTTGTGTTACTTAGCTAGACTATTATTAAGATCATGTAAGGTATGATCCATTTTTATATTTTTGGACATGCTAGTTATGATTTATTCATTGATGACCTTATTCATTTTTGCGATCATGGAGATCATGGTTGATGGTTGGTTCTTTGGGTGGATGAGATAGATGGTTTATGTGATAGACATTATATTTTTTGATGCACCTATGCATGATGATGATACTTATTAATATGTTTTAGTATTACATCTTTATGAAGTATGATTACTGCTTATGTTCTTTAGATGCATGTATTTAAGATGCTTGATATTAGAATGTATGGATACTTAAGTTTTTATTTTTATCTTAATACTTATCATTTATCATGGTGAATGTTATGTTATATAAGACTATTATATTTATAGGATAGGATTTTGATTGTAGGAGTACAGAATAAGATTCATCATTTTCTATTTTCTTGGCTCTTTTTACACATGGTTTAGACATAATAAATTGGCATGAACATAATAGTGAGTAATGCAAATGTATAAATGTAAGACATAATATTTACAGGACACTTATGGATACATGAATGTGGTGTAAGTAGGCATGGATATATTTATGGATAACTTGATATGAATGTAACATATTTTTGGCAATGCATGTAACCTAGTGACCTAAGGTAATAATGAATGACATGGTAATTTAGATATTCACCTTAGTGTTTTGGTAACTTATCAAGTTTTATAACAATAATAATCATCATGTATGATAAAATGAAGTGGGTAATTGGATATACTAAAATAAAGAAGTGTGACAAATAACCCCTTCAATACTTGGTCTCACCAATTGATCCTTTGTTTTGATTTCATCTGCTAGGGATGATATGAAACAAGATTATAATATACTTAAGTTTACCATAGTCTCATTTGTGTGCAATGATGTTCATTCCTTTCTCTTAACATTCTTAAATTAGATATTTTGAGGGCATAAATTATGAGAGCTAATCCTGCTTATGTGCATTGCTAACCCTACTGCCAGTACCCTATCCTAGGTGAGCAGTACCCACTTAACCTATAGGGCTCATAGCCTAAGTCACCTTGCATATCTCAAAAGATCCCATCGAATGCTATGAACAAACTCTAACTATCCCACTATGACTATGTGAGGTAGCAGGTTTGATAGCCCTACCCTATGTGTTGACTATCCTCTAGATCCCACTAACAATTTGATACACTAATACATATATTGAAACATAGGTAATATGGGGTACTAAATATAACATGCCAAGAGTGTATGAGGGCACCCCAATCAACCAAGTCTGGATGATGGATGAATAGTAGTCTCATTGCTAAAGAATACCTTGAATGAACACTAAAGGTTGATTAAATCCCTTAAGATGTGTACTAGCCCCTCCAACCTTTAAGGAGGCCTTAGCCTCATCTTTCTCCTGATGATATCTATCTCTCTCAGCTTGAGTACATGTGAGCATTGAGCTAAGAAACTTGATACTTCAACTCATAAATATTGCCCAACAAAGAATAAATACTAAGGACCTAGAGTGGTGGCACCTCCTCTTCCCTCACATCCTCCTTAATGTTTGGGGTGATCCCTCCTCATCAAGAGCTTTTGCTAGAACCTCTAACATGGCCTCCTCCTATGTACCTACCATAGGCTCCAGTCCAACCTCCTCCTTGACACCCACATCAACCTCCATCCACTATCGCACTCAGCACCTATGAACCTCATCAAACTCCTCTAGCCATACCTTCCATCAATAAGTAAATACCTCAATCATCCCAACATCATCCTTTGAAGACTCCTCCTCAGGCTCCTCTCCATGTGTTGGATCAAGCTCAACATACATTAGGGTCTGTAGACCCTCAACTGGGAGAGTGCCCTCTTGCTGATATTATACTGGGTCAAGAGGCACATCCTAAACTAACTTGAACTATTATCTGATGTAGTCAAATTGAAAGTACTCTAGAAACTCAGTATGCCTATCACTCAAAACCTTAGCCTAAGTAATACCTACTAGCTCAATCTCAAGCTCATCCCATGTATGGTATAGTCAATATGACCTGAATTTGACATTATCTAGTACTAATTAGGAAAGCATATCCCCATAAAATCCCACATCCCAATGAACTTCATCTATAGGATGGATATAGAAATCTTCCCTTCACCTCATAATGCCTACTAGATATGTAGTATGGTTGGCAAAACCCAAGATCGATAATCTCAAAGTGTAAGCGATAGCAAGATGCTCATAGGCCCATGCCTACAGGGCAATCATCACTATCAATGTAGAATGGTGACCCTATGAGTAAAATAATAGCTCTCTATAAATCTATGCCAAAAAAGTTAGTGCCCACATGTAAACCATCTCATGTTGTAACATATCTTTAACAACTGGTAAAAGAGACAATGGAAACCTCCCACTACTAGTACCAAGAAGGGCATAGCACTAAATCAACCCCATCAGATAGGAAAATTGGATATGGCCCACCTAGTCCTCCATCTAGTACTGATAGTACCTAATCCCTCTAGAGCTGATCTTAGCAACCATAGTGTCCACCTGATCTACCCCATACAAGTAAGAGATGATCGATAGAACCTCATCTTGATCGATAATGTGCTAAATCCATCAGTTATAAATTATAAGATGATAAATATGATGAATGTCCTCTATAGTAACTATCATTTCCCCTATTGGGAGATGAAACATAGAAGTCATATAGTCCCATCACTCTAACAATGCAGCTAACAAGGGATAATGACCCATGAATGGTCCCATGCCAAAGCCTACTATCTGGAAGAAAGTGTGGTCCTATGAGAAACTAATGACCCTCCTAAAGAATGAATAAGTAACGACCCTTGGGCTTGAAGACCACTTGAACCTAGTAACAATTAACATTAGTGAAATACCCTAAAAAGAAAATTGAATGTCAACATTTGATCCTCGAACATTGATGACTCAAGCTAAACTTAATGTTCGATACCAGAATGTTGGTGACCTTGTAGACCTTTAGCTTTGGCTGATGATTGCCTCTAGGTTTCCAAATTTTTTACCAAAAATACTAAAAATTGCTAAAAAGATAAAATGTAAATGGATGAAAGTTAATTAAATAACTAATCTAACTATCCTATGGTTTCCTATTTGCATAATATGGAGTAAAAGCAAATCAATAAGTAAAAAAATTAAAAGAGGGTTTCAAACCCTACCTTTGCTCTAATTGGCCTCATCTGGTCAGCTGATCTCCTTCAAGGTGGCATACTGTTCAACGGGATGGCTAAATAAGCAAGAGACACATGTAAAAGATCGAGGGGGAGAAAAAGACGAAAGGAAAGCTCTGACCACTCAAGAAAAGTGAAATGAAAAAGATAGGCAAACTTTTCTTTTTATATTAGTCATGCCATCAAACACCAGTGATTCTAATTAGATGTCAACATTTTGCATAAAATGCTGATGACCCAAAGGATTCATTGGTGACCCTTAAAAAAAAAAAGATTTTTTTATGATCAACTATGAATAGAGATGATAGATGAAAAATAATAAAATAAAATAAAAGTATATGTATACATGTATATAACCAATTTTGTATTCTTTTGTATAACCAATAAGGATCAACCAAAAGAAAAAGTATAAAAGCATTTGGGTTATGTTCTCATTATGAAGTTAGCCTTAGTTCCCAACGAATTAGTGCCAAAATATTTGTAACTTAAGATGTTAAAAATTAAAAAATACATAAAAAAAATTATGCCAAAGATAAAATTAAAATGAGGACTTACTTGTTGATTTGGACTATGTTTAAGACTTTGAGAAACCCAAAATTCTTTGGTAATTCTAAATTTGAGAAATGACCCTTCTTTTAATAGAAAATGGAGGGGGTTTTGATATGATTAAAATTATTGGATGAACTTTTACGCAAGATCACTAAGTAACCCACCTACTGGGATAAAAGTAGGATAATTAAAGTTTGTATTTGCAATGGAGCTTCTTTATCACATGCTAGCTATGGCATACGCCTAATGGCTAAGATTCTATCTATATCCCCTCAACATAGCACAACAGTAAAGTGATGAGTGCCTAAGTTTCACCTTGCACTACAACCTTTATTACTTTCAAAATGTGTCAAATGTAAAAGAATAAAAAATGGATTTAGTCATAATCCAACCATTCAAATTTAGCTTATTCATAGAGAATAAGTTAATTCAAATTCTTGGCCTAAGGTCAAGAATGAAAGTCTAAGATTTGATTACATCCCCTTTCAGATAGGCAATGGTTTTTGAAATACTCCCCATCTATTAAAATATGGAGAATTTCAAAAAGGGGCAAAATGTAGACACCCAAAAATGACACCTCTTTTGACATGAGAAAGAGGGACAAAATATTTATAAAAAAAAATTTACTATGATATGCCAAACATCGACATCCCATACTCAAACATCGGTGTTCCATGCAAAATGTTGATGTTCGACACTAGGATGTTGGTGAATCTGCACTTAATAAAAGCAAAATAAAAAATAGGAAGAATTGAGTGCTAGGGAAATGGATCAATGAATATGGGATGACTCATCCCAGATCCTATCTCCTTGCAATGGGGATAGACCTCATGACAAGGCTAGGTAATCTTTTTCCTTCAATAGTTATCTTCGAAATAGCAACTTCTACCATCCTAAAAATATATAAATTAAAAATTTTGCTAAAAAAAAGGGATCCAAATTAATTGAACTATATGCTACCGAAATACACTTAGATTGATAGTAAGCTTGTGGTATGTTCATTATTGTTGATATTTCATACTTATTTCATGTTGTATATCATATATATATTTGATAATGTGAGAAGGTATATTTGATGTTTTTAGTATATGCATGTGTGCAGGATCTGCATGTGCAAGCTAATTGGTTTGAACCATACAAAAGCTAAGGAGAACTTCAAGCAATTGGATATTAACATCATCTTAGCATCATCTTTTTTGTAGGTTTTGAAGATATTACTTAGGAGCTTAAAGGCATTGATACGCTCATTTAGAGGGGTCACCAAGGGAGCCTACACATCCACCCCCCATTTGTAATAGAACCCATTTATCAAATAAGACACTATTGTATATTGCAAATTAGCATGAGATTTACCATTGTAACCTAAATTGAGGTTTACATTGGATTGCAATAAAGAGTTGTAACATGTCTTATCTTGCATGCTTGTAGGGTTTTTTATGGGTAAACACTTCTACTCCCCTCCTTTTGGCTTGGATGCCCCAGGAAAGAACCTTGAATGGGATAACCAAGGTAAAAGCTAATGAAGAGTCTCTCCAAGAAGGATGCTATGTAGCTACATAAATCCATGCTCTAGGTGGGATATGGAAGATAATATTTGGATGAAATCCATATCCAAAGCTAGAAATAGAAGATATGGTTTGCCTCTTTTAAACTTTATCAGTAAAGAACCTAGCCTTTTACATCAAGATGGATACTCAAGAACATTATGCATTGAAGTCCATCCTTGAAAATAGAGAGGTGATTATTTAAATGAACAAAATTTGTGATGTGGCATGTCACTAGCACCCTAAAATTTTGTAAGGACAATACCGACATCATGATTTCTCCTATAGAGTTCTTTGATATTTTGTATGTATGTACCTAAACTAAATTGTTAGTTATAAAACAAAGAGATAGATGTATAGTAGACTACATCGTTCATCAAATATAATCCAATATCAATAATCCTACTCATGGCTACATTGCCAATTTTTCTTTTAAGTGAGTGAACTCTCACTGACTATTTTGATGGCCATCAATGGTCATACATTTTAAATCCATGATCCTAGGACATTAGATTTTAGATAGGTTCAAATCCAAGAACCATATGGATACACAAAAAAATGCATCATCTATTGGAGATGATCTAATGCCAACAAATTACTCATTATTGCATCACCAGTTTTCTTTTAAGTGTGTAAACTCTCACTAGTCATATCGATGGCCATCAATGGTTATATATTTTAAGTCCATGACCTTAGGATATTAGACTTTAGATAGGTTCAAAGCCAAGAACCCTATCGATACATAGCAAAATGCATTGTTCATTAGAGATGATCCAATGTCAACAAATTAATCATAGTTACATCATCGATTTACTTTTAAGTGAGTGAACTCTCACTAGCTGTGATGATGGCCATCAATGATCATGCATTTTATGTCCATGATCTGAAGATATTAGACTATCCTCCTCTTTTTTTTCTTCTTTTTTTTGTATATATATGACATCGACATCCTAATGATAGTTAAGGATGTCATCATCATGATTTTTTGATATAAATTGCAAAAAATAAAAAGATCCATACCCTTAAGTAAGATACGAATGAATTGCAAGGCATAGGATAGTATAGATCAAGCGTAAAAATGCTTGAGATGGATGATATTAAAGGTATTTAGTTCCTCCGTACCATCTAGAGGAGATAACCTATATGCTCTTATTCTTGTAGAGTCAACAACAATGTAAGGACCCAACCAATTGGGTTCAAATTTACCTTTGGCCTCTTCATTTGCTGTTGTTTTGTTGATATTTTCTTTGAGCACTAGATCTCCCACTATGAATTCTTTAGCCTTAATCTTCTTACCAAATGCTTGCTTGAGCCAAGCATGGTAGACCTTTTGGTATTCAATAGCTTTGATTCGCTTCTTATCTAACAGCTCTAACTACTGCAACCTTGCTCTTCTAGTCCCTTCATCTAGAATATCACCTTGTACAGAGATTCTAAGTGAAGGAGTCTCTAACTCAAGTGGGACAATGGCCTCATCTCCATATACTAAGAAGAATGGAGTGGCCCTAGTGGCTATGCGGATACTAGTTCTATATGCCCATAATGCATATGGTAATTGGTCATGCTAATCTCTTTTGTACTTATCCTATATCTTTGCAAGAATGCTCTTAAGAGTCTTATTAGTTGCTTCAGCTTGATCATTACCTTGAGGGTAATATATTGAAGAAAAATTTTGAGTAATATGAAACTTTTTACAAAATGCTTTCATATCCTTACCTTTGAAATTTTAACCATTATCCATGACCAATCTTTATGGAACATTGAATCTAGTAATGATGTATTCTATAGGAATGTAGTGGCCTTTTCCTGAGCAACTAATTTCATTGGGATAACTTCCACCCATTTGGTGGTATATTCTATGGCTATGATGATAAACTTGTATCCCTCCTGAGAATGTGGGTGAATCATACTGATCAAATCAATGCCCCAAGTAGCAAAGGGCCAAGGAGAGTTAATGGAATGGATGTCTTGAGTAGGTAACTTTTCTAAGTTTACATGTTTTTGGCATGGCACACATACTTTCACATAGGTTTGACAATCCTCCTCCATAGTGGGGCAATAATATCCAATCCATAAAATCTTAGTGTAGAGGGCCTTAGCATGAAAATGACCCCATACAAACCATCATGAGCCTAATCCAATGTTGTAACAACCTCATCCTATGTCAAACATCTCAACAAAGCTCCATCAAAAGACCTTCGATATAAAATGTCACCAATGATTACATATCTTATGGTTGTCCTTCTTAACCTCAACCTCTCATTTCTACTAAAGTAAGAAGGAATGCTTTGATCTTTTAAATAGCTATAAATATCATAATACTAATCTTGAAAATCATCATTATTGGTGATAAGACAAGCAAATATGTGACGAAGATGGTTTTGATAAGAGGGAGAGCTCAACTTATGAAAAGCAAGAATGATCTCCTCATCCTTAAGCTTAATAGGAACCAAAGGGGCAACACTTGCCATGGCATCAACAAATATGTTATTGGTCCTAGGAATGATGTCAATAATGTATTTTTTTAGTTGTTCCAATAGCTCAAGCACCACTACCCTATAAGGTTTAAGCTTCTCATCTTTTGTATTATAACAACATTTTACTTGATTAATAATGAGTTGGGAATCCCTATAAATAATAAGATTAATTATCTTAAGTTCTAAAGTAGCTTTTAAGCCTAAGATCAAAGCCTTATACTCAGCCATGTTATTGGTGCATTTGAAATTTAGTTTGTATTCAATGGGAAGAACCTAATTATTAGGAGAAACCAACACAATTCTTGCCCCTACCCAATGCATGCATTTTGAATCATCAAAGTACATCATCTACTCTATAGATTCATCTTCCAGTAAGTAGATATAATCATCAGGGACTAAGATTTCATCAAACTCATGGTGCGTGCTCCCTATCTATAGGTCATCAGGACACAAGCACCATGGTTACTCTTCAAATATGTCTGGAAACTCTTCATGAATAACTTCTTCACCTTCTTGAGGGAAATCTATGATCAGATCTACAATTGCTTATCCTTTGATAGACTTTTATTGTACCACATTGATATCAAACTTCTATAACAACATTAACCATTTTGCAAATCATCCTATTAAATGTTGTTTAGCTATAAGATATTTAAAAGGATTCACATGACTAACAACATAAGTAGCACAATATAGTAAATAATACCTTAGTTTCTTAGTTGTAAATATCATGGCAAAATGAATCTTCTCCATCGGAGTGTACCTTATCTCATAATCAACTAAGGTCTTGCTAAGATAATAGATAGCCCTCTCTTTTTTATTTTCAATTTGTTGGTATAACATAGTTCCTATAGCATACAAGGAGGCTGAAATATATAGGTGGGTTGGTTGGGAGAAGTCCATGGGTACTAAGGTATACGGATTGAGCAATTATTATTTAATATCATCAAAGGCTTGTTGACAATCTTGGTCCCACACAAACCTAACCTCTTTTTTAAGAAAATAAGTGAATGGTCCACACTTATCCCTAAGCTATGAAATGAACCTTCGAATGGAATTAATTTTACCTTGAAGGTTTCTTTGTTGTTTCAAATTTCTATGGAGATGCATGTCAATAATCGTTTTAACCTTATTAAGATCTACCTCAATTCCTCTATTAGAGACCATGAATCTAATAATTTTCAATAAGAACTCCAAATGCACATTTTTGAGACTTCAATCTTAGTTTATACCTTTGTAAAATATGAAATACCTCTTCAAGGGCTTGGAGATGATATCGTCCTTGCTTGGATTTGACTAAAATATTATCCATATAGACTTCCACCATTTTGTGAATATGTGCATGGAACATAGTAACCATGGCTCTTTGATATGTTGCACCTGCATTTTTTAGTCCAAAAGGCATAACTTTCTAATAAAAATTACCCTAAGGGGTAGTAAAAGTAGTTTTATGATGGTCAGTAGGATTGATCAAAATTTGATTATAGCCAAAAAACCATCCATAAATGATAACATATCATGCCCAACAATGCTATTAACAATCATATCAATATTAGATAAGGGAAAATCATCTTTAGGATAAGCACTGTTAATATCATGAAAATCTGTACATACTCATATTTAACCTATTATTTAGTAACAAGCACAATATTGGACATCAATTCAAAATAATCAATGGGCTCAATGAATCCTGCTTGTAAGTACTTTTCAATTTCCTTTTTGACTAATAGTGCCTTAGATGGGTGCATTTTTCTAAGCTTTTATTTAATGGGAATGGCTCCTCCTTTTAATGGCAAATTATGCATAACAAAGGAAGAATCTAATCCAAGCATATCCTTATAAGACCAAGCAAAAGTTTTTTGATTTGTACCTTTTTTGATCTTGTGAAGATAGGGCTACACCAATTTGAAGCATTCTTTCATTATCCCAAGTACCAATGTTGATTGAGAGCAACTCCTCTTGGGGGAAGGTAAGGTAATATTTCTTTCAAAGAAAAGAAGGTAAATCCTCTATGTGTGGGGTAGTAGTCTCCTCCTCATCCAAAGGATTAACCTATAACACATCATGGAAATCTACCTCTTGGTCAAAGTAAGCATATTCATTAAGCACATAGGGAGAATCATATTTTTTATTAGATTTGGGCAATTCTGAATGTGCCCCCAAGTATTCAATAAAATCATCTTTAGTATTGAAATAATCAAATGCAAGGGGAAAAGTGTGATCAATCCATGTTTCCTCATCAATCTCATCAACTAGCTTAAGCACATTACATGATTTAATAAATTTTATAGGATCCCATTTTTTTTGTTGGTGCTCCATCACTACCTAGCCCTATTTTAGTTAACTAAGTTCTAGGGTGGAGAATATTAGGCATACCTTGCTTGTTTTTTCCTAAACCTCCCCCTTTGTATTTACAATTAGCAATCATATATTTCTGAACAAAAAAAGAAGGAAAAGAAATACTTGATGTGGATAATGGATGTACCTTAGTGGATATAGGCTAAAAAGATGAGTCTAGTGAGATAAGGCTAAGAGCATCAATGGAATCACTTTCTGTATGATGTTGGCACCCTTCTGGTAGAGTAGCATGCCACTAGTGCCTTGAAATAGAGAGCATTTAAGGATGCCCTAAATATTTAATGGATGCAAAAATATATGTATTCTTAATGTGATATGTACCCATCCTAGTTTCTATAATGTGGACATATATATCAGTATTTCCCCCCCTTGTAGGATCATCGAAGGGTTCAATCTCAAATAGAGGTGGAAGTAACACCATATCCTCAAAATTAGTAGCATTACATAGGGCATATGGTTCAAGATCAAGTAGCATTATATGGACCTCTCCCTAAAATTCAAACTTAAGTCTACCATGTAAAGTAGAAGGGATGGCCTCCATGTCATGGATCCAAGGTCTCCCCGAAAGTATGATAGGATAGTTTTGAATCTACTACCTAAAATTTGGCTGAGATTGTCCTAAATCCAATGGTAATCATGATAGTAGCAATTCCTTATGGTTTTTTGGAAGAACTATCATAGGCTTAAATCTTAAAAGTGGCTTCTTCTAATGGGTCAATTACTACACCATTTTCTTGAAGTTGGCTCAAAAATCATTTGGAACATATATTAACAGCAAAGCCATTATCTACCATAGTTCTCTTAACTTCCCATTCATCAACTAGAGGGGTGATATATAAGGCTAAACATTTCTCTAAGAGTTATAGGGTAAGTTTTTCAAATTTAAAAAAAGAAATTGTATCACTTTACCTAATATTTTGGAGTTTCTTGAAAAATATGACAATAGAAATATTGGTAGGGATGGTTTTATTTTTGAACAAAGCATACAACACATCCCTATGTTCTTGAGAAGTGGAAATAATATCATATAATCTAATCTTGGCTAATGTATTTTTTAATTGATCAATCATGCTATAAACTTTAGGATTAGGCAGGATACTTACTTGTTCTATTGTGATTGGATTTGGAATGTTTTGTTGATGCCCACTTCTCAAATTAACACACATCTCTTTGCCTATCGAAACCACATTGATTATACCCCCTTGCTTGACAAGATTCTCATCTATCTTGTATCTTCCTTGCTCTAATAAATCAACAATGGTAGCTTTTAAGGCTTTACAAAAGTTACTAGTATGCCACTTGCATTGGTGATAGGCACAATAAGCATCAAATCATCCCAAAGGGGTTGTATCATCAGAAGGCTTAAAAGGTTGCAAGAGTCCCCTCTTCATGAGATCTTTCAAAAGCATGCATCGTGTAATGGGGAATATGTGAGAAATATCTTGTGAAGAACTAGCTACTTGCTTTCGGGAAGGGGATTTGGGATTGTTGGCCATATGAATAGATTTTTCTTCTTTCTTGTTGTATGGTTTCTTGTATTCCTTAACAAAAGTGTTGGAGGTATATTTAAGCTCTCCTAAAGATAGTAGTACTTTTTCCTTTTGAACCAATTGATGAACTAGAGCACTAAATCCCACATCTTTTACATTAGGGACATGTAATTGTAATACTAGAAGAATGGATTCATGAAATATACCATAAATCTTAGTC
>Ga0068629_1000456_pt1 | contig 11993 bp, 10 predicted proteins | sample InSIn3gowninarea_FD_77432 | JGI IMG/M metagenome (GOLD analysis project Ga0068629, IMG submission 77432) | Clean room microbial communities from NASA Spacecraft Assembly Facility at Jet Propulsion Laboratory, Pasadena, California, USA -... ...
GCGGAATGTACTGGTATGAAGTAATGCTCGGATGTGATTTATGAGAGCTGAATCGGCTTAATAGGTTGTCGTTGGCATGATTGAAGTTGTCTTCGATGCTAGCGAAATTTTGTTCACTAAGAGGATCTATGGGTGACATTGATTGAAAGGATGATTTCGACAAAGACGGACCGTGATGACTTTGACCCTTGAAGAACCGGTTCTCTGCATCTTTCGCCGCAAGATTTGACATCGATAATGACAGACCAGAAGTTTTCTGTGTGCTATCCTTAGTAGTTCCATTGACATAACCGTCGACCTTCGCTGGTGGCATGACTAATCCATTTGATGAACCCTCACTCGACTTATCGTCGTGAGGTGCTAATGGAGGTCTCTGAACTTGTTCATTGACTCCAACTCCAAATGCTGCATCACTCTGATTTGTCTTCGCAAGCTGTATCCCAGCATCGAACTCTTCTTGACACTTCCACTGATCCCACATGATCCAGCCAATTACAGTTGCGATTGTCCCGCATATAACCACAGCTACTGGACTTAGTCGGTCTTGGTAAATACCAGCATAAGCAGACACGAACACAACCATGGAGCATACATGCTGAACAATAACCATTGAATCCGCTACCAGGGGCCAGAAGTCATACGGCCTCAATTTTGGGTTTCGCTGCAAATTATCCAGAAAGGTTGCAGGATCGGTGTAATTGTCTGGATATCCTCTCTGCTTTACCCATAGCAACTTCTTCCAAACGTGTGGCTTCTGCTTTCTTCTAAAAGCCCTATTTCGGCGCTCTTGTTCGAGTCGAGCAGCAACCGGTGGAATAGCAGGCGGCGCACGAAGTGAAGCAACAGCAGGTCGTAGTGCAGCAGCCGCGGCCGAGGCAATCGCAGACGAGGACGAGATGATACTACCATCGAGTGAGGCTATTGGTCGTAGTCTTGGTGGAGAGATAGCACGATAGGCATCTTCTGGTGCAAGTCTAGTGGGATCCGATGACTGTTGTGACTGAATCGCAGGCCTGATACGGTTTGGGTGGGTTTCGACAGGGACTGGAGGTGGGATCGGGGATGGTGTCGCTACAGGGGTGGCAGTCGAAGACGATGTAGGCTCGGTAGGTGAAGATGGTGGCGCCATGGTGCGCCAATTATTGTTATTGGGAAATCATTTCGACGCTGCAGTGCTTGGTCTGTAATCCAAGAACACCGACGACGCGTTGTAGTAAGATCGAATCGTTGCGACGGCATGCAGATGATTAGTGTGAAGACGGAAATGAGATCTGGAGGGAACTGCGCATGAATACGCAAGAGTAACCGTAGAAGATCAATCTGCGCTTCCTAGCAGATGTGGAGCGTAGAACGGGTTTGGGGCATAGGTATGGACCAGCAGGCAAGTCACTTTTCGTGTAATTACAATTATCTTGTTCAAGCCTCATAGTTTGCTGTATACGTATGCTAGACAGCCGAACGCCACGCCATCTACCGCCCACTCCGACCTTGGTTACTTTTCAGACATGGATCCATCATTTGCACATCCGTCCTTCGTTGCCTCATTCCTCACCAACCATTGAAGGCTTCATCTTTGCTTGGTAGAGCTTGCCTAGCCAATGCTCTAGTCTGTCTCGACCGGCTTGTGTTTTCCAGACCTCTTCAGACGGCGTCTTTGGCACAATTTCCCATGCAAGCAAGTTATCAGTAATCTTGGTCAAGTCTTCCTGCTTCTTCTCCCACTCCTTGTCCTGTTTGACATGAATCCCGCTAGTGATAATTACAAGTGGTACGTTCGGCTGTTGGATGTTTCTCGCAGACGCGACCTCGCTTTTCGTAAGAGAATCTGCAACCAGACTTTCTTGGAGTTTGTTCTTGATGAATTTACCTCCTTGATACGAGGACTTTCCGTACACACGATCTTCCTTAGTTCGACCCTTGAACATAGCTCCTGCAAGTCTATCAAGTCCAAGAGGAGAGAGGACACCTCGGCCCCAGAGTACGAAACCTCGACCAGGAGCGGCGACTCTGTGAAGTAGATCTTCATGGAGAGCATCGATCAACATGATACCTAGTCAAAATCAGTAAATAGTGGAGAAGATTGGCACTACTTCACTTACCAGCAATGTTCCTCACGTTACGTGCGGAGAAGATTCGAGTGTAGATACCACCAATACCAGCTCCAACAAGAATGAAGGGACCTTCTTCACCTTTAATGGCGAGTGCTTCAGTGAAAGCATCCGTGGACATGCCAGCTGAGTGTGGTGACGGAGCATTCTCAGACCAAGCCAAGCCAGGTCGATCCCACCAGCAGTACCTGTCGATGGTGCCGTTCTTCTGTGCGTTGAAAACCCAGTCTTCCATACTGTTCAAGACAGGCAGGTAACCGCCCTCAAGCAATACAGTAGGTTTTGCAGATCCATCCTCAAAGTAAGTCCGATCTCCTGTACAGGACACATGGACACTGTACTTGCCACCATCAATAAGAATCTTCTCACCAGGTGGCTTCAAGGTAGCGTCTCGAGATCGGAGGACTAGTACGGCAGTCAACAGTACAGCAATGACCACATAGACAACCATTATGACTGTAGCAATCAAGATTGCTATCCATTCCTTCAAAGACCTCTTTGTCTCGGTGCGGCCAGTCAAACGTTCCTCCTCTTCTGCTTTGCCCCATTTGACGGTGCGATTTGCAATGACATTGTAGAAGGCCATGAGTGCAGCCCAGACCACGGAAGCAATTCCGACCCATCCTTCTTCGATTCGAATTTGAGGAACAGCGAGGATAATGATCACGTCGATCAGGAGTAGTACTGAAATAGACATGCTCAAAATGCTCATGGCTGAAGATGGTACCGAGAAGAAGATCAATCCCACCAGAATGTTGCCGACAGTCAGAGATGTGAAGGAGAAATCGAAGAAGCCCGATCCTCTCGAGTTGAACCTCGGTGGGCTGACGAAGATCGAAACGAGGAGCAACACCCACCACAAGAAAGTGATTACGAGGAAGATGATCTCGAACCATCTGAGTGCTCGCACACTCCATAGATTGTATGGTGATACTGCTGGGTCATCGGGATGCAAATATCCAGGTACTCTTTCCTCACGAAGCAATCTTGTGCGCTCGTTGGCCTCCTCTGACCGTCGGATAGCTGCTGCTTCTCTGGCTTCTCTGGCTGCTATAGCCTCTCTTGCCTCTGCCCTCTCTGAGGAGGTAGGTCTGCCGGCGTCATTGTCATCCTCCTCCTCGGTACTGTTTTTATTATTTCCCCAAAGAGAAACCATCGTGTCTGATGACGGCAAACTCTTTCGAAGCCAGTAAAGGGATAGCTGAGTATCAAGAAACGAAGATAAATAACAAACCAACTTGAGTACGATAATAGCAGGCAGACAAATATCAGCTCAAGCTCACCAACCTCACTCGGTCTAGACAAAATTCGATGACCAAAGTCGAGACGCAGTGGATATGATGGCGCAGGATGCGTGGCCAAAAAGGCGATTGAATGAGAGAAGAGGAGTACGGGAGCTTCTCACTAGCACCCTCCGATGACGTCTGCACTAAGCTAGGCAGCGGTCAAGCTAATGATTGGCTGGGCAAAGGCGGGCCACATCCTCAGAGGGCTAGACCTACTTTCGAGGACCGATGATCTCTGCTTCAAGCACACTTTTTCTCGAACACGTCTGATGTGCATTTTTTTTCCCTTGGAGCATGCATTGAGACTGTCCCTATCAGAACCAAGACGAGTTTTCCTTCGAGAGATTTCAAGAACAGATGGCGGAAATGTCCTTTTCCATGAGTGTGGTAATCCCCTGTCGATGAATGCGTCAGCTGATTTGCACATGCACTTTTATCCAGAGATGATGTAGTCATTGCACTTCTGGACCATCGACGATAGGGTGTGTACCATCACTTCATCATGGGCATCTCCCTGTATCAGACACCCCCCTGTTCGACACGGTAGTGTACTGTAGTGGCATGTAATGTTGGTTTCCTGCAACAATACCACCGTCCAGCCCCGGGTAAAATGGCCGTTATTCACATTGTCTCCGGTGGTTACAGACGGTTATTTGATGGATTTCGGTCTGGGCATGTCCGAGCTGTCGGCCGTGTATACAGGCCAAGCAGATGAATGTGGGTTAGTGCTATCCTAACCTCCCACCCACAACATCAATCTCATTGGCTTCCACACCCTGAAGTTCATGACAACTTCCTGAGTGAGCGCGTGATCATTTCGAAAACCATCATGAGCGCTCTGCAAAAACCATTCGCCCGCGTCCATTTGCAGAATCGCCCACCTCCACCTGTACCGGTATTTGACGAAAGAGAAGAAGAAGATGAGGAGGACCAACCAGCACTTTCAGCCAGTGACTCTTCGTCATCTGCTTCTTCGACAGGCACTATCATACCTTCACCTACAAGGAATCTCTTTGAAAAACCAAGGGTGTCAAGGTCGCAATATGATTCACTTCCTTGGCAGAATTTCTTCGATACTGAGCTCTATCTAGATAATGATACTCTCCGCCATCATGCCTATTTCTCCGCCCCGAGGTCATTGGACGCGCCACTCTTTTGCTTCCATCACGGAGCTGGTGCATCGGGACTATCCTTTGCTTCCTTGACTAAGGCAATAAAGGATGCACTACCCGAAGCAGGCTTCTTATCTCCAGACTGTCGAGGCCATGGAGAGACACAAATGCCCGAAGATCAAACTCTTGACCTGAGTCTGAACACCCTCGCCACAGATCTGACATTTGTAGTAGATGCAACGCGAATACGGATGGGATGGCCTAAATTACCACCCGTCATACTGCTGGGACATTCGCTTGGCGGCGCAGTGGTTACTGAACTTGCCTACAAAAAACTGCTGGGAAATGCTGTACTTGGTTATGGCGTCTTCGATGTCGTCGAAGGTTCAGCAATGGATGCGTTGCAGAGCATGGAGTCGTATCTTTCTACACGGCCCAAATCTTTCACATCCGTTGCGAACGGCATCGAATGGCATGTTCGATCTCGCACGATCCGAAACACAATGTCCGCACGTGTCTCTGTACCTCCTTTACTCGTCCAACACCAGTCTGAAGACTCAGCTACTACCTGGCTGTGGCGGACAGACCTGAGTGCTACCAAACCGTTCTGGGAGAATTGGTTTACAGGTCTGTCGTCGAAATTCTTATCCGTGTCTGGCGCCGGCAAGCTGTTGATCCTTGCAGGCACTGATCGCCTTGATAAGGAGCTCATGATAGGGCAGATGCAGGGTAAGTATCAGCTACAAGTCTTTCCCGACGCCGGTCACTTTGTGCATGAGGATCAACCAGAGAAAACAGCTATGGTCGTGGCGGACTTTTGGAGGAGGAACGACCGGAGCGCATTGGTTCTCCCACCCAAGGTCGATGACTTGATCAGACAAGGCAAACTCAAACCTGCTCAACAGAATAAATGAAATCATATCGTCCAGCCAACTGAACAGACGAGCATACATATCTCACCCGTTTCAGCAGCACATAATGGTTTTCAAATACTCTATACTCAGCACTATAAAAAGCACCGCCTGCCGGTGTGAACGGCAAGCATGTTTAATTGCCTACTCTGCGTAGGTAGCGGAGAATGGAAATGCGGCGGATACATTGGATGTGCCAAATCTGTGATTCAGCTATGACGTACCAACATGCATTATTTGAATCAAATCTCCAAGCAACTCTGTCTCAAACATCCAATATGCACCACTTCATGGGTGTACATATCATTGCCAAGATACGGTCAAGTACATGTCGTATAGCTCAACTTAGCTTGTTCCGGTTGACATCGATCAGATCTTTCTCAACTGCACACCAACGACTAGCGAACGCTTCGAAGATGGGCAAGTACGACCACCTGCCGCTGGCGGACAGAGGTCCGCTGAAGGTACCTTACGTAGGCAACACCCTGCTCAACGACAGATATCTCAACAAGGGTACAGCATTCACCCATAAGGAGAGACATGGACTTGGGCTCAATGGCTTGCTTCCTACGAATCTTCAGAATCTGGACGAGCAGGTCAAACGTGCTTACGAGCAATACTCGACATTCGAGACTGACCTCGAGAAAAACACCTTCATGACATCGTTGGCCGAACAGAATACTGTGCTTTACTACCGACTCATCCTAGATCACCTCACAGAAATGTCCAGCATCATCTATACGCCAACTGAAGGTGATGCCATTGAAAACTACTCACGAATCTTCCGCAAGCCTGATGGTTGTTTTCTGCCTATCAGCCATCCTCAAGAGGTCGAAGACCGTTTACGTAGATTCGTGAACCCTGACAAAGAAGACGGTGGTGTGGACTACATCGTTGTCAGTGATGGCGAGCAAATTCTTGGTATTGGTGATCAAGGCATAGGTGGTATTCTCATTAGTGTGGCCAAGCTTGCACTTACTACTGTGTGTGCTGGTATACATCCTGACAGAACTCTTGGTGTGGTACTTGACACTGGCACCGACAGCAAGAAACTTCTCGAAGACGATCTATACCTAGGTCTGAAGCATGAACGAGTACGAGGAGACAAGTATGACGAATTTGTCGACAACTTCGTTCAGAGTGCGAAAAAGTTGTTTCCAAAGGCGTACATCCACTTCGAGGACTTTGGTGTTCACAATGCTCGACGTTTGCTCGACAGATACCGCAAGCAATACGCAGTCTTTAATGACGATGTCCAAGGCACCGGCTGTGTTACACTTTCCTCGATCATGGCAGCCACAAAGCTGAGCAACATCAAGCTTGGTGATATTCGAGTCATTTCATTCGGTGCCGGAAGTGCTGGAACTGGTAAGCAAGCATTATCTAGCACTCGATTTGCAGCTAATATTGTACAGGAATTGCAGAACAAGTTGCGGCAGGTATCGCTAGCGATAAAGGTATTTCGAAGGAAGAAGCAATGCAACAAATTTATTTGGTCGACAAACAAGGTCTTCTACTCGACGACGACGACTCGTTGTCCGTTGCGCAGAAACCCTTTGCACACCAAGCCTCAAAATTCTCTGAGAAAGACCTGGATAAGAAGGACCTCAAATCACTCATTAAAACGATCAAGCCTCACGTCCTCATCGGTACATCCACCCAAGCCGGTGCCTTTACCGAAGATGCAATCCGTGAAATGGCAAAACATGTCGATCAACCCATAATCTTCCCACTAAGCAATCCAACACGTCTCCACGAAGCACAGCCCAAAGATCTACTAGAATGGACAGACGACAAAGCCCTTGTTGCGACAGGTTCACCCTTTCCTCCTGTCAAGCGTGGCGACAAAACACACGAAATAGCAGAGTGCAACAACAGTGTTTGCTTCCCGGGTATCGGCCTTGGTTGCGTCCTTGGGCGCGTGAAACTACTCAGTGACGAAATGCTCGTGGCGGCCGTGAGTGCACTAGCAGGTGAAGCGCCTGCACTGAAGGAGAATGACCCAACGAAAGGTCTGTGCCCGGATTTTGAGCATGTCAGAGCAGTTAGTGTCAAGATCGCAACAAACATTCTGAGACAGGCCGCGAAGGAAGATCTACTACAGGTGAAGGACGTACCACTTGACAATGACAAGGAATTGGAGGGCTGGATTCAAGCGCAGATGTGGAGTGCTGAGTACAGAGAGCTGGTCCTTGACGAAGAGAAGAAGAAATGAACGTTGTAGAATATCTGAGATCACACACGTTTCACTCCCAGCAGAACAATCCACTTGAAAGCCCGACACCCCAAATGCTACAGCAACAATACAATCTGGGTGCTCAGTTTTCAGACCCGTGCACAGCCACCATGACCTACATACATACCTACTTAAATACACACAGCAATCCCTCCTACAACCAGCGACACAACTTCCGTTTTGTAGCATCAACACATACTTTTTCACTTACATACATACCACAAGTAAATGGCTACCTACCACAAAATACCCATACTGTACGCCTTGCCAAGCTGCCCCTCTTCTCCTCCTTCCGACCCTGATGCTTAACAAACCAGCACGTAAGTCTATTCATTGCTCGTTATGTACAGTATATACAGTACGTCGATCCCGAGCTACTTACTTCACACGCACACATACAGTATCCGGTTCGTCCTCGCTCCGCCTTGAGTACTTGAGAGCCGGTACACGGGAAAGACCTTGTACGTGATAAGAAAGTACTGTGTAACGTATCTCTTCATATGGCGTGTCGGATTCTAGGTAGTGCGGTGCTGGCGAGGAGAGAAAGGCAAGGTGCTTTTCTGTACGTGACTATGTGCCGGCCTGTTGTGCAAGTGATCGTAGGCCTGCTTGATCGATAAATATGGGACATGTCATCTAGTATCTCATGTAGGTACGGTGCCTAGAAATGAGAGATGTTTTACAAACATATTTGCATTAGCACTGCGCGAGAACGATATACAAGTACAGCACAGCACAGCACAGTATAGTACAGTACAGTACACAATCATTGTACTCTATGTACTCTACTCTAGCCAAGAAATCTCTCTATCATTTTCTATCGCCGTAAACCACACTCTAACACAGAGTCTTCAATACCAGTTTCGTCTTTCGTAATGCCTTGTGTACTTTCGCACCATCAACGTAGCACAACACGATCGTCGCTGCACTAACAAGCATACACGACCCCGTAAACAATATTACAACCTCATATCTCTGCGCCCCATACCCACCACCACCCTCCCCTCCTCCACCATCCAAATTCCTTTTCAGCATCGCCCCACCAATAGGTCCAGCAAGCACATTCCCAGCACCCTTCCCAAAATTCAGCAACGCGAATGCTGCAAAAGCAGCGCTGGGCTCACTATCAATCGCGGTCCCGATACGGCCCCACGTCGCTGTATACCCTGCGCCGAAAAAGCCGTATATCAGCGCGAATGCGACTAGCGTACTGAACGTGTGGGAGAAGCCCCATGCAACGTAGACTGCGATAGCGGCGGGGAGGGTAGAGAGGATAGGCAGGGTGTTGAGGGGGAGGGACTTGATGGGACCGTCGGATAGGTAGCCGAATGTTAGTTGGCCGAAGACTTGGGATGTGCTCATTAGAGTTAGGAGGAGGGCGCCGCGGGTAGGCGGGATGTTGTTTGATGTCGCGTAGGAAGGGAGGTATAGACTGGGGAAGAAGTAACCTAGGCCCATTGCGAAGTTGGATGTGCTGTAGATCCAGAAGAGAGGTTTGCGGAGGAAGGACCAGTTTGTTTTCAGGGGGTGGTTGGACTCGATGGTCGTGGGAGGGAGACGGGGTTTTAGGAGTGGGATTAAGGGCGCGGTGAGGAGGAATAGGGCTATGGCGGTGGCGCGGAGGGTGGTTGGGTAGCCGTATTTTTGGAGCATGGTTCGCAGGATGATGGGCATGGCTGCGCCTGATACGCCGGATGCGCTGCAGAGGAGGCCGTAAGCTAGGCCTCGTCGTGCGACCCAGAATTCATTGACCATGGAGAGAATGGGGTAGTAGAATATTATAAAGCCAACGCCGTACATGATTCCTTGTGTGAAGATCAGTGCTCCGAGTGTGTGGGCGAATGAGCCGGCGCCGAGGCCTAGGAGACAGAGTGGCCCTTGACACAAGGTTAGTGGGATTCTCATTGATGGGAAGATTCCTACGGACATCCAAACAATATCATATGGCGCCTGTATTTAGCATAGCGTCTGATCAGGGGAATGATGACCGGTGCCGCAATGTATGATATACCAGAAGCTGTTGTGCCAACCACCGAGATATATGGATTGTGCTTAAATTGGGGAAGGCTGGAATAGTAATCCTGGAAGACACCAAAAGAAAGAGGGAAGCCTTCGGCTTGTGTTAGTAGTACTAAGCTTTGTGTAGAATAGAATTGGGATCGACGCACCCCAAAGCAATGCTTCGAAAACGAAGGCTGACAAGAGTAGTCTCCATGCTGCTGAACCAGAATCGCATGGTGGTAGAGACTGAGTACCAGTAGCTGGTTCTTGCTCTGTGTCTAGTTGTACTGTGACATGTTCGCTGTTCCGCGGCGGACTGTTAATCCTCGACACATTTGAGAATTCGTAATCATCCATGATGGTGGATGCATTCTGGTCAATAAAATTGTAGAGTACTGGGTATATTCAAGTGGAGGGAATACAATGCTGACGTCTGTCTTGTTGACCGAAGACAACCGAGGCCATTCGTGAACCTAATGGCCGCATTTAAAATATTGATCAACTCATATATTCCACCTTCCTTTCTCTACTGAATGTCTTCCATGTTGGTGAATTGGCTATCCTCTTCGCTGTTGTATGCACTTTGTCTGCCATATAGCAGGTCTGCACTATATGTTGACATAAGTCCTACACAATGAGGACTTTGAACCAAGACATTCCTATACAGACAAGTACCGTCCTCCAATCATTTCAATTACAATATTCAAAGCCTCGTCTATTATATTAGACCAAGTTGTAGGCAAATAATATCTTGACATTCTTGCGGCTCACAGCTGCGATCGCTGTATGGTCACCGCATAAGGACCTAGTGCTTAGGTAAGTTCGTGACCCTCTCTGTTCTGTCCACGCTTTCATAGCGCCTATGGTCTCCGAACTTCGTTCTGGCCTTCCTGATCAGGAAGATGTGGTTTCTTGTCCTGCCTTATCTTGTCTTGGTCGCTGGTTCTTATATCTATCTACCAGTACGAGGGTACTGTACGTAAGAATCACTATCAGTGATTTTTTAACACACTTGGGCTATGAAACTGGTATCCGATTTCCTAACCCGGACATTTTAGATACTCGTCTTGGTCGTAGATTTTTATCTACGTACTTACCGTCTCACGCGTATAGTTGTTGACTCCACTTTCCCTTTCACTTCTTAGCGCGCATATGGTCTTTGAACTTCATCTTGATTACTTAATAAGGAAGGTATGGTTTCTTGTCTTATCATGTCTTGGTCTTCGGTTCTCAGTCTACAGTACTTACAAGTATGTATGAAAGGTACATTCACTACAGTAGCACGCTAATGGCCTCTGAACTTAGTCTTTAGTTCCTTAATCGAGAAAGTCCGCTTTCCTCTGCTGGTCTTGGTCGCCGGTTTTTATGTCTGCTGTACTTATCTGTAAGTACAAAAGCTACAGTCCTTACCTAACATTCACTTCTTAGCGCGCACATGGTCTCTGACCTTCACCCCTGAGTTACCTAACCAGGAAATTCTGCGTTCCTGTCTCAACTACTAGGTTTTATATCTGCTTGCACTTGTTACTATAAATACTGCACGTGACTTTCACTAGCTGTACTGCTTAACGGACATGGCCATTGGTATTGGTTTCGGCTTACCTGATGGGTAACTATGGATTCCTGTTCAGTCTTAGCGCAAGCTACAGTATATGTATGGTACGTACCTCTTCACCTCCGCCCTCCACCACGGCGTGTAAAGCCATTGTATGTCTGGTGATATTCTTGAATACACGTAGAATATCGACCCAACCTCCCCACGGCTACGACTACGTACTGCAGTCGATCGTCACAATATGCAGCCAAGATCGATCATAGACACTGATAAGCAAATGGAGGCGTACCATCTACATACCTCTCCACCGAATACTACAGTAGTAGCCCAATCAATCACAGCCTCGATTTCAACGCAGTCTCACGATAATGGTCCTCACCAACCAACTCCATCAATCTCCACAACACATCCCCATCCCCCTCTCTCCTCACCTTATCCAACCCAACCTTCCCAACCACAACATCAAATAACTCCTCTTTACTCGCAGTCGTCAAGGCAAGATCCGCCTCCTCCTGCGTGCCAGACTGTTGCAGCAGCAGCGGTAGTTTCCTGTATGTCAGTGCGCCATTGCTTAGATTGAGGCGCCAGCACGTATTCTGGTCTGTGATGTTGATGATTATAGACAAGGATTCTTCCTCAGCGCGCAGGCCGTCGAGTTGGATTGCTAGTTTGTCTAGCCATTCGGATATTGAGACGTTGGTGTTGAATTTTGATTTGGATGGGCGTGGTGTCTTTGTGATCGAGGTTGGTTGTTGGGTTTTGCGCATGTCCTGAGCGCCAGTGA
>Ga0068629_1000458_pt1 | contig 11984 bp, 5 predicted proteins | sample InSIn3gowninarea_FD_77432 | JGI IMG/M metagenome (GOLD analysis project Ga0068629, IMG submission 77432) | Clean room microbial communities from NASA Spacecraft Assembly Facility at Jet Propulsion Laboratory, Pasadena, California, USA -... ...
GTGAGCTACGTATCCTTCATTGTTTGCTTGTTGAGGAAAAGGAGTTTTCCTATATGTATATATTTATATGTGGTTTTTATTTAAATACCGTAATGAGTTGTGTTAGAAAGCTCCAATAAGCGGTATGGTTGTCATTTTTTCATGCTTTCATGTTGGTTTTTATTTTTAGTAGGTTGTGCATTGTAAATATGACATTGAGCTAATTTATAAAGCTCCATGGGAAGTATGTTTTGGTTTTCAACAGACTTGTTGGTTAAAGGTGTCATAGCACACCAAGGACAGTGTTCCTCTGACGGGGAGGGATTTGTAACAACCCCAGGATAAAATTTCATGTAATAAAGTTAATAAAGGAAAAATAAGACCAAGGTCATGGGACATGTATTCCAAGGTGAATGTTGGGAAAAACATCCTAGTGGGTGTTCATTTCATTTTATTACGGCTAAGGAATTCATAAAGGCTTTGAAAAGGTGAAAATGGATTAATTGGTATTTTATTTATGAAAATAAAAGAAAATAGGAGAAATGGGAGATGAAAGGTCACAAGTTTGCATGAGAGGGAAATTGAAGGAAAAATAGAGGAAAATGGAGAAAGTGGAGGCCTCAATAATAAAAAAATATTTTGAGGACCAGTTCAGAGTTTTTTTTCAGTTTTAGATTGGATCTCTCTCTATTCTCTCATACTCTTACCCACTTAGAGCATTCTTGGAGCATTCTAATATTGGAGAAACAAAAGCGAAGAAAGGAAAAGGAAGCAAAGGAAAGCAAGGGACAAACAAGAAAAAGTTGGCTCAAGTAGTTTGAACAAGAATACTTGCGGGTAACAGGTTGCATGTGTAATTTCCTAACTACTTTGTGAAAGCATGGTACATGCATGTGTGTATTTGGTTCTCTTTTTGTCATGGGAATAGGTTTTTCCAAGTGTGACAATGGTTTTAGCCTTGGATTTCCATTTCTCGATAGCCATGGTGTTATGGGGCTCTTTTATTTTGTTGAGCGTTGGATTGCTAGATGGTTTTTGGAACTAGGTGAGGTGGCCTCAAGAAAGTTCCCAAAGACCCTAGGAATCCCTTGACCGGTTTTGGTAGGATTTCGATAAAGCTTGAGGATGGAGACATGAAAATTCCTGAAGGTATTGGTGAATAAAATTTGAGGCATCCAAGCTTGTTTTGTGCCTAGTAATCCCTTGGCTCATTTTGGTGGGATTGCAGTAAAGCCTGAGGGTGGAGGTGGTTTAATTTAAGAGAAACCCTAGTTATATATGTATTGTTTTGACTATGTGATCTCATGACCAATTTTGGTGAGATCGCGAGAGCATGACGAGGGAGGTGGTTTAATATTTTGGAAGCCCTATTTGTTTTGGTCTTGAATCCCACATTCATTCTTGGAATATGGCACGAGAGTGATTAGCTAAAAGAACATTTTTGTTTAGCCCAATCGATGGTGAGGTGGTACGTGGAAGTCCCTCACTTTGTTGGATTTTGAATATGTTAATAAGAGCTCTTTTCCTCTTGTATTTCATGAGTACTTATATTTGTTAATATGTGGCTATGATGGTTGTTCTATTATGGTTATTATTCTGGTTATATGCTGGTTATAAGCATGGACCCATAACAGGTTCTAGCTATGGCTCTTGATATGCTTGATTTTTTTATGAATGGTTAATGAATGCATGAGCTAAAAATAATTGTTGTGGATAGCATAAGAGGAAATTAAACCTTCTTAATGATTCTCAATTAAGTATCACACCCATGTATTCAAATATGCATTCATGACCTATAGATTTCATGTTCTCAATATCTTTGACGAAATGATTATCATGGTAAGGCTTCGTTAGGTCAAGCTTGTGATTCAAGTTTCTATGTTTAGCCTTTTCATTGAGTTACTTATAATTTTGGAAAGTCTCAACACATTTTGGGTAGTGGTGTGGGCGTTGACCTGGAACCTAGGCTTAGATCTCATGACTGCATGCTCGTGTAATACCCTCCTCCCACATCTAACCAAGTGACCGACCAACGGGTAAAATATGTGACGAGAAGTTACTATGATATTATTTGACCTCCTAAGTCACATTAAGGAAGTGGAACCCATGGGAAAACTCCCTTCATACCTTCAACATCAGCTACAGGTCTCCTAAGAACCATCCTAACATTTTTGGTAACCAATCTCTATGAGGCTGTAGACCACTTGACCCTAAGATTCTCCCTTGCTATAGGCCTGCCAACATCGAGGAGTCATTTGAAGCTCTCATTAAAAGGCATGCCAACATCGAGGGACTATTTTTCTTAGTGATGTGCTAGTGTCCTCAGGATTTGAGCCACTTTTCATGCCGAGATCCGAGGTCACTACCCATAATTGAATGACACTTTCAAAATATAAAGATAACAAGGAAACAATGAGGAAAATGAAAATATTTAAAGAAGCCCTTGAATTGACCCATAATAGCCATGGCAAGAATTTCGTTAAACGTATCATGAATATGTAATCTACAGGTGTAAATAACATATCTTATCATAGGGGTCTGATACTTAACTAAGAATCACTAAGAATCATTGATTCCTCAGCACATTGGCTGCCATTTCATCCATTAGGTCATCAAACCTACACATAACCAACATAATTGCAATATAAATACGAAGGGACCCACAACCATATAATCCAATATAATACTCATATAAATACAAGGAGAAATAACCTCATATTGAGGATGTAAAATCCAACCCTAGGATGAAACTTCCACGTTCCAACTGAGTGTAGAATGGTTGAGCCAAAACCCTCTTCAACTATTCACCCCCAAGCTATATTCCAAGCATGAAAGTGGGATATCATAAAACATATCAATCCAAAACCATTTAAGGGCTTCAAGAGGAAAAACACCTCAACCCATCAAACAATGATTCCACCTCATGGTTAGACATTATAAAACCATCATCTCATTGGTCTCTACCCAAAACTTCAAGGGCCAGAAAGTGTTTGTTCCAACCAAGGCATCGAGGACTAGTAACTCAACCCAAAAATGTAGTCGGTCTTCGAGAGCGTTTGTCCAACCAAGGCTTCCAGGATTACTAACTCAACCCACCAAGGGCTTCCCTAACATTTGTCCAACCAAGGTTTCTAGGACTAGTAACTCAACTCAAGTTTTTTTTTTTTTGTCAAGTAAGAATGGAGCCTTCTATTAACTGAACAACATATATGTAACACACACACATACACACACACACATAACATATATATATGGAGAGAGCGTAAAAGTTCCTTATAACGAAACTAAACTACTCACGTCATCTTTTATAAAATGGGCGAGTAAAACCCTAATATAACCAGAGGAATAATTTGTATTATTTTAGACCTATAGGAATATTGTTTTGGTATTGAATATCTCCCATTTTGATGTGATTTTGTAAGAGAAGGAATGCTTCATTTTCAGTTTTGGGTTTTGCCTTGGCTACTAGACTAATCTTGGTGTCTTTTATCTCTTTGTGATCTCCACAATTTTTTGAAAAATTGAACATTTGTATAATTTTTTGATGAATAAGACATAAGAAACACTTCAATCCGTTGAAGATCATAACCTTGGTTTTACCAAAGTTTACCCTTCACTTTCAAAGATCCCAAAACCTCGATAAGGAATCTAGCTATCTCTAGAAACCCTTCAAAGTGGAGGCTAGGAGAACCACATCATGTGAGAAGAGTAGGATGGAGATGAATACATGGAGAAGGAGGTAGCCATCCTTAAACTATATACACTCCTACATAAATGATTAGAACTCAGCTATGTATATGGTGAAAAGTGTGGGTGAGAGAGGACACCCATGCCTCACCCCAAAATTACTCCTTATAAAATTTGATAATCCATGTGTTGTGCAAAGAAGGCTTAGAAAATGCTAATAAATGTGCAAAATAGAAGTGAGGAAAGTATTCAAAATGCCAATGTCTGTAAGTCTCTGGAAGAAGATATATAATATTCATAAGTAATTATCAAGAAGATAAATTAGGTGTTAGACCTTGATTTCTCAACGGTTTGGGGTGAAATAATCTTATAATGGGATAATCTAATTAAAAGAGGTGCCATAGGTCACTCAGATCAAATCTAGAAGATGTGGTGCACCTTTTCCCATCCCATCCCTTTGTCGTATTAGTATGAGTTTGGTCTAGCCTATTGGATATGCTTCAAATTTCTGTTTTTTGAAATAGAGTCTCTTGACATTGGTGTTGAAGCAGTGATAGTGTTTGACCATAACTCCCACTTGAATGTCATGTTCTTGGCACCACCCTAGTTAAATGCTGAGTTGTTATTGGACTATCTCACATATCAAATCAAATATTTTTCTTGCTATTATGGAAACCATTTAACTAATACATTTTTCTTTTTGTCAAATTTGTTTAGTTTGGACTATGTGCCAAAAAAATATATTTAACAATTTACAAATTAAAGTTTCCACTAAATTTTTATCAATAATAATAAGCCTTATGATTATCAAATTGCGAAATTATTATATCTTGTTTTACATATTTTGACTTATTTATGAGAGTCATTAATAAATTCAAATATATGTTTTTTTTGTTATTGGTTTAAAATTGAGAATATCTAAACATGAGAATTTATTTAGTTAAATGAAAGATGTATTTTTTATAGTTGTCTTTTTAAGTTGTTTAATAATATTTTATATTATTTTTATATAAATGTTGAAAAGTTATAGGAAATTTAACTAACAAAATAGTTTAAATTATTAAGTTAAATTGATTAATAAAATATATATGTATTTTTAAATATTTTGATTTGAATTAGATTAAAAAAAATCACACTTAATATATATTAAATTATATTGAATAAATTAATTCTTACAAACTTTAACATGCAAATCATAATGTAATTAACAAATTTATAAATATTTTAAAATATGTCTTAACCAAGATTATCAAGAATTTCATATTATATTTTATTTACTTAGAATGTTTAAGTTCAAGTTTTATATATTGTATATAAGGTAAAACTACTTTATCATAGTTAGAAATTTTTTAAGTAAATAAATCAACACATCTCATTTTTTATTTTTATTTTTGAAAGTAAATTTACTTTTTCTCAATTAATTGAAAATTGGTTGTAATTGATTTTTTTTCAAGGGATTTTATTATTTATATTGTTTTAAAATGACCAAAGGTTCTAGAGATAATTTTTTGATCAATATTTTCCTCAATTCTTTGATTTTTGTTTTAAGCTTACTATTCCCTTTAATTAATATATTCTCTTTCTATTAATTTTATTTATTTATTTATTTTTATTATTTTTAAATATATCTATATTTACACTTAATTTATATTAGATACAAAGTAGAGAAAACTATGATGTTTCTAGATAGAATCTCACTTGTTGACTTAGTAAGATCTCAACCTATTGATTCATTTGTTAGGATCTCACCTACTATTCAGTTGCATATATTTCCATGGGGCAATCTTTTTCTTCATTGCATATTCGAGAATATTTTGGCATGTGACGATTAGGAAAGATCATTCCTAGACCTTCTCTTCATTCTCAAATTCGTAAATATTGTGAGAATCTGTAATTTAAATAAATTCTAGAGTTTCTAGCAATAGAAAATCCAAATCTATTTATTTACCTACACCCTATAACCTCATTTCACCCACCACGACCAATGGATAAGTGGCAATATTAAATGTTCAAATAAATTATATGACATTGGGATTGATCAACTTGGTGATGGACTTTAATGGCTTAGCTGGTAATTATGTTTGACCACAACTCTTTGAATCATGAGATGCTAATTTGTTTTGTTATTGCCACCATTTAACTAATTAAATTAAATATTATTTTATTATGACCAACTCTTTTATCCTAAAAACAAGATCTCTCGTGTTATATGAACCAATCTCTTATCGAATGTGAGTTGTTATGCAATAAAGATGACCTTACTAATAAAATTTGAACTTTATTTAAGTTGTCAAGTTATTGGAACCATCTCACTTGTAATACCTCTCATGTTATTTGAATCGTCTCACTTATAGCACCATGGTATTAAGATCATCTCACTAATCAAATCCTTCTTGGTCACCTCTACAAATGAATTTATTGGGACTTTTTAAGTTTATCAAATTTGAAAATTTCACTATCACTACGTTTATTTAATGATTTGGAATATACTTATTTTAAAAAGAAAAGAAATAAATGCTTTGTCTAAAAGTGAATTTAATAGTTTCTGGTTACAACTAGTGAAATATTGTATTCTCCTAAACTTCATTTTTGTTATTGAAACGGGTGGGTTTTGATTATATATATGGATTTAGGGTCTTGAGAAATTGTGTGGAGAATTTACAACTCAAATTTGTGATTCCAAGGGATCACTGCTGGATTCTAGGAAAATTAGAGTTGGCATAAAACCTCCAAAAATAAAACAAATAGACTACAACATTAATCAATACGAAAATATACAAAAAGGTTAATTTAGTTCAAAGTTTTTTAAAATTAATGTTTATTCAATATATTAATATGAAATTTTATTTTATAAATTTATAATTTTTTTAATTACTTTAAGTTGATAAAATAATGATGAATTAGATTATCAAAATAATTTTAGTTTAAATTGTTTCATGGTTTTTTTATTTAAGAAAATAACAACATTAATATTATATTTTATTAAATTAAATTAACTAAATGAAAGAAATTTTCTTTGCCAACTTTATCCATTTAAATAAGAGAGTTGTATACATTTTAGGTATCCATGTTTAAAACATTTTTTTGAGGTGTTAAATATTTTTTAATAAAAAAAGTGAAATGGTTTTCTTTATAATTTGTGGCATTGAGTGAATAAATTGTGGCAAACTTTAGTAAGTATGTCACTTGGAATTATTTTGGGTGGTTGGCAGGAATGATTGGAATCATGTCTTTCTAGGTCCAATTCTTATAAGGGACATGTTGAGCTTATATGGAGTAATGCATCTTTATGTAGAAGGTCCTTAAACCCTAAATAATGTCTTGCTCTTGCATAAAGGTTGGAGGGTAAGGTACTTGATTACTTAGAAAATAAAACCCTAACCAACCTATTATTGAATAACAATGCAATCAACAAGTTTATAAATATTGTTAAAAATGTCTCAATCAAAGCTTCTAAAGATTATACTTCAAGTTTGTACTCTTGAGTATGGGTTGGATGGTGAGGTGCTTATTTACTTACATAGGAAAACTCTAAAAAAATAATTATTGAAGCATAGTGCAATCAACAAATTTACAAATGTTGTTAAACATGTCTAAATCAACACCTCTAAGGATTATACTTAGTTTTTGTACATAAATTTCAGGTTTTGTAAATATATTATAGTATACTTTGGTATTTTTATGAAGTGAATTATTCTTTGTGTTTATATATAAAGTTTAAGTTTATTTTTTATAGAATTCATATGCATTTTTACAAAGTGAATTAATAACTTGACAAACTCATTTTTTTACAACTCCAATTATTTTTCAATAACTTAAAAGTTTGCTCTAATTTATTCCTTTTTTTTTAAATTTAGTTATTTGTAATATTTTAAAATTAATGAAAACATGAATGGAAATGTTCAATGGTCAATGTTCTAAATTGTTGGAACTGTATATTTTGACATGATTGTCATTAGATTTGAAAATACTTCCAATAAAAAAAGAAATTTAGTTTTTCAAATGATTGAAATTCCTTTATGGTTGGGGATGGGTGGAGGGTGGCGGATTTTCTTCAATCTTAGAGGAAATCTAGAAGTTAAGTGTTATCGGGAAAACTAGTGTCCATTAAGAGCTACTAGTCCCACTAAGACGGGTAGCTATCTTAGAAACAAACAAACCAAAGTTACTCGTGTTTTCCTTTATGAGAGATAGATGAGAGAGAAGCAGAGTATCAACTTGAGTCTTTTGCTTGGCTCCTTGCTTGTTTCCTCCCTCCTTTGACAGAGCTTCGCCACTCTTTTCTCACTTGTCCCACTTCAAAGAACACCTATAGAGTCAAAGCAGCGTAATACCATCAAAGCGTAGAGATCTATAATCATAAAAAATATAGGATTAGATGTATATTAACGATACAAATGCATATACCAATACAAGATTCAGAAATATATAAGAATATGGAGGAAAACTCAAATAGCTTTATTGATAGAAGTAGTAGAAGAGAGGATTACAACCAAGTTTTCTGATCCAACACCATCCTCCTAGCATGAAAGCCCTCTTCACCTCATGAAAAGCTAGATCACCCAACAATACAATGCTTCACAGGGAAACCAATAGCACTTCCTTACAAAATACAAAATTCCAGCCTCTAGATCTCTAGGATGAGGGATCCATATATAGATATTTGCAGGTGTGTGAGTCAACTTCTGGAATTTTGATTAGTGTCATTTAACTGATAGTTATTTGTTCCACTTAGATATTTTATGATCTCTTACTCATCCTTGGGCAAATTCACAGAGGCAAGTGTCAAATGAGCTATTTCTAGAAGATTCTCTGGGTTTCCACCTGGCAAACTGCCTTTGCCATTTGTCTGCTCTCACTCATTGCACCCTACATAAGGGATTTTTAGTATGCATCGCACCTTCTATGTGTAACAGGTGAGATGCATCGCACCCTTAGCATGGAGCAGTCTGTATAGTCGAGTTTTGACTAGTTCTGAGCAGTTTTTTAGGGAGAACTTCTGGGAAATGATGTAATCAGTTGACCTTGTTCCTTTAGGGTATGAAACAACACTTTTAGGGGCTTAGAAGCCCTTGGTTTATGGACATATGTGATTGGGGTTGCAGTGCCCAAATATGTCTATAACATTAAGTATTCCTAAGAACTTGGAAAGAAGCATTTTCTTCAATCCCAAAGGAAATCTAGAAGTTAAGTATTCCTAGGAACTTGGCAAGAGGACAAACAATCTACTAAAATGTATGGGCTTCTACTCATGCTTTACTTGGGTAAATAAAGGACTGTCTCCAAGATAGTAATCCTAGGAGATTCCTTTCTTACCATCAAGCATTTACAATATGGCTCTCTTTCTTAAGACTAATCATCTCATCCTTATTTTTCACAAAAATTCAAGGTATACTAAACCATTTTCATGATAATTCCTTCTATCACATCTTTAGAGGTTAAAATAAGGAAGCATATGAACAGTAAAATTAGGTTTGTCTTCTTGAAGCATAGAAAACCGTCACCAATGGTATGGTAGGATGGAAATCTATCCATGAATTATTCCTTCCTTATTCCTTCTCATCATATAAATGTTAGAGCCCATTGGTATATTTCAAAGAGAATGGAAATCTATAAGGGATTCCAAATTAACACCCTTGCCTTCTCGTCTTCCCTTTATATTGGCAACCATAATATTTAAGAAGTTGTAAAATCCCATGGTTAAAAGTTCATGTAATAAAGTTAATAAAGGAAAAATGAGACTAAGGTCATGAGACACTTATTGAAAGCTAAATTTTGGGAAAAACATCTTAGAGGGTGTTCATTTTAGTTTATTATGGCTTTAAAGGAATTGGAAAATGATTGTCAAAGGCTCTGAAAAGGAAAAAAACATTAATTGGTATTTTACTTATGAAAATAAAGGAAAATAGGAGAAAAGGGAGATGAAAGGTCACATGTTTGCATGAGAGGGAAATTGAAGGAAAAATAGAGGAAATTGTAGAAAATGGAGACCTCAATAATAAAAGGCTACTTAGGATCCGTTTAGAGATCCTTTTTATTAGTTTTAGCTTAGATCTCTCTCTATTCACTCGTACTCTTTCACACTTAGAGTATTCTTGGAGCACTCTAACATTGAATAAAGGAAAGCAAAGGAAGGAAAAGGAATCAAATGAAATCAAGGTAAAAATAAGAAAGAGTTGGATCAAGTAGTTTCAACATGAATACTTTCAAGTAACATGTACCATGTACGATTTCCTAGCGAGTTTGTGAATGCATGGTACGTGCATGTGTGTATTTGGTTCTCTTATTATCATGGGCACAGGTTTTACTAGGTGTGACAATGGTTTCAACCTTGCCTTTCCATTTCTAGATAGCCATGGTGTGATGGGGTTCTTTTATTTGGTTTAGATTTTGATTGCAAGATGGTTTTTGGAACTCATTGAGGTGGTCTTAGGAAAATTCCCATAGGGCCTAGTTATCCTTTCACTGGTTTTGGCAGGATTGCGGTAAAGCCTCAGGGTGGAGACAAGCAAATTCCTCAAAGTATTGTTGAAGAAACTCTGAGGCATCTGAGCTTGTTTTGGGCCTCCTAATCCCTTCATCGGTTATAGCAAGTTTGTGGTAAATCCTAATGATGGAGGTGGTTTAATCTCTGGGAATCCCTCGTTGTTTATGTTCTGGTTTTCTTATCTTATCTCTTAATCGGTTTTAGTGAGATTGCGAGAGAATGAGGGTGGAGGTGGTTTAATCTCTTAGAAGCCCTCTTTGTTTTTATATTGAGTCCCACATTCATGCTTGGAATATTGCACAAGGGTGATTGGATGAAAACATATTTGGTTCAACCCAATCTATGGTGAGGTGGTGTGTGGAAGTCCGTGACTTGTTGGCTTTTTCATATGTTAATAAGATCACTTTTCCTCTTATATTTCAATAGTAATTGTACTTGTTAATATGTGGATTTGATGGATTTTCTATTATGATTATTATTCTTATTATATGTTGGTTATAAGCATGGTTCCATAATAGGTTCTAGCTATGGTTCTTTATATGTTTGATTTGTTGATGAATGGTTAATGAATGAATGGGCTAACAAATGTTGTTGTAGCTATTATGAGAGGGAAATAGACCTTCATGACGATTCTCAGATAAGTATTAGACCCCTATGTTCATATATGCATTCATGACCTCTATATTTCATGTTCTTAATATGTTTGAAGAAATGAATCTCATTGCTAGGCATGGTTAGGTCATATTTATGATTCAATTTTGTAAGTTTATCCTTTACATTGAGTAATTTATCATTATAGAAAGCCTCAAGAAGTTGTGGGAAGTGGTCTCGGAGTTGACCTGGAATCTAAGCTCATATCTCGGGACTACATGATCCTAACTGGAAAAATTGGGTAACAATTGCATGGATGTAGGCTTGTGCATGTGGTTGGAGGATTCTAACCGCACGGAGGCCTTTTTGTGGGTGTGGTTGAGGGCCAAGGGTAGAGAAGGAGGGCTATAGCTCAAGCTTTAGCCACTTGGGATGGTTTCTTACCTTTTGAGTGTCCTTTAGCCCCAGTAGGATGTTGTGAAATGTTAGTTTGTCATGAGTAGTGAGCCCCACTTCCTTAATGGGACCTAGGAGGTTGGGTCATGTCATGGTATCTCTTCCTCTCATGTTTACCCTGACACAGAAGTGAAAGTGGGTGAATGTGCGAGGGGTGGGTTACATATTGGTATTAGAGTATGTTTCCAAGAAGAATAAGATCAAATATTACTATCAAAATAGTGGATTACAGTTCACGAGACTCCCCTTTGAGATCAAATGAGCAGCCAAGAGACAAATATATTCCTCACATAGTAGACACCTTGAGAAGTTTAAAGGAATAAATTAAAATTTGCAAAGTAGATAATTACAGAATCATTTAGTCATAGGAAAGGCTTACGAGGGCATAAGAGAAAGAAGCAGAGGTCAATGCAACTATCCTTCAATTTTTTTTACACTTGTAGAGATAGGGACAACCACAGATTATTTATGGAAGTGTATAAGTTCTACTCTAGTTTGGGTTCAGACATGTATCCTGGTCATCATCACTAGCATCGTTATAGGAGGAGTGAGAGGGTTTATTTTCCATATGAATTCAAGAAAGCCAAGTCAGCTATATTCCATGGAGAGGTGAAGAAACCCGAATATGCAGAGGCATGGTTACCTGGAATCTAGAATTTCTTTGAGATGCATGACTATATAGAGAACATGAAAGGTATTACAAGTGAGATGGTTCCAATAACTTGACAACTTAAATAAAGTTCAAATTTTATTAGTAAGGTCATCTTTATTGCATAACAACTCA
>Ga0068629_1000461_pt1 | contig 11955 bp, 3 predicted proteins | sample InSIn3gowninarea_FD_77432 | JGI IMG/M metagenome (GOLD analysis project Ga0068629, IMG submission 77432) | Clean room microbial communities from NASA Spacecraft Assembly Facility at Jet Propulsion Laboratory, Pasadena, California, USA -... ...
ATGTCAAATTTTGTGATAGATTAGATTTCTCTTAAATTTACTTTCCATCTTTCATATTCATAAGAAGAGCAATATTTTCCTCCTTTGTTAAACACCTAATTTGATTTTGTATGAAATCTAATGTATAACAAAATAGATTCTTCTATGTTTTAGGTTTAGTACATTGGAATACTTGATTGATCTCTTCTCACCTTCAATAAGAGGCATACGGCCTCCATACTTCAAATTAGATTCCTCTCTACTCTTGAGTTGATTCAAAAGATAAAGTTTTGATTGTAAGCTCTAGTGAGATCTTTGATTTCTACATCAATTATTATAAGACCGCTTTATACTCAAGGTAGATAAGAAAAATAATCATATTATGAATTTTTGTTGTTTAATGGGCTTAGAAGCTTCATCGTTTATTCTTTGTAAAAAATAACTCTTTACTTTTACAACACCTTAACTTTAACATTAAATGTAAAAGGATTTTATCTTATCTTTTATACTTTTATTTATTTTAAACACCATCCTCAATTCTTTATTTTTTGAAATTTGACAATTTTCATTATATAAATATGTCCTCCTTAAGATTTGAATGTTTGCTAATGTAATGAAAGTGATAGTTCTTTATATTTTGGGCCAACCTTGGGGAAAATATCACTTGATAAGATTGGTATTTTCTAAGAGTCTTGATAACTTGAGACCCTTTAGATAAAAATAAAAGAGTTCTATTACAATTGGATTTTGTCTTAAAGTGATAGTAATATAGCATCTTTAGGATACATTATTCATTAACCAATATGTCCATAAGATTTCAACATTTGATAATGTAATAAAAGTTATAACTTAGATTAACCTTAGAAATAAGCACACTTAATAAGATGAGGGTTTTATCACAATCTTGATAGCATAAGACCCTTTAGATCAAAACAAAAGACAATTTATTCATTTGACACTTTTTGTACTCTATAGAGAGGATGGACTTCATAGGATTCATAAAATATGTACTATTTAGTAGAGCTATTGGTAATCCCTCATAGGTCAACCTTAAGCAACCAATAATGTTGAAGGCATTGAGTCATCTATAGGTCCATCAACCAATCGAGCATGCTTCGAGTATGCATCCTTATCTTCATCCAAATCATGAAGCTAGTGTCCATACTTTTAGGTGTAGGTGGTGTTAAAGTTGATGACTTAAATAACACTACATCTACAAATAACTACACCAAAGTTCTATTGAATCTATGGAAACAAAGTCTTCTGAATCTCCATTGAATAAAGAAATCTCAAACATAGACCTAAAAAAGACATCAATGATTTCTTGCACTTTGTAATCACCTCCATAGCCTATTTAGAGTCATCACCAATTTTAATTAATTCTAGAATGGATGCCATGAATCTTAAACAAACACATCTATTAAAAGGCATGATCAGAATGGAATGAAGAATTTTGTGATTTTTCTCTTAAGGCTTGTAGCTAAGATCACCTACACTTGATCATCATATTTTGGATAAATATCATCGTGCCTCCAATAATCTTTTCCTTTCATACAATAACTCTAATTGTTTGATGTGGCTATGTGTCACAACCTTTCTACCTATTGATTATTATCCTTAAATCATGCATGTGTCATTTTACTAATAAAGACCAAATAAATTAAGGTAGGTAAAATCTGTTAAAATTCATAACTCAAAGAATGGATTTCAAAGTGATGTCCTTCTATTACGATTTTCAACATATGTTGGCCCTTAGCCTACATTCAACTTTCCTATTTTAGCCTTCAATGGAGGGAAAGCTCTATTCTAAATCTGTTCCTACATGCACTCTATTTTTTGTTACATGTCAATTGCATGTCACTTACATGTCTTGCATCTCACTTGCATGTCTTACATGTCATCTATTAATAGTAACTAACTAAAGATTCCATATATGATCTTTCTAACTAAAGCTAACTTAACTTACTAACTCAAATTGGAATTATTCCAACAAAATCCAATGCAATGGGAATGGAACTCAATAATTGAAGTGCATACTTAGTTAAATTGGAGATTTTTACCCATTGTCGCAAATATGAGATTATCCTCTTGACAATGAAATATGACCTTATACCATATTATTTATGGTCACACCTATTCTATTATGTCTACATCTCATATGCAGTGGTTTTAAAGACTATGTACTAGAAAAAATGGACAAACTTGTTTCTAGAAATCTAATCTAATGAATAAGACTATGAGGCAATAGTAATGACATTACAAAAAAAAATAGTGAGTGATTACCTGTGTTGGGTTTTGCTTAAAGAAATAAAAAATCCTTCTTGAAATTCTTTGAACCCACTCACATGCCCACCAAATTGAGGTTGGTCATTCAATTCTATGACATACACCAAAAGAGTTTCATGTTTAGATACATAAGCAATAACTTTTAAAGTGAATTATAGGATGGGTAGCACTATATTCTACTATGAAGATTAATGTCGGATGTTTATTTATTTATTTTATAAATATATTTATTTTATTAATAAATTCCTCATTTTTCTTATAATTAACGCTCATAAATATGAATCTTCATGATTGTAATTTGCTTTGGTTGCACACATAATAAGTTTCGTATCACAAATTATAAGAGCTACCTATATATTATGTAGGTGCTAAGAAAGAGAACAATTTGGACAATGAGGTTAATCAACATTCTCTCTAAATACTAATTCTAATCGAATGACCAATCCTTATTGAAATGAAATATTGATCCACAATATCAACATTTAATTTCATTGTATCTACATTATTCAAGGCGTACTCATGAACCAAAATTTCCACATTCAATTTTATTTTAACTTAAGTGACAACTACTGAGAGTTTTATTACTCAAACAAAAGTTCTTTGAAACCAACACATTTGGTCAATTCTTCCCATTTATACATCAAGCATTTTCATGATGCTATTAAAATTTCATTCTGGAAAAAAATCTAAATGATGTAATAGGTACACAAATATTAGGTAAAAGAATATAAGCCCTTAGGATTTTGGCCTATACATCTAATGCTAAGTTAATGTGTAAATATCTACTTACATTTGACAGCATACACATGATCTATATGCTTGAAAATAGATTCCTCTTTTCCCTTCATTTGACTCTAAAGCACACATTTGATTATAAATAATAACTATGGAATTTACAAATCTTTGTTAATCTTAGTTTCTTTACCAAGTGATCCAAGTAGTTTCATTCCAAGATAAGAGGTATAGTGACTTTGAATTCTATCTTCCCTATCATAGACATCAACATCATATATCTAGTGGTTGGACTCGATGAGAATAAATTTCAATATCATCCTCGAAGAAAATCCCCTAAACACTTTTACACAAAAAGCATATATCATTTATAGAAAGGAATCCTTAAGTATATATTGATATTCCTTTTCTAAGCAAATGTGGTCGAGTAAAATTTATTTGGCCATATCACCTTTATTCCATAACTTTATCCTATTTATCGCTAATTTTATTCCACTTAGATTCCTACTTGTGTTAAATTTTGTGATAATATTTTGAGATAGATTAGATTTTTCTTCAATTTATTTTCCATCTTTCATATTCTTAAGAGGGGGAATCTTTTATTCCTTTGTTAAATAACTAATTTTATTTTGTATGAAATCCAATGTATAAGAAAATAGATTCTTCTATGTTTTAGGCTCTTATTACATTAGAATACTTGATTAATCTCTTCTCATCTTCAATAAGATGCATATGGCCTCCATAGTTCAAATTAGATTCCTCTTTACTCTTGAGTGGATTCAAAAGCTATAGTTTTGATTGTAAGCTCTAGTGAGATCTTTGATTTCTACGTCAATTATTATAAAGACCACTTTATACTCAAATAATCATATTATGAATTTTTGTTGTTTAATGGACTAAGCTTTATCTTTTATTCTTTGTAAAATAACTCTTTACTTTTGCAACACCTTAACTTTAACATTAAATGTAAAAGGCTTTTGTCTTATCTTTTATACTTTTATTTATTTTAAACACCATCCTCAATTCTTTATTTTTTGAAATTTGACAATTTTTATTATATTAATATATCCGCTATAAGATTTGAACATTTGCTAACGGATTGAAAGTGATAGTTCTTTATCTTTTGGGCCAACCTTGGGGAAAATCTCAATGCTGTCATAGGAAAACATCATTACGTGTTTAAGAGTTGCATCAAAAAAACTTTATGCTATTTAGATTAACATTGAAATCTTTAATACCATACCTCCCTTAAATATAATGATCTCATTCATTCGTGACCACCTTGGAAGTGTTGGATTGTGATAGGAAGCTCTATTAAATTCATCAATACGAAGAACATAATTTTTGCAGTTGTAGTCATCTAATTCACTTTAATAAGACTCCATCATAAAAGTTTGAAAAAGGCAATGTCAATAAAGTCCAATCAAAGGGTAAATGAAAAACTACACTTTGGAAATTCATTGACCTTAAAGATGTAAAAGATGAGACTCTAAGGTACATTCAAAAATGTATTTTTGTTGGCAATTGATGACATTTTATAATAGCTTGTACTAACCTATTTCTAATCTTTGTGTTAAAAGACATAAGGAACCTATCTCTATGACATATCACAACTTTTCAACCTATCTCTAATCCATGTGTTAAAAGACATTAGGCTACCTATCTTTATGACACATCACAACTTTTCAACCTATCTCTAATCTTTACGTTTGATATTGTGTATATTGTGTATGATCTTTGTGTTAAAAGACATTAGGCTACCTATCTCTATGACACATCACAACTTTTGAACCTATCTCTAATCTTAGATTTAATCTTATGTATAATCTTTATGTTAAGACATGGAAGGGACTTGCCATAGTGTGGTTCTTATTTCCATTCTATGAATGAGACGTTATGATTTTATCTTGTATCAAATTGTATGATCTCCATTTGCTTAATATAATTCGAGGACCCTTTGTGATATGTTATACATTTATGTATTTCATTTGTATGTAATAGAATTATTTTGGGGAAATAAATTTTGGGTCATATACAAGCACTCAACTAAAGCGTATATAGGTCATGTGTGTGTGTGTGAGAGAGAGAGAGAGATTTTAATTTTGTGTTAAAAGACATTAGGCTACCTATCTCTATGACACATCACAACTTTTCAACCTATCTCTAATCTTTACATTTGATATTGTGTATGATCTTTGTGTTAAAAGACATTAGGCTACCTATCTCTATGACACATCACAACTTTTCAACCTATCTCTAATCTTATATTTAATCTTGTGTATAATCTTTATGTTAAGACACAGAAGGGACTTGCCATAGTGTGGTTTTTGTTTCCATTCTATGAATGAGAGGTTATGATTTTATCTTGTATCAAATTGTATGATCTCCATTTGCTTAATATAATTCGAGAACCCTTTATGATATGTAGTAAATTTATGTATTTCATTTGTATGTAATAGAATTATTTTGGGGAAATAAATTTTGGGTCATATACAAGCACTCAACTAAAGCATATATAGGCCATTTGAGAGAGAGAGAGAGAGAGAGAGAGAGAGAGAGAGAGAGATTTTAATGTTGTAAAAACAATTCCAAGGTGCAAACAAAATACATCCGACTTATTATTGTTAATAGAGAAAAAGTCAACTAACTAATGAAATTCATTTTAACAAATAAGAAGAGGAGAAAATAAGCTTTTTTGCCAAAAAAAAATGGTGAAAGATTCATAATTATGAGAAGCCCATCATAATGATGTGCTTCCCCAATGACAAAAAAAAGGGGTACATTCGAGACATAAGCGGGCCTAAAGGGCTATATAAGATTATTTACAAAATGGAAATGGTTAGTAAGCTAACCATAAAAATATAGGATCAAGCCAAAATTACATGGGTAAATGGAAAAATTAGAACAGGTATTCTACAATGGAGTTGGGTCCCCCATTCCATGGGACTTGGATTACAACCGTCCCTTCTTCACTTCCATAAACAAAATCAACCTCCCTACCATTCAATTTGCATCGTGTAGGTTCCTTGGAGGCATATGCCCACATCTCTCCACATCCCTTCACCTCTACCAGTGCATGAAGCCCTATAGCCTTCACATGCTCAAGAGCACCGCCTGTGTTGAGCATGTTTGTGAGCCCAATTGCAGCAAATTTAATGGCACTAGAAATCCTCTTCACAGGAGCCATTGTGAAGAGCTCAAAATCAAAGGGATCCAGAGAGATATGGATGTCATCCATGCGTTTGATCAGCAACAATCTCTTGGCCTGATACAAATACACTGCAAACTCCTCCTCCATTCCATCAATTAAAACAATGGGCTCTGAGCCCTGATACCATTCCACATCGTTTGGTGAAATAGTAGAATAAACTCTCTTTGAGCACTGAGAGGCACATTTGTTTATTCTTTCTTCGGGAAACCATCCTCCTCCTTGGCAATTGAATGCTCCTACTACTCCTGCATACTGTTTTTTGGAAAAAAATACCCACAAAATAATAGTTAATGCATATTGTTTTAAAAAAATAAAAACTTTATAAAATTATAAGAGATTTATATTAGACTTTAATCAGAGATTCAGAAGATTAACCTTATTTAAGTTCCAGATCTTGAGCATGGTGGACCCATTGTGCAAGGGATCCTCAAAGAGACAATCTCTGGTGGGAAGGGCATAGTGACGACATCTGAGGATCGAACCGTCTGGAACCACAAGTTTCTTCAATAATTCAAAATTGTGTTTGCCCACAGTGTCGCTCACATAGATGGGTCCTCCAGATATTGCACGTGATGCAGCATGGAATGCCGCACACGGATGGGTGGACTGAAACATGTCCCAGTCTGGCTGAATCACTTGACCCATCCACATGCTGTTGTAAGCACAGTGGACCATGTGACACCCTTGCAACCAGAATGTCCCATTTGGATCGCCTGACGGATCTGTGCACCAGAAATCATCTCCTGCAGTACACGATCAATGTTTTAGTAACCTGAGATTCGAACCCTAGACCATGTGGTTATTAATAAAATTAGTTAGAAGGTTTGATAAAGATACATACCGACACGTCCAAGGGATATCTGCTCTGTGCCCAAGTACATAAAGTCGTTGCCATGCTCCATACTGGCAATTACTCCATTGCCATTGAAGTATTTTCTAATAGATGCACTCAGAGCCTTGAAATAGGCTTTTGCAAGCTCTACTCTGCCACCATAGTCTTCGCATATCGTCTCCAGAACCTGAAAATTTTATACAACTTTTTATTATCATTTTCACAAAATCAAAGTCTACACGATTTTCAGTATGGCCCACTACTATAAAAATTCAATTCCCGAAAGGAAAAAAAGGAAAAGAAACGAAAAGATATACTTCAACTTTATATTTATTTAATTTAAGACAACGATTTATATAAAAACTGAAAAAACAGAAAACTGAAACGCTAGAAATATCATTAGAAACTGCGAGAAGAGTGGTGGGTGTGTACTCACATGAATAACGTCAACTTTGACGCCATCGATTCCGACGGAGGCCAAATAAGAATGCATTGCTTCATAAAGTTCATTTGCTCGTTCAGGCGGCACAAGACCCACTCCATGGTTCACAATTTTATCCACAGCCAAATCCTCCATGGTCGTCTGCAAACCAGGGGAAAGCAATGGATTCAACACCTTGGAAGGCAATCGAGTGGCTCCAGGACGAAGCCCACCCCAATACCCACAGAACGCATGCCATACATACACATGTTCCAGATTTTGGAACTCGGTCTTCAAATCCCGAACAAATGCTTTCATGCCAGTGTCTTCCCCGGATTCGATCTCTGCACCACTTTTTCCCCGTAGACTTCCTTCAACATAATTGCTGAACTTGTAGTTCTCTTCAAAGCTCCTCAATCTGCAGGGCATCTGCTCCCCTGCAACAGTGAGCGCCATGGCTTCCTTGGAGGGATCACTGTCATGGGAAATCGACTGCCATCCATCGTCTATGAGAACAAGACCTGGAGGACAACCTCCATCCACCAAATTCTGCACTCCCTCCCACACGCCTCGAGGATTTACAGTCAAATAAAATGCATCCCATGTGCACCATCCAAACTTATTTATAATTCCAGGCGTGGTTTTCTCTTCCAGCAATCTGAAGGTGCCCAGGTGAGCTCTGACTGCTCTCATGGCGTCCTTCATCAGGTCATATGGATCAGACCCGGCGTGCAAATAAACACAGCTTCTGAAACTCGAACCTTGGACCGCAGTCGAGCAGCTTTCCACGCAAACATCAATATTGTCATCTTCCCCTGGTTGAAGCGAGGCTCTGAATTGGCCCTCTATCAGAGGAAGAATTAGCACATATGGATGTGGGGGAAGATTCTGTGAAGCAGCTTTGGTAGGGGTATCTAGGAGCAGGATTTGGGTTTCTGTTTCCATGTCCGAGCCATTGGAACCAACCCAGTGAGTTGTCCACCAGAGCTTGAATCTGAATATGCTCATGAATCTTATCCCTTTCAATTTCCCAAGAGACAACACATGTCGGCTCTTGGAGGTCTCGGTATCGAATCCCAGGAAGCACCCAGTCCGGTCTGCAACTTTTGCACTGCAGATCGTTGAGAAGGGCGAGGCCACAACATGGGGAGGCACATCATACAGGAATGGCAATTCATGAACCAGAAGCTTCTGGCCTGACAGAGTAATTGGCTCCTCTATAGGACCCAAGCATTCTGGAACCATATCTACATCGGATTGCAGGTTGGGTGCCATTGAATTAAAAAGCACTACAAAACACCCAAAGAATGGACTGATCCGGTGCTAAACAGAGTTCACAACACAATAACGATCAGAATAACAATGGAGTCGGTGACGCCAATCCTTGCTGTAAAATCTCCTATAACAAGAACATTAATGACGAACCCAAACTACAAAGATACAACGATTTCAACGATTTACTTACGGATTTGATTTCAAACGCAATTCAACACTGAAATGCAATATGGACGAGACACAGAGATATCATACACGATGGCTTGGGTTTACTTATACGTCGCGGGTTCGATACCCCCACGAGGTTTCTTAACTGAAAAAAACTACAAAACAAACATATAGCGGCAGAGACAAATTAGCCTGTGAAAATGAGGAAATATTCGAAAAATATATATAAACACTTGCTTACAAATTTTACTGCAAACACACCACCGACTGTGTTTGTAAGCTGACTGGCTGAAGATCGTGCCTGCGTTTATGCTTCCTTGGATAGCAACTAAAGCTCAAACCTGCGTTCCTCGTAATGCCATCCTCTGTATTTATAGCCAAGGAATGGTACGCCATCCTTAGTGTTTGTGGTCTGTAGGTTACCCATAGAAAAGGTCAGTAGTCACCACAAGAATGGCACAAATCCCCATAGCCAGGAAATGAGAATCCCCAATCTTTTGTTGAAACGTGTCACCACTGCATTAAAGAACGGAATTCTGGCCTTCGATAAGATAACACGTTGCACATTCAGTCCAAAACTGTTGGAGAATGGGCCCACATACGAAGGGTAGAGAGACAGAGAACCTGCTTTATCACTTGGGAATGGCGGTGTGGAAAAAGCACAAGTTGATGAAGTGTGGGCCCCCCGTGCCAGGGGTCAAAAGGAGAGCGAATATACTTTATCCACATGTCATTCTGGAGGCTGCGGAGGAAATTCTTTAGTTTTCTTTCGAAAAGTCCGAAGAAGCTTCTCAATCAAATCCCCATCTCCAACACAAAAATAAATCAATTTTTAAATAATCGGGGGGTTGAATACATGGAAGTAATTCTATATTGAATATGTATGCACCTATGGTGTGCGCTTTGGAAATGTTTTTACAATATTAAAATTTTGTTTTACCCTTTTAGAGGTATCAAATGGTTTCTAGAGGATATACTATGGAATTTTTTTTTTTTTTAAATATATATATATATATATATATATATATATTTTACTTAAAAAATGTTTTATTATAGAATATATTATCCTAACACATTAAGATTTTGCCCCCCCCTCCCTCCCCCTTCTAGAGGTTATCAAGAAGATATACTAAGAAAAAAGAGAAAAAAAAAATTTGAATATATCAATTCTTTTTTTTTTGTTTAAAGTGTTTCCTAAGTTTTATTATATAATATATTATCCTAAGATAGCCATTTAATTTTTTTTCTTTATTATATAATATATTTTTTAAAGTTATTTTAAAAAAAAATTCTCCTTCTCTTATTATAATTATAATGTCATCTAACGGATTTCAATTAAGCCCAGGTTCATAACATCCATTGTCTAATAGATAAAATATGTATTCTAGTTTGTTATATTTATTCTATTAATTAATTTTTATTTTCATAAAATACTTATTTATTTATTTTAGGTTAAAATAAATATACAAGGAGAGAACCCAACCTTCATAAATTAAACGAAAGACCTGCTTTCATAGATGAAAGAAGTTTATCTTAAAAGAGTTGGAACTCATGTTTAGTCAACAATTATATTTAGACAAGTTACTTCTTTATAATGAATAAGAAAACGACTATAACTATTAAACTATCTTTACAATTTCGTCAAGAAATTTCTTTTGGTAGTTGTTCACGTAATTCAAAATGTAAACAATGTTATCCAATTGCATTTTGTTAAAGATTCAGTGCAACTACTCTTACAAAAATGTAAATTGTTGTATTATCTAAAATTAATATATATTAAGTAAATTACACATATTAGACCTATTACTAGCTTAGAGAAGTAGTTTGAAACGTATTCCATCTTAGGATTGGTTATTATATTATAAGGATATTTGACATTGAGGTATCATCAAACATTAATGAATAATAATAATATTCACTCATATAGTTCTACTAGTTTAGGATTAAAATTAAGATATTGTTTGCTATCTGTATTAATAATATTTTGATACATGTAACTTATCAAGCTCACCTCCAATTATTTCCCCTCACAAATATGTGTAAGATATGAAAAATGGATTAAGAGTTTATTGGGTAAAATAGAGTTATGTATTATAAAAATATCATAATATCATCCAAGTATGAATTTATCTATATTGATAATGTTGTGACCCAAGTTACAACTAAGGTATAAAAAGAGGCAACCCTGGCACCTTAGTAGGTCAAAAGGACCTTAAAATGACTTAAATTCATGTGCAAGCAGGCTTAGAAGGGAGGCACCCTTATTCCTTAAGCTACGATACACCTTAAGACTAAAGCAACACCTCTAGCCAACCTAGAAGTGGCCCAATGTTGGGCGTTCAACTTGGAGGTATAAATATACTTCTCATCTTCATTTCTAATCATCAGATTTTCAGATACCAATCCTTCTTCTACTTGACGTTATAGACTACCATAGGGGAAGCAGGTGCACCCATCTAAGCAATCTTGTGGGTGGTAGGTGCCCCACACCATTATCTATTTCATGTATTTTACTATATCTCTTTGTTTTACATAATTTGGAGCTATATTTAAGTAGTGAACCCATTAGGGACGCTATCAGTGGTATCATAACTAAGTTGAGGATACTAAGGAAGTGTGACTGGATTTTTTTTAATTCAGTGATTTTCAAAACAAAATTCTGTTGAATTTTCTTCATATTCAGATAGATTGGATCAAAATATGCAATTAAAAAAAAAAAGTGTTTGATTTTGACCCTGAAATCTCTCGAAAAGTGCATTTAAAGTTAGGGTAAAATTTAGTCATTTTGGAGCTATTTCACAGGCATTTCATAAAAATCGACAATTTCACCGAATAATTTAGAGAATTTTGTGATAATTTTTTTAAAGTAAAAAATTATAGATCTTAGCACATATTTTCAAGGAAAATTTGAATAAATTTGGTTCAAAACGAGGTCGAGACACCTAGCACAAGATCAACTAGGGGTTTGAAGGTAATTCTAGGACTGTGACAGTAATTGTATAATTTTTGGCTCAAAACTTAAGAATGCCTGCAATATTTTTTCATTTTCAG
>Ga0068629_1000462_pt1 | contig 11948 bp, 9 predicted proteins | sample InSIn3gowninarea_FD_77432 | JGI IMG/M metagenome (GOLD analysis project Ga0068629, IMG submission 77432) | Clean room microbial communities from NASA Spacecraft Assembly Facility at Jet Propulsion Laboratory, Pasadena, California, USA -... ...
CTATTAGTTGCAAATCCATCAGAAGTTGACGGAAGTGCAGCTGAAGTAAGCGAAGCAGATGTAAAAAAAAATCTTCTTCTGCAAGACAGTTGTTTTCTAAGATTTCGTTTTCGATACCTTGACGAGATTTGTTGTTATCAACCATTGCATTCATGTGTTCATTACCAACTACTAATTGTCCTTGAACAGCTGAATATGTCATACCTACTACTGGTACTCCACGTCTACCAATTTGATCAATGTGGCTTGCAAAGTCGATGTGGTTGTTACCAAATCCTTCTGTTGTAACAATTGCACCTTCTAAGTCCATTGTATCAATTGCATTTCCTAAAAATCTTGATACATATGATTTATCTGTGTTTGCTTGAGGGCTACCTACAAACATTACACCACAAACGTCATAGTCAGGATCTGCTAGAGCTTTTAATACAAGTGGTTCTCTAAAGTAGTGTCTAGATGTTTCTTTTGATGCAGGTCCTATACATGTTAATGCGTGGATAACACCATCTAGTACTTGAAGTGGGTTTACAATTACTGGTACGTTTCCTAAGTCTACGTTAGCTTTTGCTCCTTCAGTACCTACTGGTTCTGTTGGCCAGATATAGTTATCGTGCATAGCACCTTGACCCATGATTTCTTTTACAATTAAGATTTTGTGTTTACCTGGGTGACGAACGTGTTCAAATTCATCTACTCTTTCAACAGCTGATTCATCAAGATCTTTTAATGCATTTCTGATTTCTTGAGTAATTACATCTGTTGCTCTATGTGCTGACATTGGACCTGGTCTTTCCATGTTTGTTCCAGCTTTGATTGTAACATCAGTTTTGATTAGGATATCTCCATCATCTGGTGAACCTGGTCTGTTAAATAGGATGTTTCTATCCATTTCACCTTCTGATGAACCGAATTCTCCGATTTGTACTCCGTTTTCATCTGTACCTGTTACTACAATTACAGCACCTTCAACAAGTCTTGTTGTTCCTTCACCAATTTCTGCACCGTCTAATTTTGTTGCAATTGGTTGAACATCCATGATTGTATTTGAGTATTCACCGTATTGTTCTGGTGTAATGATGTCTAGTTTCATATCCATTACTAGTTTTTCAGAGCCAATAGCTTTTTTAACTAAGCTTTCATCAATTGTGATTACACCATTTTCAACTTTAGTTTCATCACCCAGTTTAACTTCATTAATCTTAACTATTTCTCTTTTAAGAAGATTTTTTTTTACATCTGCTTCGCTTACTTCAGCTGCACTTCCGTCAACTTCTGATGGATTTGCAACTAATAGGTTGCTATCACCTTGAGAAACTGCGCTTGCTCCATTTGCTGCTGCTGATAATGGAATTTCAAGGTTGATGTTTTTACCTTCTCCAATGTGGATTTTAACAACTCCATTACCTAATTTTGGTGCTACAGCATTTCCTGCTTGTGTATTTAAAGCAGCGTTTGCTTGATTTGCAGATGCAGTTTGTGTTTCTGCTGGGCTTACTTCTTCACTAGCTTCTTCTTCCTCTTCTAGAGATTCTTTGTAGTCATCAGCGTTTGCTGGTGTTAAAGCTGTTAGTGAATCTGCAGTTGTGTTAAGTGTAGCTCCCATTACTTGACCGATTGTTAATGTGTCTTCTGGAAGTTCAAGAATTCCCATATCAACCATTTCATCAAATAATGCTGGGTCTTCTAAGTTATGTTCTGATAGCACTGTTCCTGCTTCTGCTCTACAGCAAAGAACGGCAGGGTCATTTTTATGCTTTTCAGCCATTTCTTTTGATAGTGACATATGTCCTCCTTAATAAAGATATTTATAAATAACTACTAATGTAGTACTTACTTATATTACTGTTATTATACTATTTTTTGAGTATATTAACAATATTTTAACTAAATTATATATTTATTGAAATTAGTAAACTAGAATTCAAATTCTAATCTGATATCTTTTCCTTCTTCAATATAAATTACAAATCCATTATTTTCTGTTTCACTAAAGTCAAAACTTATATCAACATCTTCGCTACTTGTTGCTGCTAGTGCTTCTTCGTTTGAAACTTCTTGGCTAGTTTCTTCTACTGCACTTACAACTTTTGATGTATCTACTAAATCTGGTGTGATAGCTGTTAGACCTTCTACAAGTCCTTTTAGTTCTGCACCTAAAACTTCGCCAATTGTTAGTGTATTTTCAGGAATTTCAATAAGTCCTAAGTCTATTAATTGGTCAAACATTGCTGGATCTTCTAGAAGCGCTTCATTTACTGCTGTACCTTCTACTGATCTTAAAGCTAATACAGCTTTTTTATCAAGATTTGCTTGAGCTTGTTCATGTGTTAATGCCATATTTGCTCCTTTACTTCATTGCTCTTGTTCTTTCCATGCCCATTGAATCTTTAGCATGGTCTGTAGCATGGTGCATTTCTACTGGGATATTTGCAACGTTTGCTGCTACTGTGTTTGAACAATCTGTGCAGTGACCGATTAAAATATCAGTTGCGCCATTTTTGTAAAGATTTAATACTTTTTCTGCTTGGCCTGGGCAAATACCTGGGTTTTGACATTTAAATACGCCTGGTTTTACTTCGATAGCATTTTTGCAAGTTTCATATCCTATTAAGTCTTCTTCTTTGACACCCATCATTTCTGCAATATGAAGTAATCTATCTTTGTTTGGTCCACAAGCACAACGGATAATTCCAAGGTTTGTAACTTGTTCACATGGATCAGCTACGATGATACCACCAACTGTTTTTGATAAAATTTCTTCTTCAAGCATTGTATGACCTGTATATGGTCCACCAATTATGATTTCTCCAGAGTTTTCACGAACTCCACCAAATTCTTCGATGATGTCAGAAAGAATTGTACCGATTGGATATGTTCTTACTGCATATTCGTTTTTACCTAAATCATTTAGGTTTCCAGCAACAGTCATCATTTTATCGATAAGTGGTTTGCCATCTGTATATGCATCGTAAATTGCAATAGCTGTCTCAGAGTTCATTACAACTGCATTTGCAACATTTGGTAGGTCAGTTACTCCTAGTAATTGGTTTAAAACGTCTCTGATAATAGCACGTTCTTCACCAACTGGATACATATTTTTAAGTGGGAAAACTCTGATGTCTGTAATATTGTTTTCTTTAAGAAGTTTTGTTAATTCTTTAATTTCTTCGGTGTGAATTATTTTCATAGCAATAAATGCCATTTTTGCATTAATGCTTTCTTTAACAAGTTTTACAGAATCTATGAATTTTTGTGGATTTTCTTTAATTTGTGCAATGTTATGCTCAAGTATTGGCTCACATTCTGATGCGTTGATTAAAAGATATCCCTCACCCTTTAAATCTGTATTAAGTTTTACATAAGTAGGGAAACCCGCACCACCTAGACCGATAATACCAGCTTCTCTTGCTACATCTGCAAGATTATCTTTTTTATCTATTTTTAGATATTCTTTATTATCATCTGTTTTTTCTATGTAGATGGCTTCATCAGTTACTTCTTTGACTTTACCATTTACAGATGAATAGATTGGTACTGATAATTGTTCAGGGTCAAAATCAGCAATTTTTTGGCCTCTTTTAACCTCATCACCGTCTTTTACGATAGGTGAAGCAGGAGCACCAATACCCATTCTTAGGTTAAATTTTAACATTCTATACTCCTTTTACTGTGTTATAGTAAATTAAAAACACATTCATGATTGCGTTTATTTGATAAAGACGTCTCTTTACCTATAATAATAGTATGTTTTCTTATCAAAAAAGTCAAGTTTATGCATACGTTTGCTTTGCTTAAAAATACAGAAATAAACTTTGCAAAAAATCATCGTTTAAAGTAGTTTAGCTAATGTTTTTTAATAAATTTTAACAATCTTTTTAGGAAATTTTTTATAATCCTTAATAACAAATATATTATTAATTTTGTTGTTGTATTTTTCCTTAATATAGCTTATAATGAGAGTAGCAAAAGGGAGTAGCCCAATTATTTAATCGTCAGAACGAATTTATTTCCGGTTAAATAAACCCTCACACGGTGGCAAGACTTTTGGCAGTTTTGGCCAAAAGTCTTTTTTATTACCATTTTTGCTAAAATATTTTAGGAGGAATTATGGACTACCAAGGTTCTAGAGAGGAATTATTAGAAAAAATTAAGTCGAATCCAAAGACTGGTCTTTCTTCTAGCGAAGCTCAAGCTCGTTTGGAAAAATATGGCCCAAACAAGATTGAATCTTCAAATAAAAAATCAATGCTAGAAAAAATCAAAGAGCAAATCCTTGATCCAATGGTAATTTTACTTATAGTTGCATCCATTATTTCAGCTTTCACAGGCGATAAAATCGAAGCAATAATTATTATTGCAATTGTAATTATCAATGCTATTATGAGTATTTACCAAGAAGGACAGGCTGAGGATAGTGTAGCAGCTCTTCAAAAAATGAGCAGTCCTGAAGCAACTGTTGTCCGTGATGGAAAACGCGGAAAAGTAAAGGCAGAAGATCTTGTTCCTGGAGATATTGTTATCCTTGAAACTGGTGACATCATCCCAGCTGACATTAGACTTCTTGATTCAAGAAACTTACAAATTGACGAATCATCATTAACTGGTGAGTCAGTAGCAGTAGAAAAGGATGCCCAAGCTGTTTATGATACAGAGGTTGGTATAGGAGATCGTAGCAACTCAGCATTTTCATCATCTATAGTAACTTATGGTCACGGTGAAGGTGTGATAACTGCAACAGGTCATGACACAGAAATTGGCCACATTGCAACAAGTTTGGACTCTGTTGAGGATAAGGAAACACCACTTCAAAGACAATTAAAGGAATTATCTAAAAAACTTGCAATCCTTGTAATTATAGTTTGTATCCTTGTATTTGTAGTTGGATACTTTAGAAGCAATATGACATGGCTAGAAAACTTTATGGTTGCTGTATCTCTTGCAGTTGCAGCTATACCAGAAGGACTTACAGCTGTAGTTACAATTGTTTTATCAATCGGTATGAACCGCATGGTTGAACGTAAGGCTATTGTTAAAAACCTAGTTTCTGTAGAAACTCTAGGTTCAACAACAGCAATTTGTTCAGATAAAACTGGTACACTTACTCAAAATGAGATGACCATTACCAAAGTATTTACAGACTTTAAAGAATTTGACGTAGCTGGATCTGGTTATACTCCAGAAGGTGATATAACACTTGAAGGCGAAACTATCGCAGATCATGACCAAATTAAACTTTTAATGACTGTGGCTTCATTATCAAATGATGCAAACTTAATTGAGAGAAATGGACTTTATGAAATAACAGGTGACCCAACAGAAGGTGCTATGCTAACCCTTGCTGAAAAATGGGGTATTGTCCAAGAAGATTTAAATGAAGCTCACCCAAGAATCGATGAAATCCCATTTGATTCTGATAGAAAAATGATGACAACCTTCCACGAAATGGATGGAACTTATTATGCAATGACCAAGGGTGCGCCAGATATTATGATAAATAATTCAAGCAAAATCATGGTTGATGGCAAATTAGAAGATTTTACAGAAGATATGAAAAAACAAGTTTTAGAAGAAAATACAAAACTTGCCAAACAAGCCCTTCGTGTAATGGCATATGCTTTTAAACCTTATGAAACTTTAGAAGGCGAAGAATTAACAACAGAAAATATCGAACGCGAAATGGTATTTGTTGGTCTTACAGGTATGATTGACCCACCAAGACCTGAGGCAAAAGCTGCAGTTGCTGAATGTCACGCATCTGGAATCGATGTAATAATGATAACTGGTGATTATTTTGAAACTGCCCTTGCAATTGCAAAAGAACTTGGCATTGCAGAGCATGAAGACCAAGCTATGCAAGGAAGCGATTTAAATAACAAATCTGAAGAAGAAATTAGAGAAATTGTAAAAACAAAAAGAATATTTGCCAGAGTTTCTCCACAAAATAAGGTGCAATTAGTTAATGCCCTTCAAGCAAATGGCAATATTGTTGCCATGACCGGTGATGGAGTAAACGATGCGCCTGCAATTAAAAATGCAGACATTGGTATTTCAATGGGTATTACAGGAACTGACGTTGCAAAAGACACTGCAGATATGATTTTAGTTGACGATAACTTTGCAACAATTGTAAATGCAGTTGAGGAAGGAAGAGTAATCTTCTCAAACATCAAAAAATTCGTTGGTTTCCTACTTTCATGTAATATCGCAGAAGTTTTAATAGTATTTTTATCAATCCTATTTGGACTTCCAAGCCCACTTACACCAATCCAACTACTATGGTTAAACCTAGTAACAGATGCTTTCCCAGCACTTGCCCTAGGAGTGGAACCAGCAGAAGCTGACATCATGGAGCGTCCACCACGTGATCCAAGCGAGTCAATCCTTTCTGGAGAGACAGGTAAAAATGTAATCTTACAATCAATTGCAATTACAATCTCAGTACTTGCAGCCTATATCATTGGCCTAAACTACATCTTCCCAAATAATATCGAAGGTGCCCACACAATGGTATTTGCAACCCTTATTACAAGTGAGCTTTTAAGAGCATTCTCTGTAAGAAGTGAAAAATTTACATTAAAAGAACTTGGGTGGTTTAGCAATAAAAACTTATTAAAGGCAAATCTACTATCATTTGCCCTACTACTTTTAGTTATGTATGTGCCACCATTAAGAAGACTTTTCGAACTTCAATTTATTTCTTGGGAATGGTTGATAATAATCCCATTATCATTCCTACCATTAATAATAGGAGAGATTAGAAAAAGAGTTAGAAGATAAAAATAAAACCTAAGCCACATGGCTTAGGTTTTTTCTTACATAAATTGAGAAATTAAAATATAAAGTATTCCAGAACTTGCATCTTTCTTATAATAAAACATCCATAAAAATTTTCTTAAAACTATCTATATCTATATCAGAAACAAAATTCACATTTTTATATAGATTAGAATGAGCTCTTAAATCTGCAACTGTCATACCACGAGTAAATTCTCCCCTTGTTTCTACATCCATGTGGACCATCTGGCTTTTAAAAATTTCTGGATTTGTATGATACATGACAGCCAGGATATCGTGCATAAAGGTTGTGTAATTTTCCTCTGCTCCTGCTTGGTCTATCCTTATATCCATAACAGCTGATAAAATCTCATTTATTTTTTTATTTGACTTTTTAAATTCCATATGCATATCTATATCATAAGAAGTCTTTGTTGTTACATTTAGGCCGACCATATTTATTTTTATGCCACTAGCAAAAACAATGGCAGCGGCTTCTGGGTCAGCAAAGATATTAAACTCTGCACTTGCTGTCACATTTCCCATGCCAATTGCTCCACCCATGATTGTAATTTCCTTTATTTTTTCTTTTAAGTCTGGACGAGCTAGGATTAGACTTGCAATGTTTGTAAGAGGGCCTACTGCAATGATTAAAGTCTTTTCATTTTTTTCTAAAACTTCTGCCATAGCCTTAATTGCTGGTTGGTTTTCAAGTTTTGCAAGCTCATCATCCTTAAATTTATATCCTAAAAGGCCATTTTCTCCGTGAAAGCCTTCAGCTAAAATTTGCTTACCCAAAATTGGTTTATCAAGTCCCTTAAATATAGGAACTTGCCAATCCATGGCATAGGCTATTCCCCTTAAATTTCTAGTTGTGTGTTCTATTTTTACATTGCCCGCAACTGAGGATAAGATCTTTACATCAAAGATTTCGCTTTTATTTAAAAAACTCAGGGCAAAGGCATCATCTATGCCAGGATCTGTGTCAAAAATTGTAGGTATTTTCTTCATTATTATCTAATCTCCTAAATATAAATTTTTTACAAAATAAAAGACGGAATTAATCCGCCTTATCCCTAATGATTAATATATCCATGATTTCCAAACTATATCCTCACTTGGACTGTATAGAATTGGGCCGTAGGCATGATCTGGAGTTGCCTCATCTTTTTCAGGACCATGGAGAGGATTTATTTGATTTTCAAGGGCTGTTCCCTTTCTTTTTTCAAGTGGAATTGGGGCACCATCTAAGTAAAGAATATACTCATCGCCCACATTTAATTGCTTAACAAAATCTACAATTGCTTTTTGTGGCATATTTTCATCCACTCCCGATTCCGAAGTTACATATAGACTTTTTAATTTAAGCTTATATGCCCCTTCATCAACTTGTTCCACATATTCAAATTGTCCATCAAAGGTACTTTCATGGATTTCATCAGTTCCAGCTTTTTTGGCAGCTTCTGCAAGCCCAGAATCAAAACCATCGCCATTTTTGGTAGCATAGTATTCTCCGCTGAATTTTCCCTCTTTTAGGAAGTTTAATCTAGTAAAAATTTGAGGGCTATCCTCGCTAATACTATCGATTTTTACTCCTTCAAGTTGTTTAAATACGGAAACTCCCTCTTCTAATTGGTCACGGAGGACTTCTTCCTTGATATTTTTGTGATTTTCTAAATCTTGCTCAATGGTTTCTCTTTTTAATTCTGGTTCTGGATTTATAATTTCTTTCCTTTTTAAGGGCTCTTTGCTTTCTTCAGTTGAAACGCTATCTTCAGTTGAAACTTCTTTTGAAACTTCTTTGTTTTCAACATTTGTATCTGTATTTTGATTGCCACAGCCAGCCAAAACTGCAAGCATGGCTAAAACTAATATTCTATTTTTCATTTATTCTCCTAAAATAAATCTATTCTTTTCTCTACGCCCATAGACTATACTATATTATACCCTACAAACCAAAAATAATCCCAACTAAAGCACTGATTCCAATTATTGCAATCGGATGAATTTTTTTGAATTTTATAAGGACAAATAGATAAACAATAAATAAAGTCATTGGCAATAATTTTACCAAATCTCCTGGATTTCCTGATTGACTAAATAGGGGAATATTTAAAAGGGTCATGGCAATTACAGATGACATGGCTCCCAAAATAAGTCCTGCCGTTGCGGGACGAATAGTTTCAAACATGTCGTGGACTATTTTTGATGACTTAAACTTTGCCATCATCCTTGCAATTATTAAGGTAATAATTATGGGACCTGTTATTAGGGCAAGGCTTGCAAAAATTGCCCCGGGGATTCCATAGGATTTAAACCCTGCATAGCTAGAAATATTTATGCCAATTGCCCCAGGAGTTGATTCGGAAACGGCAATCATATCTAGCAATTCTTCTTGGCTAAACCAGCCAAATTTTTTGGCCATTTCTTGTAAAAATGGAATAGTGGCCATGCCGCCGCCTATGGCAAAAATTCCAGTTTTAAAAAATTCCCATATTAATCTAAGCATCTTTGCCCATCCTTCCTAGCAATATTCCAAATACTCCTACTGCGATGACAATAATTACCGGCGATATTTGCAAAAAACCTATGGCAATGAAGGTTAACAAAAATATGGCAAATTTTAGGGGAGTCTTGGCATTTTTATTAATCATTTTTAAAACTGAATAGAAAACTAGAGCAGAAACACCCACACGTATTCCTGCGAAAGCATGCTGAATCCAGGCAATATGGCTAAATGCCTTTAAGAAATTTGCAATAATTAAAATAATAATTATAGATGGTGTTATAAATCCAAGGGAAGCTATTATGCCACCAAGATTGCCCGCTTTGGCAAAACCACAAAAAGTTGCTGTATTTACTGCAATTATGCCCGGTGTAGATTGGCCAATTGCATAATAATCCAAAATTTCTTCACGGCTGGCCCACTTTTTATTATCAACAACCTCACGCTCTAAAAGTGGTAGCATGGCGTATCCTCCACCAAAGGTAAAGAGGCCAATTTTGGCAAAAGTAAGGTATAAATCAATTAAAATATTCAAAATAAACTCCTTTTTTGTTTCTCTTTTTTAGTATAGCACAAATTTTTATTAATTTAGATTTTACAAATAAATAACATGGTCCTAATAGAATTTTTTTATAATTAATTTTGGTATTTATAAATAGAAAAGGAATAAAAATGCAAATTATAGAAGAAAATTTAAAATTAAATAAAAACGATAGCCTGACCCACAGGCGATTTCCCTTTAAACTTGATGAAAATTATGACAGATTAGTCATAAAATTATCCTATTGTCCAACCCATGTTCCTAAGGGAGAAAATATAGAAGTTTTAGAAGAAGCTGTTGAAAAATATTTAACTGATGAGATTTATAGTGATGAAGACCGCAGTGGAACTCTTGGTGCAAACATTGAAAATTTCCTAACTACCAGCCTATTTTATGAAGGAAAATTTATGGGCGCCTACCACAATAAGGCAAACGATCAAGAAATTGTAATCAGCCCAGAATTTTCTTCCAGGGGTTATAAAAAATTTGAAATAAATTCAGGTTCCTACGAATTTGTCCTATCCATGCACTCTTGCAATAGTGATGTAGATGCCAAAATTTCATTGGAGGCTATAAATGAGTAATTTAAAATATATTCCAGTCTTGCTCCACTCCCACAGCCACCATTCTGATGGTCACTTAACCCCAGAAGAAGTGGTTAGAAATGCCAAAGATTTTGGATATAAGGCCATGTTTTTAACTGACCACAATACTGATGCTGGAGTGGATGAAATATTTGAAAAAAATTTTGATAAAGACATTTTGCCAGTTTTTCATGGCATTGAATGGACAACTTTTTTTGGCCACTTGCTAATTTTGGGCTCTCATGATGCAGGAAATTATACTAAGGCTACACTAACAAATATTGAAGATTGTATCGATGAGATTCGCACCAAACATCCTGATGCAGTATTTTCCATAAACCACCCCTTTGACATGGGCAATCCTATTTGTACTGGCTGTCACTTTGAATTTAATATAGATGATTATTCTAAATTCTCCTATTTGGAACTTATAAATGGAGAAAACTCTGAAGATAGCAAATCTACTAAGCTAGCATATAAGTTTTGGAAAAAACTTTTAAATGATGGCTACAAATTAGCTGCCCTAGGCGGCCGTGACTGGCATGTCAAATCCAAAGATGATGATAGTGTACCTATTAATATGCTGGGCATAAGTGGCGAAATTAATGAAAAAAATATCCTAGCTGCCATTAGAAATGCAAATACTTACCTAAGTTATGGACCAATATTTGCCTATGAATTTGAAAATATTGAATTAGGTGGACAAACAAATGAAGGTAAATTTGCTGGAAAAGTTTCTATCAAAGAAGGTGAATTTAAAAATACTGCCTATATAAATTTAAATCCTAAAAATTTTGTAATTTATAATAACAATGAAAAAATTTTCGAAAAAGACATTTGCTATGGGGATGATATTGATTTTATTATAAATCCTAAAAAGGGGTATCTAAGATTTGAAGTCCTTGGGGATATTAAGGATACAGAAAATATAAGACTAGTGACTACTTCCCCAATATTTGTAAAATAAAGGAGAAAAAATGAAATTATTATTTGATTGTGACGGTACAATCCTTGATTCTATGCACATTTGGGTAGACCCAATCAACGAAATTTTTGAAAAATATGGTTTTAGACTAGACACACTTTCTAAAGAAGAAAAGGGTAAAATCGAGGCCCTACCATTAGATGGCATGTGCGAATTTATAGCTGATGAACTAGCAGAAGATATGAGCAAGGAAGATGTCCGTGAATATTTTGATGAAATCATCAATGACGGATACAAAAATTCTTTGATGCCAAAAGATGGAGCCCTAAAAAAATTACAAGAACTTCATGAAAAAGGCTATGAGATGGCAATTGCTTCATCAACTGACTCAATTTATTTAAAACTAGCCTTTGAAAGACTAAATATCGACCAGTACTTTAGCTTTTTAACAACTCCAGACCTTGCAGATTCCAAAAAATCTGAAAAAGAATACTGGCAATATGCCATCGATCAATTTGGAGTAGATGCAAATGAAGTAATCCTCTACGATGATGCACTATATGCAATAAAAGCTGCAAATGCTGTAGGTATCAACACTTGTGGAGTAAAAGACTTTCC
>Ga0068629_1000463_pt1 | contig 11942 bp, 20 predicted proteins | sample InSIn3gowninarea_FD_77432 | JGI IMG/M metagenome (GOLD analysis project Ga0068629, IMG submission 77432) | Clean room microbial communities from NASA Spacecraft Assembly Facility at Jet Propulsion Laboratory, Pasadena, California, USA -... ...
ATAATAAAAAAAAATAGTATACCATTGAGCCGTGCTATACCCTAGTACATAGCTTCCCGAATAGTGATCTGACACGTAATCCAGGAAATGATGAGGTTAACCTCCCCCCCGCAATGTGATAGGCCGTCCTAGCCGTCAAATAAAGAAGCGGCGTGCTGGTCTGTTCTGAAGCAGAGTCATAAAGAAACAGCTTATGGCAATATGCCATGTTCACAAAGGTAGCAGATTTACCGAAATCGGGGCGTCAAGTTGGATTGCTTAATATGTAAGAGACTGTTGTGATATGATGCGAGGCTGGGAGGATAGGACATCTGCTGTAAATTCCGAGTCTCCTGCGGTCATTGTCAACTACTCTGTCATGATTGGTGATAATAGATATTTATGAGTTGTATGGTTTGGGAAATGATATATAATTGATTACTAAGGCATAAGAAATAGAAAGGTTCTAATAACTACCTATTGGTGTAAATAATGTGACTTCAATACCATTAACAGTGCTTTGCTGCCGATAGGTGTCCATAACCTTGGCAGAGTTGTTTATTTCACCCATGGAACCATGATTATTTGTATAATATTAAGAAGTGTTGTGTGATGTCAAAATGTAAGCCATTATGCTGGCGTGGTAACCAGTTAGTCATAATTCCATTCACGAGGAAGGAGCAAAAGGTGGGCAGGCCAGCTCGTGATGAGACCTCCTGTTCCAAAGGTTCTTTATTTGATATACCTTTTGGACCATATCCCTGGTGTGGTGGCCATAGTGGGAATGCCACTTTGCTTTCGTCCTCATGATCATGGTAGATTGGCTCTTGATGAGACCCCCTATCCTGCATTTGACAACTTATAAATCATTAAGACATCATTTTTTGCTCTTTTTTCTCTTCTTTTTTCTTTTTCATAAAGCACTATCCCATTTATACAGAAAGGGTGGTTCGACACTCCTTAAGAGTAGGAATGGTGGAAGAAGTCTTAACATCTCAATAGGAAGATATAAACCCTTTTCTCTTATTCCTACATAATAATCAAAGAGGATTTAGAAGGAACCAACATGATAAAGGTAACCAATCAAAGCAGAATCAGTAGAACAATGACAGCAAAAGATAATGAATAAGCGTGTCCTTCCTTCTGTACTCTTACCAATTCAGAGCAATTCCTTATAAAAATAGTGATTTTATAATTTACCTGATTTCAGTATATTGTGATTTTGTATCCATTGCATAAGTGCATAGTTGTATTCTAAAAGAATTGAAAGAACAAGAACAGTAGGCATCCTTAATTTATAACAGCAAGGGGAACAAGCTGTTTCAAAGGGAGAGCAAAAGAATGCAAGTGATGTTCCTTTTAGAAAAAGGAACAGCAAAGATCAAGAACACTATTCCTATGGAAAATGAACAGCAAAACACACACATGCCATTCCTTTGGAAAAGGAACAGCAAAAATCGAAATCGTTGTTCCTTTGAAAAATGAACAACAAAACACACAAATGTTGTTCCTTTGGAAAAGGAACAACAAAAATCAGAAATGTTGTTCCTTTGGAAAAAGAACAGCAAGACACGCAAGTGTCGTTCCTTTGGAAAAGGAACAGCAAAAATCGAAAATGTTGTTCCTTTGGAAAAGGAACAGCAAAATGCACAAATGTCGTTCCTTTGGAAAAGGAACAACAAAAATCGAAAATGTTGTTCCTTTGGAAAAGGAACGGCAAAACACACAAATGTCGTTCCTTTGGAAAATGACCAGCAAAAATCGAAAATGTTGTTCCATTGGAAAAAGAACAGCAAAACATATAAATGTCGTTCCTTTGGAAAAGGAACAACAGAAAGCAAAAATGAAGAAAAAGAACAAAATTAAAGAAGAATGACGACCGATGCACCAGGCGCTGTTCTTTTGAAAAAGGAACAGCAGAACGAAAAATGTTGTCCCTTTGAGAAAAGGAACAGTAAAAATAATAACATTGCCGTTGGTTTGAAAAGGAACGGCAAAGCATTTGATTCAAAAATATGTGCAAAAACAAAATAAAAGAAATTATGTACAAACTATGAAAAGAGATAAATTACTTAATGAATCACAGGTGAGGAAGACTTCTCTCCCTCTCCCAAAATTTCCATATCAGAGTCTTGGCGTAGCTGCTGGCAGAAGGACTCCCGAGTGAGTGGTTTGCGATAAAGGCGAACTCGATGGCCGTTTGCCTTGAAGGCATATCCAGAACCGTCAATAGTGATTAGAGTAAGAATACTATTGTCATGTACCTTTTGGATTTCGTATGGTCCCAACCAACGAGTCTGGAGTTTCCTGGGAAAATCCTGAAACCTGGAATCGTACAAAAGAGCTCAGTCTCCTTCGTGGAAGACTTTATTTTTAATGAGAGCATCATGCCATTTAGCTCACTGCTGTTGGATAAGTGCAGTATTTTGGAGTGCAGAGAGCCTGATTTCATCGAGCTCATTGATCTACTGTAATCGATTAATCTGTGCCTCCGTTAAATCTAAACCAACTTCGTGTGTTGCTCGCAATGTTTGGATTTCGAATTCTATGGGAAAAATGGGTTGCTTGCCAAACACTAATTGATAAGGTGAGTAACCAGTGGTACTTCTCCATGTTGTTCTGTAAGCCCACAGTGCTTCAGGTAGTCTGGCAACCCAATCACGTCTATGTGACGCAATAGTTTTTATTGGGATTGCTTCTATTATTTTATTGTTGCTCTCTACCTGACCATTTGCCTGTGGGTGGTATGGAGTAGTGATTTTGTGCTGGACATGATAGTTTTTAAATGTTGCAGCTATTTTGTTCCCAGCAAACTGTAGTCCACCGTCTGTAATTATATCTCTTGGAAGGCCATAATGCACAAATATATGGAACAAGAATTGTATGACAGAATCTTATGTAGCTCTCGGCAACGCCTCTGCCTCAACCCATTTGGTCACATATTCTGTTGCCACCAAAATATATGTTTTCTGGTTTGAGGGTGGGTTAATTGGTCTGACGAAATCAAGGGCCCATCGTTCGAATGGTTCAATGACTAACTGTGGATTCAAGGTCATCTTGCTCTCTGGCAACTGTCACAAGCTTGGACGAATTTCTTTGAATTTTTGAAAATTATAGACCAGTAATACCCTGTTTGCAGCACCTTATGTCTAGTTCTGTGATCGGCGAAATGTCCACCACATGATCCGTCATGGCAAGCTTTTAAAATATCAAAGATTTCATCCTCTCGAACGCATCTTTTGATATGCATGTCTGCCCTTGTGTGGAACAGGTAGCCTCCAACCCACAAGAATCAAGCACTCTTTTGAACAATCTGTTTCCGCTCATTAGGAGTTAGATGTTTCGGTAGTTTACCTACTGCTAAGTAATTAGCATCATTAGCATACCAAAGTGTTTGAACAGCAACAGCAAACAGATGCTCGTCCAGAAATTGATCTTCAAATGCTGCTGCATCGATTGGCTTTGGCATTCTTGAGAGAAAATCGGTTACAGAATTTTTTTTTTCCAGGTCGATCCTTGATTGTAATATCAAATTCCTGCAATAAAATCAGCCATCTAGTTATTCTGCCATTTGTGATAGGCTTGTTTGCTAAATATTTGATGGAAAAATGATTTGTATACAAGATAACAGGATATCCAGTAATGTAATGTCTGAACTTATTGACAGCATGTATTACGGCTATGAATTCTTTTTCAGTAACAGTGTAGTTTAATTCAGCAAGAGATAAGTTTTTGTTAATATAATAAATTGCATATGGTTTTTTATCCTCTTCATGCCCAAGGACTGCTCCAATGGCTATATCTGAGGCATCAGATGATATCTGAAATGGAAAATCCCAATTTGGTCCTCGAAAGACTAGGGTTGTGGACACAAGCTTCTTTAGATCCTGGAAAGCACGTTCACATTTTTCTGTCCAAAGAAAAACAATGTTACTAGTTAGTGCATACAGAAGTGCAGCAATATGCAAAAAATGTTCTATAAACCTCCTATAACAACCAGAAAATCCAAGAAAACTGCGTACCTCCGTTTGAGTGGTGGGAGTGGGAATAAGAAAAATTATTTGGATTTTGGCTGGGTCTACCTGAATGCCAGCGGCTGAAATATAGTGTCCGAGAATAAGTCCTTCAATCATCATCATATAACATTTTTCATGGCTTAAACAAAGTCTGGTAGCAATGCAGCGTTGTAGGACTTTTTCTAGTGTATCCAATGTTGGATCGAAATTGTCTCCATACGGTGTAAAGTCATCCATGTATACTTCAAGTCCTTCATTTATTAAGTCTGCAAAAATGCTGAGGATAGCCCTTTGGAATGTGGCAGGAGCATTGCATAAGCCAAAAGGTAGAACTCTGTAGGCAAATGTTCCCCAAGGACAAGTAAAAGTGGTTTTGTCTTGGTCTTTAGGGGCAATCTAGATCTGATTGTATCCACTGAAGCCATCTAGGAAAGAAAAGAATTTCTTTCCTACCAAAGTGTCTAATACTTGGTCGATGAATGGGAAAGGGAAGTGGTCTTTTTGTGTTGCTTTGTTTAGTTCTCTGTAGTGCACACAAATTCTCCATTTCCCATTCTTTTTTGGTACCACGACAAGCGGAGAGACCCATTTACTATCGAAGATAGGATAGATGAAGTTGACGTCTAAAAGTTTTTGAAGTTCAGCTTTTACCACATCTTTTAAATGAGGATTAAGTCTCCTCTGACGCTGACGAACAGGTCTCGCATCTTTTTTTATGTAAATGTGGTGTGTACATAACTGAGGGTCAATTCCTTTCATATCAAGATAGTCCCATGCAAATGCTTCTTTATATTTCCTCAACAGATGGATGAGCTTCGTTTCTTGTTCGGAGGTGAGGTTGGCATTAATGTTTAAGGTTTTTCCCGGTTCGATTTCCACAATTTTACTATTTGCAACAGATGTAACAGGTATCGTTTGGTCATGTGTATCTTTAAGAGGGTCTTCTTCTAATTCGTTATCGAATGTTGCCTCTATCATATGACATTATGTGCGGGATCTGGACTCGGTTTGACTAATAAATTTATTAATGGCATCGTCCTCTGTCTGATCTTTAAAATCAAGTGCCTCTTGTATAGTTAATGGAGATCTAATGTTGTCAGTAAGATATGATACAGGGTGCTTATTAGTTTTGGTCATTGTGACACTTGGCTGTGCTGGAGGATATAAGGCTAAGTTTTTGATATCTGGTCCTCTCGTTATGGTCATATTTCCTTGCCGACAGCCAATATAGGCATCGACAGTGGCAAGCCAAGGTCTACCTAAAATCAATGGATGTCCATCAAGTCGGGTTTTGGGATTTATTATCAGAAAATCGGTTGGATATTCCCAGGAGTCAACAGGGACCGTGACATCATATAGCGTGCCTTCTGGCCTAACCACAGATCGATCATCCAGCTCTAACAAGGTAGAGGTGGGTTCTACAGATGTAATGCCTAGCTTTTAGTAAGTAGTAGTTGTTAAGATGTTGATTGCAGCTCCTAGATCAACTAAGACATTAGGGAAGGTTTGACCATAAATTTGCACAGTGACTATTGGATTTCCTGGGTCTTCGTATTTAATGGGTGTTTCTTTTCCTAATAATAAGTCAGATAGAGTGCCGACTACTTGGACTCTTGGATTATTTGTTGCATTCCTCCTTGGTTTCTTTACACAATTCTTTGATAGTTTTTGCATATATTGGGATATCTTGAATGGCTTGGAGGAATGGAATTTTTATGTACATATTTTTTAATTCTCCCAGAATGTCAAAATCAGGATATTGTATAGGTCGAGGTATGACTAATCGTTCTGGGAATGGGGGAGAGGATGTGGTTGTTTGGTTATGAATTTGTTGTTTGTTCACATCCTCTTCTTGTGACAGATGTTCTCTAGGTAATTAATTTTCAACATGAGCTGTCTTTTCTCCCTCAGTTTCAATAATACGCCCAAATATTAACTGAAGATCATTACACTCCCTTATATCAACTCCTATTTCTGATGTTTCTATTATTTAGACAGATTTCACTAGTCTGTTATTTGGATTAGGGTTGGGTTGGGCTGGGAGTTGCAGTATCAGATTAGACTGGGGATTTTGTTGTAAGGCTGGCAGTGTAGGTTGACGGCGCAGCATGGTTCCTACTGGATGATGTATTGATCTCTGCCAGTTTGTCTGCCAGGCTGAACTTTGTGAAGTAGGCGGAGTCCATTGTGATGGGTATGCTTTACTTTGCCAATATGGTGGAGTATAGGGAAAATTCGGCCAACCATATGGGCTTGCCTGATTCAGCTACGGGGATGATGAAGGAAACGACTGAGGTGACCAGTTTGGGGGCGGGGTTGGGATTGACTTTGCCACATATTATATTGTTGAGCATTATACTGTGAAAACAGAAAAGAAGAGGTCGGGTCTGAAAACATACCAGATTGTTGTGGCTGCCACTGACGGCGCTGGTTAAGCAAATATATCGATTCTGGCTCTTCTTCTGCTTCCTTATATACTGCTTTTAATCCGAGAAGTGAGGGACAGCTTTCCATAAGGTGATCTTTTGTGCAAATGGCGCATGTTCGGACTACATCTAGTGGACACTCCTTATGGCTATGTTTCTTCCTGCATCGGAGACAGAAGATTGCCAAATTATGTTTTGCCTCCATTTGCTTCTGCTTGGCCTGCATAACATCAAGTTGTGTAGTTAGCGTCCCTAGTTTACCAGTTTTAAAATTTTCCAATAGATTTCCAATTTCTGCACGCGTTACTCCTTCTGCCGAAATTTTATTATCTCTTACAAACCGATCATGTTCTACCAGTTTCAATCTCGTGCTGCCTCTCGAACTCCTGATACATAAGTCAATAATGTCAGCAAAATTTTCTTGATAAATATCTCATTTTCCCACAATATTTAATGTTTCAATCCATTGTTCGTTCATGCCCCTAATTAATGTTGTTTTTAATACGTTATCAGGTAAAGGCAGTGATGCATAAGGAGATCTTTGTAGATTATACTGAAAACATTCCACATACTCCTCTAATGTTTCATTTGGTCTAGCTACCATCTAGAATATTTCATCCTTTAGTTCTCTAGACTTGCAATAGTTCTGATATTTCTTTAGAAAAGATTCTTTCATTTGATCCCAGTTATTTATAACCCCACCACCTAATCCCATAAACCATCTTAAAGCAGCCCCTTTTAGTGTAAAGGGAAATAGTTTCAGTTTCTGAGGGTCGGTGGTGCAATCATATCCCCTACATAGCACATTGAATTCAAATAAAAATGCATCCAGATCTTCTGATGTAAGACTGTGGAATGTAGGGATATGTTGAAGAGGGATTGCTTTCATGGGCGCATTTGCTGCAGTATCCACTATAGGGTATTGCAATGTAGAGGTTTGGTTGTTTACTGATTTTGAGCCATTGGGTCGAATATATGCCAATAACCTTTTGGGATATCCAGGAAAGTATTCCTAGGTTGAGAGGGAATGGCTTTAATAGGAATGGTCTTAATAATACTTCCTCTGTCTGGGATAATGAGAGTTCCTAATGTCTGAGGAGATTGAGTTTCTTCAACAATGATTTTTTCAGCACTTCCCTTGTCTGGGTTGTTTAATGGCTGAGTTATTTCAAGAGGAGACCTTGGTTCCTCAGTTTCCCTTGTTTCTCCTCCTCCTTCACAAAGATTACTGAAATTCCCTTCTTGCAATAGTTCTGGAATAGAATTTTTAATTTATTGAAAGTCCTGCTCTTCAGTTTGACTATGCACCTCAGCAAAAACTACAGATGGTGATCCTGTGGCCTGAAGGGAACTAGTAGGCTATCTAGAAATAACTTTTATGGGTCCTACTGAATGCTGAGATTCTGCTTTCTTGAAGATTTCGTCTATGAAGGTTGTTCGACCAAGGGTCACCGGCCCCTTAGCTTTTTCTTGCTTGGGTAGAGGTTTGGAATTCTTTTCTGGCTTTTTCTGCTTAGTCATGCACACAAATCAACTACTAGACTCTACCCAAACAAAACAACAACAAATCTCTAGGAAAGCGGACAGGGGAGCAGGGCTGTTACATGCTCCACACGTAGGTTCTTACCTTCCGTTTTTAAACCCAATTCTTCCCTTACAAGTTCTTGCACTACTCTGAAAAAAATCAAATGGCTACACTCTTTCCTCGACAACAGCGCCAAAATTTGGAGCTATAAAAAAGGTCTCTTTCACGTCTAATTACCTCACATTAATATGTCAATCCGGAAACGTTTTATTATTTCAAAGAGTGTCTCAATCTGAGACTCGCATTTGCCATATTAATGCTAGTAGTACAGTGTTCCGAAATACAAGAGTAAACTGATGCTTATTTACAGCTAACTACTTCAAAAGATTAAACCACATATTTAGAAAACTAAGCAATTTATCGGTTAAGGATTCAGTAGCAATAACCCATCCCTTTGTAAACTGATGGAAAAAATAAATCAGAGAACAGATCATGGATCTGGGAGCCAGACAGTAAATGTCAATGCTCACTACAGCCTAAGATCGTTCTTCACACCAAAATAACAAATGACAAGAAATGAAACGGCAAATAAGAAATAGAACAACAAACCTGAAATGGAACAACAATTAAGAAATAGAACAGCAAACCTGGAATGGAACAACAATTAAGAAATAGAACAACAACCCTGAAATGGAACAACAATTAAAAAATAGAACAACTAAGTCTAACAAACAGTAACACCTTAGTCTATAAGGTCAAATGCACTAATCATAATCTACAGGAATCAAACGGCAATCCTTCACTCTTAAGGATGAATTAAACACACCAAAATGAAACAGCTCTGATTAATGATGAATTATTGAATAACGCCTGAAAACCATATATACACACAACACACTTGAATAGTAATCTGATCCAATTATCAACCTCAATTAGAAAGAGTACGACTGCATTTCAAAATAGAACAGTAATGTATATAGATCCGACAATCGCAAAGAACATAATCGCTAAGATGAATTCCGTAACAAGTACACAGCACAAAGGCTCTGTAATTGAACAACAACAATATTCTGTAAAGACTAGCAGTTTATATCAACACCTAAAGGAACAATGATACGTTGCAGAGTCAATACAATAAGTCTGTCTCAGTAAAGTAAACATAACAGAGCATGTGATGTAAACTTACAAAACACATTAGATTAACAAATACCATCGATAAGCAAACCACGCATAAACCAAACGTAATGGTACAGAAGCAAATGTCCTCCAGGGCCGGGCCCTTAGCCTCCAGGGGTACACTGCTTGAAGTTATTCCAGACTCAGAGATGAAATAGTAACCAAATTTGTATTAATGCATGAAGTGAAATTACAATAAATTGGTTCTTAACGACACTCAATGATCAAATTTTTTATCTTAAAGGAAATTACATAAAACATAACCAAAATCTTCTCTCCTCTTGAGCTAATAGTGTTGCCCCTTTTATAAGGGTGAAGGCGGAGATATCTGAGTGCAGAAATAGATAAAACAACGATTCCTCAGGATCAAGGATCTTGAGGGATTCGCTGAACCATTAGTTCTCAGTCATCTCTTTCCTTTCCTACGCTGAGCCGATATCTCCACTTCTTTTCCAGGGTTGATTCGCTTTGATTTACTTTTCCTTGTTTGCATACGGTCTCTCGTCAAAAGGACAGCGGTTAACCTATCCTTGCCCTTTCCTTTGGAACGGAAACTTCTCATTTTTCCTCCTTCCTATATAAGGAAATGACAATTGTCAGTGTTTTCGTCTTGCATATTAATCTCACATGTTTTATTACAACTTCTTATCATTTTCCTAGTTCAGAATACAAAAGGTTTGTAAGTTCTAATGAAAAGATGCTGAAATAATTACCAAAAACATACCTTCTTTAGTACTCCACAAGAGTTAGGGTCGAAACTACTCTAATACCAAATAAGAAATTAGAGTACAAGACATGGTGCACAAATTACAAAACTATTTGTATATTCAGTTACAAAACCCAGAAACATGCCACATAAATAGTGCTTTATGAGATCCAACAATTTCTAAACCAAGAAATTGCTTGTTAAGAAAATCTCTTAATAAAACTCAACAACCAACAAACTAATCTTTTTTTTTCTTTTTTTCTTTTTTTCTTTTTTTTTCTGTAAGACTATGCTATTTATATTACAAAAAACCAAAAATTACATCAGGGCCATGGCCCTGCATCTCCATAGAGATTGGCATTTTCCCCAAATTAGACCCGTCCAGAGCAACACAGTTACAAAAACTGTATCAACTGACCATCCTTACTAGCATGGCGACCTTTGACGATGCGTGATTCCAACATAGACAGCATATAAATCGACATAGTAGACATATAAACTGACACAGTAAACACATAAACCGACAGAATGACAGACAGACAAAGAGAGCAGAAGAGACGAACAGAGAGTTGCGTTCCTTTCCCGGCAGCGAAGATCAAATTGTTGGCTGAGCTATTCCTCATCAGTTGTGTATGGCTTATCCTCCATTTTACATTTGAGCTTCTGGGATTCGTCCGAGTCCGAGAGCAAAGTCCTTTTGCACCGGCTCGCTGGGGCTAGCATCCGTTGTCTGTGTGGCTGAGGGAATGTCTGCTCTGGTTGGCCGCCGCATATCGACCAGAGGAACTTGCATGTCAACCACTCGCACATTCAGGTCCACCAATTGCCCTCTGAGACTGCTGCAATGTTCCACCGAGACTGAGACAATGAGAGTATTGTTCGCCAGAGTGCAGGGGATCCGGTAGCGAACAGCCGGATGCTCCACATGACCACAATCCATGATTTCTCCCCTTCCTCTCACATTGCTGCGGCCTGCAAGTCTGCTCGGGTTCCTATTCTGCTCAGACGTAGTTTCCACCGAGGAGGATGGCAAATTCACTGGCCGCTGTGTTGCGACATGACCCCTGGAACCGCCACGACGGCTGCTCATTCTGAGCTGTTCTCTCTGGATCTTCCAAATTATCTTCAGACAAGAATTCCCCTGAGTAATCTTACACTGTACCAGAGAATGTTCTGGCTCGGCCAGCGTTTGCTCGGACAGCTTGAAGGAATGCATGAAAGCGGCAGGGGGTTCCAGTTTATGCAGCGCCATCATCCTCGCTCTCTGCTGCACATTGAATGCCGAATAGACAAGCTGTAAAACCCAAGTGCTTTCACCTTCCGGCGTATTTACTGTGTCAGCGTCCCAGTTATTCGTGGCTCGTCCGGGCTGACACCTGCCCATGTGACGAGCCACATGCCTATCGCACAACAAAATCACCCGCATCCAGGAAACCAACAAACTAATCTTACCTGTATACTATTGTAAGCATTATTCCAAGTGACCTCCATAGTTAACAATCTTGTTACATGTTTTTTTAAATGTATATATGTTTAATTTATATATTAATGTTTTTTTATCAATTATTATTATTATTATTATTTTAAATAATGTTATAGTTTAGTTAACTCTTATGATATTTTTAATTACATCGTAAGGCGTTCCCTCTAGGAAGAACTCCCCCAGTTGCCACTTTTCACTCCTTTGCACCGTCAGATCCAGTGTTAGATGATTGAAAGTTCATCCACTGTTAGATCCCACTTCTTTAATTGTCAACTAAATATTGATTTGTGCAACCATTCAACATGTTTATCTTTATTATTGCCCATGAACATATCACAGATACTCATTGAATGTGTCCATGACCAGCAATATATCTTGCACAGGGGTGCCCAAGGAGAATTTGAAAACTTCACTCATCTGTAACCTCTTCTACCTATGGCAAAATATTTAACCCGAAAATAATAATCAAGTTCCACACTCTCTTTAATAGTTAATTCTTGTTCATGGTGGAGGGAAAAATAAAAAGATGTATTTATCTTATTCATAATTCCCCCCTTGGTTTCTGATGTTTTTGACTAAGCTCTTATGCCAAAGCTTTGGAATTAACACTAAAAGAGAGTGTGAACCCTGA
>Ga0068629_1000464_pt1 | contig 11938 bp, 14 predicted proteins | sample InSIn3gowninarea_FD_77432 | JGI IMG/M metagenome (GOLD analysis project Ga0068629, IMG submission 77432) | Clean room microbial communities from NASA Spacecraft Assembly Facility at Jet Propulsion Laboratory, Pasadena, California, USA -... ...
ACAACAAGCTTTGGAAGCAGCTATGCTTCTCACACTCCTATACCGAGCGACGTCGGCGGCGTCTCGAGATCACATTTACTTCACCCCCAGTTGAGACTGATCCACGTCTCGTGGAACTAATCGAGGCCGCGAACAACCTTGCAGATACATTCGATATCACTGTGAGGAACCCTCAGGCACCAGGCGCAGAGTCACAGTTACATAGGAACAGAGAGAAGAGGAGGGAAGCATTGCTAAACAATTGGGACCCCAGTGGTGTGGAAGAGAAAGTGAATTGGTATCAGGAGTTTGTGCAACGGCATGCACCGCAACAAGTCAGCTGGTTCCAGGATGTAGGGAATAGAGAAGAAGACGAAATAAGGAGAGAGGCTACAGGTGCAGGCATACTGTTCGATGAAGATGGCTTAGCCTCTAAGCTCATTGCACCACTGGATGATGGGAGCATCAAGATCTGGGAGGCAAGCACTCATAACACGAATATTGGGAATCAAGTCATACAGAGCGAAATAGGTCTTCTTTCGAACAGAGGATCTGATTTAGACCGCAGTACTCGTCTTACGCAAAGCCAGGCAATTATGACCGAGACAGGTGCTGTGGAGGGGATGTCATACAGGTAATGATATGTAGAATGAGCTCATCAGGAAGATGTCGCATGTTGTATGAGAGGATGCCTTTACGCCATAAACCCAACTGAAAAGACAAAACAAGCTATATATAGGAGAACATGTGGTTGCGACGTTATCATCTTAACCAAGTTGAAAGGTTCCATAACTCCGAAGTGGAGGGCGGAGGGCGCTGACGACATACTGGTTACTGATTAGGCATGACATGACTCGCATACATCATTCCAACATCAGCAGTCCCACCTTCTTTCTCCATCATGCACGGCGCTGTCTTGCATATAAAACAACATGAAGGCAGGTACATCTCAATTTACAGACGGAGGCAGAACATTGTCGTTTTTGTCAATCTTGCCTCGTGACGCGGCACGTAAACCGGCATTTGTGGCTTTACATGCTTCGAATTCAAACTAATAGCTTTCGTGCCCTACACTTTGGGCGTGCAAATGCATTGGTATCTTCGTTCATTTATATCCTGTGCTTGTTCAGAATCGCAGCTTTCTACGACACCCACTTTGGAAAATGCAGGACAAAGACAGATTCGCCATGGATGGTATGCACCGATAAACAAGGCATGAATTCTCGTGTTATACTGTCGTTATTTTTCATGCTATTCGATATCCTCTTATTTCGCTGGTCTTCGTGCTTTTCTTCAGCTCGCACTGCTGACAATAATTATGGACTATTGTCTCTTCGTCATCTGTCAGTGCACTCAGTGATGGCCATGGCGGTGCATGTCTCAGCCTATTCAAGCGCCAATCTTTCCAACGATCTTCTAAAAAGGAAGTAGTTGTAGCAGAATACCAATACAGAGCAAGCAAAGGAGTTGATGGTGTAGCCTAGGCAGGCCAAGAGGTCATAGCTGAGCTGTTAGTCCAATTCGACGAGCAAAGGTTTCAAAAGCAGCATGATCGACAGCAATGCGAAGTAGGGCCCGACTATGAGAACCTAATCGCATATCAAAAAAGCCGCAAATGAAGGGTGTGGAACTGGATAGTTTGCTGGCTGTGCCAGATAACCTTGGAGAAGCTTCAGGTATGTCAAAGCTGAATCCGGCCTCTAATCCTTGTGATATCGGCTCTCCCTTCGGGACATGATGTAGTATATCTGATACCTGGGACAGTATGGGACTTAATGAGCAACAACATGCCAAGCCGAATAGACGAATAAAAGAGCTTATTCAAGAGCCAGTAATGATGTGGAAGCAATGCTCTGGAACCTACAGGAGTTGGCGTGTGCCTGCCGCGATATAGGGATTGGTGACAAAATATGGAAGAAGATGAACCATATCAAGGGCTTTTTCGAAAAAAGTGTCGATATTACAATCAGTGGTGAAACCTTATTAGTTAGTTGCTGAGGAGCATGGCAAAGGAGACTATGAAGATCGTCGCGTCAGAAGGTCCTGTCGATGCGAACAGCTGAAACGATGTATTTCTCGTGAGCGATAAACGTTAGACGCTTATTTAAGCAATAAATGGTAAATTTTAAGCCGAGAATGTCTTCAGCACATCTTTTTTGGAGATAACGAAGCTCAGGTCGGGAAAGTTGCTGTTGTACATCGAGGGCATGAGTACAAAGGCGGTAGGTTGAGATGAGACTATACGAGGGATGCCAACGCATTTTGAAGACGGTAGGCCAACTAATGATTCTGTTGTACATGTTGTGAGGTGGAAGGATGGCGGGTCTGTAGAGTTCGTCTGGAGGGCAAAGGAGCTGAAAGATCTGGATCCTAAGAGTGTGTCGAGGAAGACAAGGAAGCGACGGCGGAAGGGGAATAAAGAAGCATTGATTTTCCTTTCTAGGGCAGAGTGCGGAAAGCAGAACGGTCGAGGGAGTTTACTGATCGTAGATTGTGTATGTTTCGTGGTGTCGTGTGCTATCCCTGATGTTCACTTTCCTTAATTACTTTCATACCGCAGTATATTTACCCGATTACCATCCACCATGTCCACTATAACACGACAGCTGCGAGTCCAGTACTTATGCTCGCCGCCACTATCAACCAGCTTACCATGCGACACCCAAGATTTGCCGTGCTCTGTATTGCTGCCTCTGATTGGCCCGTCGCACTGTTCTCGGGCACAAGTTCCTTTGCCATCCCCGTCGCCTGTCTTGGGGGCGGAAAACTCATTGTTGGATGTCCTGCCAAGTTCCTCACCCTGACGTGATTCCTGGCCAACAAATCCTGCTCATCCAATCCACAGTCCAAAAGAAATTGATTCACATCAAAGGGTGCCCTTTCACTCCCCCCAACGACCTTCCCGTCCTCATCTAACATGTCCCCGTCCCCGAGACTAGTGTATTGACTTGGTAATTGAAACCCAGGGGGTAAGCTGAAAAGGTAGAAATTATAGCTGTGTGCAACGTCGCCGACAGGAGGTGCTGGCTGCATGTAATTCACTACGGGCGGGTTTGGGACATCGAGAACTGTTGTGTTGTTGTTGTTGTTGTTGTTGTTGTTGTTGTTGTTGTTGTTGTTGTCGGGGAGTGGAGTCGTGCTTGATAGTGCAAGGCCTGTTGCGAGCCAATGCAGTCGTGGGACTCTCTCGTCGTTCAATGGCCAGTCAAGGTCCACCATAAAGAGGAGTGCGGTAGGATTCGCAAAGTTCCAGCTTGGTGTGCTTATGTTGGGTATGTTAGACATATCTAGAGGTTATCAGTCAGCTCGAGTGGTATGACTTGGTTTAATCAAGGAGGACGTTAATGAGTTAGAACGTACAACCAGGATGCATCAGTGCGCCTGGAGCATAAATCGGGCGCGGGCCGAAGATGACATCGAGGCGTGAAGTAACTGGTATGTCTTCTGCCTGTCCATAAGTGAAGCCGGCGAGGGCGAGGGTGGCGGATAAGGCTCTGAAGAGCATTGCTCGTGTTGTTCGCGTTGATAGTTACCACAAGAGTTGAAAACGGTACCCCTCGTGCAGTGTTAATCTGAGTTGTCAGTTGCTTTCAATGGTTATTCTTCAAGACACTGCGTCGCTGTACATGACGTCCACCAAGACGCCGTAGTGTATTGGCGTGTTGGGCCAGTCTCACTGAACAAAGGTGTCCATGCAAACGGTTGTAATCGGTCGCGACATTCTGAAGTCCTGATACTAAAGGAAGTTACATATCCAGTCATGTGTAAAGCAATTGCAAGCAAGACGGTGGTTGAAGATCGCCAGGTACAATCGGTAATAGAGGAAGCTGCAGCTCTCGAGAGGAACAATAATCACAGGACAACCATCGTCTTCTCCAGCACATAGTTGTGGCCTAGGACGAGCATAGCGCGGAGTTTCCAAGTTGCTTACAAGGTGAATGTGTTACATTCATCGGTTCGACTGGCAGGTGATGGTGTAGGAATGTCGTGTTGGAACCTTAGTCGAAGCCGAGCGCGCCGAAGCGCGACTTGGTATTTACACCAAGACTCTTGGCTAGGCGCACGCATTTACTTCAGTTTATGATTCATTATTCAGTAAAAACGTCGTATGAAACAAGTCTGAACAAAGCACACCAGCATCCACGCAATATGGAAGAAATAACTCCATGAATTATCCGTCTGAACGTTATCTTATCGATCTTGCGGCAGCGTACAAAATAAAAAAGCAAGTATGGTAGGAATATGGTATAAGCAGATCGCACACCTTCCCTTCAAGTTCTCCCACAATCATTCATAAACAGCTAACTCTTTCCCGAAAAGTAACGAACAGCAGATACAAAAGAACTCCTCCTCAGCACATGAAAGTGGCGTAGGTACGGTAGCGAATGTTACAAGGAGATGACCAGGGTACGTCGAATCAAACAGTTGGTTCGAGTGAGGCCGAGACAGAGTCGAGAGCGGTATGCTGTGTATATAGCTTGCAGCTCGGGTTGCATGAGACGAAGAGAACAGAAGAACGCCAGCTCTCAAATATCCAATTGAGAAGCAATGAAAATGGTCCAAATCGGAGTCCTCCCAAAGCCGTAATGCTCCTAATGGGAAAGCGTTCGAGATCGAAAAAGATGGGTATATAAGATTTTGTTGTTGCGATGGTGGTCCTGCTTCAATGCCATGCCTATGTGCTGTGTGCTTGACCTGGAGCATGCTTTCACGCGCGCGTAAGAACGGCAGCACTGTCTGTAAGCTCTCAGTCGTCACACAGCGCGATGGGCTTCTTTCAGGGACACCTGACCAATCGATGATTCCGTGCGACTGAATGAAAGCATTCCACTGGGTGAAAGATTGCCAGCTTCCGAGCTATGCATAGACCTGGCTTCGATGCAGATGGCGGACTAGTTTGCCAGTGCAAGGATGCGGGACCGACACGCTATATACCGTCACCAGCTTCGACGCCGTTTGTGAAGTCGTCGAAGCCGACTAAACCGCCGAAACCACCGCTATCTTCCCCGGTGTGAAGGAACGAATCGAAGTCAAAATTCTCGAGGGCAGCATCACCATCGCCGAAGTTGAGGCCCATATCGAATGTGTTGTCTGAGATATCGCCGAACGGAGCTTCGGTGCCCATAGGCTGCTGTTGAGCAGGAGCTTGCGCCTGTGGGGGCTGCTGTGGGGCCTGTTGAGCCTGGCCGTTCGGGTTGAAGGGCTTCGGATGCATCGATGTGATTGGAGTGGACGGCGTCGGCGTGGGAGCTTCTTCGCCTGTAGAGGCTGCCGGGGTTGTACCTGCATTTGGCCCTTTCTTTGGTGCGGGCTTCTGAGATCAATATCAATGTTGCTCAAGTGTAAGGGAGCGCACAACTTTACCTTATTATCTTTAGTCCCCTTCTTTTTAGGAGCTGGCTTGTTCGCCTGGTTTGGTGTCGGCGGAGCCTGGTTCGACATTGCTGGAGACGCCTCTGGCCTTTGCTCGTTTGCAGGCGCGGGAGGAGGTGGCATTTGACCCCGCTGCTGGGGACCGCCTGCTATGGGACCTCCCATCATCTGCGGTTGTGGAGGCATGCCGGGTTGTTGTTGTGGTCCGCCACGCCATTGGCCATTCATTTGGCCGTTGCGCATGGCTTCCATCTGCTGCTGTGACATCGGTTGGCCGCTAAAATTTGCGCCAGGATGCGAGCTCGGCGGTCGCATCATTGGGTTATTTGGCATCTGCGGGTAGAATTGTGGTGGCATGCCCGGAGGAGCCAAGGTGGGGTCCGGGAAGTTCATGTTGGAGGCGGGTGAACCACGCTGCTGTTGCATGACGCTTTCAGGCATAGGCGAACCAGGCAAGCCCTGTTGACCCAGCTTCGGCGTTCGACCTTTCATATCTGCTGGATTCGGCGATGGGCCAGCTCGGCTTCCCGAAGGCGACATGGCTGGTGGGAACTGACCTCCTACTGCTCCCTGTTGGTGGGGACCAGACATATTGTCCTGCTCTTGCCGTGCCATGAGTAACCGCTTCTTATTTTGTTGCTCTAACAACATGAGCTGCATCTGATAGTCTTGCAGAGCGTGGCTTCCTTGCTGAGGCTGGCCGGGTTGTTGTGGCATGCCGGGTCGAGGCGGGTTGCCAGCAAACATAATTTCCTGGCCGTCCAAGCCTGGGTTCATGGGAGAGCCCTGGGTCATAGCCTGGGGGGAGGCAGTGTTATTCAGTGCTACTCTGTGTTGTTGGGCCATGCTTTGGGCGTATACCTCGATGTTCTTCTGCTGTGCATTGTTGGTTTGCTGCCCAAACTCATTGAACTGAGCATTGGGCATATTGTTCATGGAGCCTGTATTGCACGCAGGTTAGCGAGGGCGATCTATCTTGGCCAAAACTGCAAGACTTACCCTCGACACGCGGTCGCTTGTTTGGAGACGGTGCGTTCTCATTGGAGTTGGGCGACGGAGCACGCTGGCCGTTCATGTCCATCTGCGAGCCGTCTCGCTGCATTTGCGTTGCAATCATGTTAGGCTTGTTCATCTGACCCATGTTGGCCATAGGATTACCGTTACTGCTGCGCGTTAGCATGATACCCTGTGGAGCACGGCATACTATGGCAGGCATACGGGCGATTGTTCTGGAGAGCGGTGCGCTTAAGGTCATTCTGGGCGATACCGTTGGGCATGTTCCCGCGCATCATATTGCCTGGATTCTGGTACTGGGCATTCATGGGGTTGTTCATCATCATACGCTGATTACGCTGCTCATTCTGCATCTGGGTGAGAGCCTACAGCATTATTAGCATGCTGCCATATGGGACGACAATATGATAATCTTACCCGCGTATGTGTAATGTACTGTGCGCCCTTGGACGGCATACCGCTGCGTTCCTTGGTGGCTTTGTAAATGTCCCAGAACTGGACCCACCAGTCCAGTAGGAACGAATTGTCAGCCATCTGGTTCTTCGGCAAACACGGTTTTGGCAAGCCACTGTTTGAGTCGTCATCCATGGCGTCAATGCCATTAGCTTTGTTGCCGGGACTGGGCTTCTGTAATGGCAAGGTAGACATCTTCATGTCGCCGCAGTCGACCATAGCCCGCGCCACGCTGTTGTGATTGTTCCGCAAGAAATAGTCGTAGATGTATGTGTTGAGCTGTTCACGCGGGTCCATGGCCTGCCATTGCTGAGGAGGGCCGGGCATGTTCATGTTGGCCATGACGGGTGTACCGTTCATAGGACCGCCATTCGCGTTCATAGCCATCTGCATCTGTTGATTCTGCATCGCGACGCGGGTAGGAGAGAGTCGGCTGCGTCAAGCGCAGTCGACGAAAAGACACGGAGCAGACGATATGCGCGCTGAAGGTGGTAGTAGCAATAGACGCGGCCGTGTCGTGTCGTAGATCCCCCGGTGCTGCAAGTGGGTGTGAAGCTACGAGCGCATTAAGTGGCACTCCGAGTAATCGCTGAATGCGGGGGTGCGGGCGCCAGGTGCTGGTCAGCAGGCACCGTGTAGATGTTGCGCAATCGACAAGAGGATCCGTGGACTGTTAGCGGTCAGTGTCGAGGATGCGCTGGGATGGGCGGCGGGCGGAGGTCGTGCGGTATCGAGTTGGGGCTGGCAGGGTTTAGCGTAGGAGGAGAAGGGCTGCGACGAGATGCGAGCGATCTGGTCGGAGGCCGGCGACACAAGTTTACAGCCACAAATGTGATATTGTAAACTGCGTGGTAGATCACGTTAGGATGAGTGGGCTGAAAACGTCCACGGTTCACAAATGAAAATACCTGTTGCCGCCGTAAGGAGTGTTCACTCATTTCATCGCCAAGCCATCACGTGACTTCGACTCCTTATTATAGATTTTCCCAACCACTTGAAATTGAAACCACGCCACGAATAGTCGCGTTTACAGCTTCATGTACGTGGAACGTAAGATAATTTGCACCTTTAATGCCAACTCCACCAGCCCTAAGTATACTCGGGAGGCTTCAAGTATCGGTCACGAAATAGCGTTGAATGACTATGGTGGGGTTGCGTCACCGTCGGAGCTCTCAAGGCTTGGGCGGAGCCGGCCATGTTGAACCGTCGTCCCTAGTGGGTATAGACAGAATCCAAGAATACTGAAGGAATCTTAAAGCTGTCGCGAAAGAGTGTGCATCTAGATGATATTGATACCAGCGTATAGCTAGTAAAGCAGTCTAGATGTGTGCATGAGTTGTATGGCTATCCCAATGAAATTGAATTGCTGCCAGTAGCACCAACTGTTATTGGAACTAAAGATGCTGCAAGAATAGTCGCAGTCTACAATGCAGACTGATAGCGGTCCTGCAGTGTGCACTGTATCTCTCAGGCTCTAAGGGCCATTTCTTTTACTATAGGCTTTCTTATGAGGTCGAGACCAGAGATGAAAGCTGGAAGCCTCCATCAGCCATCCCGCTATTCCAATATCACCTTAAGTTCAGATGCTGCTGCTTATTTTTGGCCAAGCTCCACATAAACGATCTTTGCCAACAAGATCGATTGAGTTGAACCAAGCGGTTGACTAAGGTACCATGACAGGCTGTCACTGAAGCGCTGGTTTCCTGTTCTTCCACTGTAACCTGCACTCTTCTATGCGTTTGATCGTTTGCATACGTCATCCACACAACATGGATAGCCGTGTGTCTAGACGGGCATATCGTCTCTTTGAATAGGCCCTGGGCTTACTCATCATCCGGGGGCATTTCATCGTCGATATAGCGGACCAAAGATACTCGCATCTCGGTGGTGTCGTTTCCTCGGAGAACATCACTAACGAAATGTACCTCAACCTGCATATGTACCTGTACTTATGTTAGCACATACCTACCGGTTGTCTAAATTGTGAGTACGTACCATCTCCAACGCACCACGCAACACGCCAACCAGTATGTTTGAGAACCATAACTCGTCTTGTGCGCGGCCGTCATCCGGTAGCTCGACAAAATCGGCAAGAGGGTTCTCATCGAATATCAGAGAAAACTGCTTGTTGTCGCTGGACCAACTCGTGATAGTAGGCGTGATATTCAGAAAGATCTTGAAGCCGACCTGCGCTTGCATGAGTTGCTAACATCCTTTGGGTCTGTTGGATAGGCTACCTTTGAGATCATCTCGGCAACTTCGCGGAAGTTGGTACAGATCGGTGCGCTCGTTTTGGCCAGAAAATCCTCAATCAACCGTATGCCAATGTTATAGCCCATCTTCTCAAGCTGTTTATTGACCTCGGGGTAATTGAATTCGTAATCTTTGCATAGCTGTGCAACGATCGTGCCGTATGTGAGAGTGACAAGCTCGGCGCTGACCTTGTCTACTCGGGTCCTGTACCTGTCAGGACTTCTGAAAGGTGTAGGAACCGCATGAGACTTACTTCCAGACTCTGGTAGGTATTAGCACGTGTCACAAGCCATTGCTGGACGTTTGCAGCTCACTCCTCGCCCAAACGGGCTGCCTTTGTCGAAGACGCCATTCTTTTCGGTGTTTGTAGAGTGCGTGTATCTCTTATCTCTATATCACAAGCTTGAAGGAGTGGCGAGTGTGGGGTAAACTTAGTTCTACACGCGACAAGGTGGTGGGCTGGTGGAGGGCTACCCTACCGCCGTGAGCTAAGTCCGCACATGTCGATCCTTGGCGCGAACTTCAGGAAAGTTTGGAGAAGAGCTACCTAGACATCGAGGTCATATCACAACCCTCTCTACAAACTCAAATCACTCCCACGTGAGTGTATACCACACGAGATGTCACAATCTAAACGACCTGCGAACGACGCGTTCGGCTCAAACCAGCTGGTTAAGCGCGCAAAGCCAGACGCGAATCTTGATAGCACCGCGGTCGCGATATCAAGTGGAACAGGGCAGAATGGTGCACTCATACAAGCGGTATGTAAAATTCAAGTCACGAAGAAGTTGTGCACTAGCTGAACGTAGGCTTGGGCTGACAGGAGCTATAGGGACCGCATGGCGGTGCTCTTCAGTCGCCAGTGATGGAATTGACTGGTCATTCTGGGGAAGTGTTTGCTGCACGATTTGATCCAACTGGCCGTTACATTGCTTCGGGGTCAATGGACCGTTCAATCTGTTAGTATGGCCCCGAAGAGAACGAAAGGGTTCTGCTAATACCACATAGTGCTCTGGCGAAGTTCTGGCGCATGCGAAAACTACGGTATTCTGACTGGGCACAAGCAGGCGGTGTTGGATCTACACTGGTCGCGCGACTCGAAAGTGCTGTTCTCTGCATCGGCAGACATGCACCTTGCAAGTTGGGACGTAGAGACTGGCGAGAGGATACGAAGACACCCTGGACATGAAGAGATAATAAACTGTATGGATGTGAGCAAGCGAGGTGAGGAGATGCTTGTCAGTGGTTCAGACGATGGTTATATTGGCGTGAGTATGTCAATTCACATCACCAAGGACACTGCTCACACAAAGCATAGATCTGGGACACAAGAACCAAAGACGCTGTGGCTTTTATCCCTACAGACTTTCCGATCACGGCAATATGCTTAGCAGAAGCCGGAAACGAGCTGTTTACAGGAGGAATCGATAACGACATTAAGGTTTGGGATCTACGAAAGCAGGCCGTCACATATACACTCATTGGTCATGCTGACACAGTGACATCGCTTCAACTGTCACCCGATAACCAGACACTCTTGTCAAACGCACACGACTCAACAGTGAGAACATGGGACGTCAGGCCATTCGCTCCTGCGGACCGCCGCATCATGACCTTTGACGGAGCACCTACCGGACAAGAGCGCAATCTCCTTAAAGCAAGCTGGGATTCAAATGGCGAGAAGATTGCAGCTGGAAGCGGAGACCAGAGCGTAGCTATCTGGGAAGCGCGGACTGGCAAGCTTCTCAATAAGCTTCCTGGTCATCGAGGTGCTGTAAACGACGTGCGATTTCATCCGCTCGGTGAACCATTACGTGAGTCTCAGACATCTTCTCCTTGCCACATGTTCTATATCTTTCTGCACATATTACTTGCTATTTCTTGCGACGCAATTGACAAGGCTTGGCGTATTGAGTCGGGTCTGGTTCTGAGCTAGCAACCACTCTAAGCTCTCACGGTCATTCAGGATTTGCGGTTGCAGCCCGTGTATTTTGTTAAAGGCGATCCGCTGGGCAGGATTTTCACATGCATCTATGTTTCAGCGTTCTTGACCGCTACGATACGAAGTATGAGGCTGACTTGGCAACTATAGTGGTCTCCGCATCGTCAGACCGCACCCTTATGGTCGGTGAACTAGGAAGATGAGAAAAGTGGAGTTGGAGTCACTTGGCTTCCAACTCTGGATTCAGAAACGTCGCTTGACGCGTGGGGAAAAGACCGAGATGGTCGAGTGGAGGATCAACTGCCCCAAGTGCACGTCACAAAGGCGTTATTTACGTTGATATTGGACACGCCAGTGCGACGCTGGGCGGACGGAGTCGATGACAGTCTCGGTCTCATCGAGGCTAAAAGGAGAGCGAGAGCGATGAAGACGTGCGTTGAGAGTGATGAAATATAACTGCTGCACAACGATCACAATGCAGTCATGCAAATAATCAACACGAAGACAACTCGATTGAAGGGATTGTTTATATATCCCCTATGGTTCGTTGCACGGCTACCTTAGTAACTAACAGTAAGAAGTTTGTCAGGGGCTACAAAATGATTGGCTGTGGTGTACCAAGACAAGATGTTGTTTTGTACAACCCTAGCCAACCACTTCATGCCGCCCCTCTTAATGACTGGAATTAGTGACTTCTTGTCCATCTACTGGCTAAAACAAAGCCAAAAATTGCTATCCTAATGCAGCGGTGTGCGCTGACTGGTTTGTGACATGGCAGATCTGCTGTCGTGGGCGTTTGACAAGAGTGTCTGGTTATCGGGTGACAGTTGAAGCGATGTCACTGTGTCAGCATGACCAATGAGTGTATATGTGACGGCCTGCTTTCGTAGATCCCAAACCGTAATGTCGTTATCGATTCCTCCT
>Ga0068629_1000465_pt1 | contig 11937 bp, 3 predicted proteins | sample InSIn3gowninarea_FD_77432 | JGI IMG/M metagenome (GOLD analysis project Ga0068629, IMG submission 77432) | Clean room microbial communities from NASA Spacecraft Assembly Facility at Jet Propulsion Laboratory, Pasadena, California, USA -... ...
GTTGATTTACCTGTTGTTTCATTCGATTCTGCACCAAAGTGGCATTATCCTTTAAAAGTTGGAGAACTTGTTGTTGATGCTCAATGTGACCTTTCATTGCTTGAACCTTTTTCTTCTTGATATGTCCTTCTATCTTTAGAGTTTGAGGAGTGGTAATTTCTTCCAATGCTTTACAAGATATGGTTGGATTCATTTCTTGATGCTCAATGTGATCTTTCACTTCTTCATATGTCCTTCTATCTTGATAGTTTGAGGAGTGGTAATTCTGGCTAATGCATTACAAGATATGGTTGGATTCATTTCTTCTTTCTCGATGTGATCTTTCACTTCTTGAACCTTTTTCTTCTTGATATGTCCTTCTATCTTGAGAGTTGGAGGAGTGGTAATTCTTGCTAATGCTTTACAAAATATGGTCAGATTCATTTCTTCTTTCTTTGGGGTTAGTTCCTGGTGTATATCCTCTTCTTTTGATGTTTCTTGATCCTTTTCTTCCTCCTCTTCATAATCTATGTAAAATAATTTCTTCTCAACACACTTATGACCTTTAATGTATTTGTTATCACAATTGTAACAAAGCCCTTTTTCTCTTTTTTCTTCCAATTGTTGTGGTGTAACCCTTGTAGGTTGTGGAAGGCTAGGAGCAACAACACTTCCATCTTTATAGTTGTGAGGGGTAGACTTCCTTGTTTCCATAATTTTTCTTTCCACTTTGTAACAAAGCCCTTTTTCCCTTTTTTCTTCTAATTGTTGTGTTGTTGCTCTAAAGAAGGTGTTTCGCTTTGTATCCTCATAATGTGCTATCATTTCCTCTGTGAAAATTGACCACGTAATAAGTTGTTTACAAGAACAAAGCCCTTTATACCATAAAAATTGATCCAGTTCTAAATATGAAGATGCAATACATACCTTTTGTAATAGTGATACATCATGTAGATAAAAATATTGCTCCATTTGTAGTATCCAATTTACTGGATCCTTTCCATCAAACTTCCTCATATCACCTTTTCTTGATTTTAGGAGATCGATCTTGAAATGATTGTAACTCTGTACTTTCAGATCTCAAAGTTCTAAAATTGTCTCCTGTCGTAGCGCTCTGAGTCCTGTTTCTAACCCCGCAAGTCTAATTAGAATTTGATTCTCCAAGAAAGAGTTATGCCAAATCTCCTAAGATGACCTGATTATATAATGTTTCAGTAGAACGAACTTGTACGACATGCCACGTGTCATTGTTTCGACCTTCGGATCTGAAAACTATGCACAAAAAACTACAGTGCGTCCTCTTTTTGTAACTTCTTACGAAATTTGAATTTATTGCTCAAAGAGAAAGTTATGACGATTTTCTCAAGGTTGCTTGTTTAGGATGTAATTTAGAAGTCTACAAAAACCCTAACTTCCTCAGATCATATATCCGAAAATATATCCAGACAAGATTTGGAATTCAGACCTGAGATTCAAAACGATTTCTTCTCAAATGTGTTTTTTCTTTAGCTTCTAAAACTTCGTAGAGAAAATTTTATAGTGAAAATACCACGATGACCTGTTTTAGATGAAATTCTAGAGCTTGCAACAACCCTAATTTCCTCATATCATATCTCTGAAAATATAGCGAGACAAGATCTGAAATTCGGACACGCGGTCCAGTAAGATTTTTGCTCAAATGGGTTTTTTTTAGCTTCTGAAACATCACATAAAAAAAGTTATAGTGAAAATACCACGATGACCTGTTTGGAGTAGTGAAACCCTAGAATCCAAATCTCTGATACCAAATGTTATGAATCCAACTCACATAAAGATAGAAAAGATAGATGAACACCTTAGAATTAAGCCTCTTCGAGGGGCCAACCTCCTTTACATTACACAAATGAACAATTCTTAGATGATAAAAATGATAAGACCTCCTTTCTATATATAAGAGTCTAAGGGGTCATAATATAATCAGAGCCGACATAACAATAATAATGTAAGGGCACAATAATAACAATAGTGGGCTTCTATGGGGCACAATAGTAACAATATGGGGACTACATGGGTACAAAAATATAATAAGGGGGTTGTACTAATAACAATAATGGGTTACACTAGTAATATAGGGGCCTAACATTCCACTTGTAACATCATAACTAAAAACATGCCACTTTTCCATTTCCTTACATGCAACTTTTCAAATTCCTTGCATGCAACCTTTTAAATTCCCTACATGCAACTCTTCACATTCTTTGCATGCAAATAGGCATATATCAGCTACATCCATGTTATCATGCTACAATACTATCCCATCTAAAAAAAATAACATTTTCTTCAAACAATTACCATACTTTTACATTTTCTTCAAAAAACTATTATACTATTACATTTGCACGTAATCATTTCTTCAAACACTTTACATGCAAACTAATATAGAAGACTATTTGCATACAAGTAGCCATATATCAACTACAACAATACTATTACACATCAATACTATCCCCAACCACAAACAACATACTCATTGGTGAATTTTATCAAATAGTTTGTACACAATTAATCATTGAACCATTTAAGCATTTCTTCAAACACTTTGCATGCAAACTAATATAGTGAATGATTCAATGCATATATCCTAAACTGTAGCAGTACAAGTTATGGAAACTAAACCATATGATCAATGGAATTATCCCTCACTATGGTTCAAGTTTCAGCTTTTGAGATTTCATAGATGAAAAGTTATAACAAAACACCTACACAATCATATTTGGTGCACAATTCTAGGAGGATCCAGAAAGCTTGATTTACACTGGTAATATCTCCTAAAATGTAGCTAATAAATATCTTAAATTTTTATCACAATATAAGTGATAATTCCTCTCAGTGTGGAAAAAAATTCAACTCCTCAGAGTTCCCGGAATAAAAGTTATAACAAAAATGTCAGCGTGACCTATTTGAGACCTGATTTTAGAAGCATTCAGAAGGCTCGACTCCCTCTGCTCATATCTCCTAAAATATTGCGACCCAATATATGAAATTTCTACCACATAATCATTGGTATTTCCCCTCAATGTGGATGATTTTTCAGCTTCTGAAAGCCTACAGAAGAAAAGTTATTGCAGAAATGCCAACATGACCTGTTTAAAGGTGCATTCAGGGAGGTCATCTTCCTTAGATCATAATTCTTAAAGTGTTGTGGACCCATATCTGAAATTTTTACCACATTATCAGTGGGATTTACCTTCAGTAAGGACAAATTTTTGACTTCTAGTATTCCACGGAATAAAATTTATAACATATATGACAGAAAGGTCTAAAATTTAACCTTTTTTCCTCATTTTACCTATGATAGAGCCCATCTAGTCCAAGTGTTTGAACCATGCTCGGATACCACTCTGTAACACCCTTCAACATAAATGTGCATATAAACAACATAATATGAACAAAAATATAATAAACATATCAGCCATCAAAATCCATATATATATATATATATATATACATCAATACATTTGCACATGAAAATCAAGGGAATGAATTTTTCATTAATAAATGTAATGAACCAACCGGTGATGGGACTACCACATTCCACCCGACCGTAGATTGGCTGAGCCAAGTCTCTCTTCAGCCAATTACCCCTGTGCCATATTCCAAGAATGAATGTGGGATCTCATAGAACACATCAATCAAAACTCATCCAGGGCTTTTAGAGGCCACCCACCTCAACCCATCAAACAATGATTCCACCTCATGGTTGGACATCACCAAAAAACATTATCAGATTGGTCTCCATCCAAACCTTCCAAGCCTTCCAGAGTGTTTGTCCAACCAAGGCTTCTAGAACTAATAACTCAACCCACAACTTATATAGGGTTTCCAGAGCATTTGTCCAACCAAGGCTTCCAAAACTATTAACTCAACCCACAACTGATACAGGTCTTCCAGAGCTTTTGTCCAACCAAGGCTGATAGGACTAGTAACTCAACCCACCAAGGAATTCCAGAGTATTTGTCCAACCAAGGCTTTCAGGACTAGTAACTCAACCCAAGCTCTTATAGGGCTTCCAGAGCATTTGTTCAACCAGGGCTTCCAGGACTAGTAACTCAACCCAAGTCGTTACAGGGGTTCCAAAGCGTTTTTTCAACCAGGGCTCCCAGGACTAATAACTCAACCCAAGCTGAGGAAACATGAGAACCAAAAAAGACAAAGTAATGAAAGTAAACCCACAATCATCATGGCTATCCAAGAAATGGGAAGGCTAGGCAATCCACTATCGATCCAGGCAATTTTCCATGCCAATGATAGATCAAAACCCATAAACCACATGCATGTACCATGCATGCCAAAACTAGTGAATAAATCATACAGGTAACTTGATACCTGCAAGCAAATCTGATGTAGCTATTGATGCCAATGCTTTATGTGCTTTCTTTCTCTTCCTTTGCCTTCTTGCTCCAAGAATCCAACTATGTCACACCCTCCAAGAGTGCTCCAAGAAAATTCTATGTAACCAAGAGTATGAGAGAGAGAGAATAATGGGAGAGCTCTGAAACTGAACTGACCAAGTCTTTCCCATTGATCCTCATAAGAATTTCTATTAATGGGGCCTCTATTTTCTTCATTTTCCATTATTTTCCTTCAATTTCCTCCTCACATGCAAAATGTGACCTTTCACCTTCCTTTTCTCCTAATTTCCATTATTTTTCATAAATAGATGTGCCAAAATACCTTTTTGCCTCTTTAATGCCTTAGCCATTTCCTTTTCCAATTTCCTTAGCCATAAACAACCAAATCAACACCCCCCAGATGTCTTTCCCACAATTCAACTTGGAATATGTGTCCCATCATCCATGGTATTTATATAATTTTACATGGAATTTTCACCAGGGTTGTTACAGGCATGCACCTAGAATTGAGTCATCATGTTGGGGGCATGTAAACTGAATCTAAGAATAGTTTTTTATTTCAATCTTGTGTAAAAATGAAACTGAATCCAAGCATAGTTTTTCATTTCAAGCTTGTGTAAACATGAAACTGAATCCAAGCAGAGTTCCCTATGGCTCAAGCTTGTGTAAAAATGAAGCCATATCCATTTTCACCCTCATGATTTCCATTCTATCAGCCTCTTCCATCAGATGAGCCTTGGTTTTTCTCCTTCCATCATCACTATCTGCTTGGCCAATCATATGCTTTCACTTGGTTGTTTTCCCTTTCCTGAGGAACAATTGCAATGAGTGGTCTTATTAGCCAACCTCTTCACATAAATAAACATGTTTTAAAAAGTTACAACATCACCGGAACTAGTCACTATCCTAGACACCACTCATTCCTCTAAGTGGAGTCCTTTTTAAGCTCTTTTCAGACTCTCGAAATATGAAAAGATTGTTGAGTGCTTGTCCTTTTCATCTCGTTAACGGATTGGAAATGACATCTACTCAGTATAAGTTTAACCCTTTTCCGGACTGAGATAAATTATTTACGAAAAAGGAATACATTGATCGAACATGGTCAATAGGTTATATCTCGTATTATTTTACACATTTTCGGACTTGAGAGACAAATCTACGAAAAAGAACTTGTGGAGTTTTCTTTTTGTTCCTTTTCAAACTTTTTAAACATCAAATAACAACAAACTTGTCCATCATGACAAGACCAAGTTTCACCTTCACTAGATTTGTTAAAACATCACATAGCGATGGATTCACCTGAAGGGTGGAATTATACGACAAGCATATGTTATCCTCCTCAAGCTTGATAAAAAATAAAGAGGTACTGCTCAACAATGACTAGGGAAAATGGGAAAAGGGGTAAACCACTTTATGGTAGAAGGTCTCTCTTGAACATGACACTTTCACTTCATCACTGTGACTACATGGGTTAGGTTATCTGCTTCATGATCATCATACCTTGGTCTATCATACCATCCATTACTTTGGTTTTGGGTCAATACTGCCAATTCATTCAATGTCACCGACATGTTCAAGAGAAGTCACTCAGTTAAATTCATCCTTTGCAATACTCATAAACCTTCATTTTCATGATCGTCATTCCTGAACCTTGTGTCGTCAGTCACATTCTGTCTCCAAAAATCATTACACTCATTTCATGTCATGGGATACATCAAGGTCCTCCTATGATGAGTCACTTCTTGTTGACATCAAGACATTATCCAAGAAGTTGACTTAGAAACACCCTTTCAGTACCTTAGGGCTTGCATACATCAATGGCAAGTTTCTCACTTTCAGCGATAGGTTGACATCACTGGCCTTCGACGGAAAGACTTCATATGGTGTTCGATATCAAAACATCCGTTCACACCATGCAGAATGTACTGCAGTACCTTGAGGATCATTATCAATTCGGTGATTTCTCTCACGTCTGTTAGTGGATTACATCATTGGCTGGTAATCAGACGGTGTCTTCCCATTTTTGAATTTAGATCACACATTCACATGGTTAGACTCGTACTTGAGAAAATGATTGAATGAAATAGAAGACCCTGGATCTAGTTTCATCCATCCGAGTTGTGATTTCAGGAAAGTACCAAATCATCCGTAAGATGGCTTTACACTGATGGTCATCCCATCATGGGTCTATATCTGTAGACAACTATCTATGTATATGTAATGAAAGTTTATATGCTGAGCATGGGTATGCCTTCCCTCAGCAATTCATGAAAAAATTTGAAATATCATGATATTATGTATTGTCATTGATGCAGGTCACCATCCACTTCGGAACCTCCTCATCACATCATAAAGCATATCACTTGACATTATCATTTTCAACTTCATGCTTTAGGGGGCAACTGTTACAGGTCTATTTGGGCACATCATTCCCATTATTCAGATCAATACTTTTAGGGCTCATCAAACCCTAATTCAGTTTCTACATGCCCTAGAGAAGTCATCACTTTGAATGCCTCCTTCCCTAAAAGATTCCAGGCCTTAAGCCCTCCAGAAATGCCTCCTTGAGGGAACAACACAGCCTTGGTCAGGGGTAAATGTGCTTCAGTGCAGGTAGGCCCATGTAAGGGTTCATTTCAAAGCACTTAGGCCCACTTTGACCTGTATTGGGCGAGATTGAGCGAAATCCTCATAGGGTTATGGGAATATTCTTATCTTTTGGAGCCTTCTAGAATATTCCCACACTTATCATCTCCTACGAGCTCGAAATTGGATAGGGAATGAGTTAAGTAACCTCCTATCCTCTCATCCCTTCCTCCATGGAAACTAACTCTAAGTTTGGAAGGCCATTCAATACCCTCATTTATGATCAAACCTCCTCCATTTTCCTATAAATTGAGCATTGATCTAAGTGATCAGGGGCTGGAATTTGAGAATTTGTAAGGAGATATTATTGGTGTGAGGTTTGAGATTGTAAGCAAGTATTGTTATGCTGCCGGAGTGTTGTGCTTTTGATGTGATGTTGGATGGAACTCAAGCTGGAGGAGTGAAATTGGATCAGACTTCATGGTTGTAACTCTTCCTTCTACTTAATAAAGTTGTTTACAACTTTTCCCATATGTTGTCTTTATGTATGATGATTCTATGTGTAAATGCTTTCGATTCCATTTTCTTATGGTAGATAGGTCTCTTGCTTTGATTGGTTTTTTTCCTTTGTTTATGATTGCAAGTACTTGTCGAGTGGATTTAGTTCGAGAAGGAGCGGTGGGAGCCATACAAAGGAGACAAAGGGAAAGCGAAAGATAACAAGTAGGTCCCTTGTCTTATTTATATTCTATAGAAAAAGGTTAAGCACTTTAATTCTATTGTTCTAGGTGTAGCTACCCACCTAGGGAAATTGTACTTATCTGTAGATGCAAAATTCCACATAACACCCTGTCCCACTTCTCTCTTCCTTCATGAGTTTGATTGTAGGATTTGATGAGCCATCAAAGAATTTATGGATTAGATCAAGAAGGGCATGATAACACCAAGAACTAGCAAATAAAACTCCTTTGAAAATTCTGTAAATCTTTCAGATCTAACCTGTACATTATATTTTTGTAAGAGACCTTTTTTTAAGTAAGTTGCAACACTTTGAGTGTAGGAATGAGTAGTTCAGTACATGAACCACAATATTCCTTGGTACAAGAATATGTGTTGTAGAGCACTCTTGAGTGTAGGAACATTTATTTTAGTATAGGAACCACGATATTCCTTAGTACAGGAACAAGTATTTTAGTGCAGGAACCACATGACTGCTTGGTACAGGAATATGCATAGCAGTACAGGAATGCATGCCCCTGGTGCAGAAATTCACGTTCAACACCAAGAAGATGGTCTAGGAATAAGGATTTTGTTCAATGCAGGAACCTTGTCATAAGCATAAAATGGATGTATCACTTTGAATTATGACATGCAATCAGAAGTTATATATTTGATTAGAGTTTTATTTTATCATTGCTTAATAAGAATGGCATTTTTAAAGTACAAAGGAATTATAGAAATTAAACCTTATCTTAATTTAAGTGTTTTATATACCCCATGTAAAGTCATGATGTGATCGGGATATGTGTGAAACCTCTCCATAATTAATGTTACCCCCTGTCAATTATTAATGATTGAGCCGATACCATATCATACCTTATTTTGTTTTGATTTCAATCTTATGTATAACCGTAGCCCTTACCATTCATCATTGCTCCACTTACCTCTGAATCATGCCCGTATTTGCAGCCTTTACAAGACTAAATTTTTCATAAATAAAGGCATGATCATTGAAGATCGCCGATATAGGAGCATGCAGTGAATTCAGTATTGTGAATTCTCCAAGAAATATCCCGAATTTATTTTTTTGGATTGGAATTCTTCATAATTGCAGGAAACCAATGTAGTTTTTGAGTCGTTATGGCACAAGTTCATATAGGGCCGTGGTCAGTGAAGGAGCCAGAGCGAACAGTTAAGTACAAGGACAATATACCCTTGTTGTAGGAGTCGGGATTCCACCCCTTTCTACTTAAATTTGACAAGTATGACTCAACTGTCGTGCTTGAATTTGCTCACAACTTTGATGGGAACAATGCCAGAATCAGGTCCCAAGAATTTCAAGTCTCTGAACAGTCCATCTCCCAAGCTACGGCGCTAGCAGCCACAGGAGAACAATGGTTCAAGAAGGGGGAAATTGAGAATGGAGCCTCGCGAAGATTTTTGCTTGACGAGAATCAATAGATAGATTGGAAAACCGATTTGCAGAGGAAATCCATGATGGAAAAGTGGCAGCACGTATTATATATTTTGTAGAAATTCCTCACTTGCAAAGGGAGGTATTTGTTGACCTTCCTGTACCACATCTACCTACTACTTCATTTTGAGTCGAGTAAGTTAATCAACTTCCCTTATTTTTTGCTGAAGAGTCTGGAGAAAATGTCAAAAAGTGTCTAGAAGAGTCAAGAACATCAAATATGGTTTAAGCTATGCCACTATGGTTTGACTGAAATTTTAATTAAGAGAGAACTAAAAGAAAATGGGATGACATGGAAGGAGTTTTTGGAAGCATTTCAAAGAGAAGCCATGGTGGAGCAATCAGAGAAAAAGGGAAAGGCTATTAAGAAGAAGTCCAACCAAAAGAAGAAGTTACCAATCCCAAAGATTGGTAAAGCTCCAAGGACCAAGGTCAAGAAGCCCCAGTCTAAGAAGTCGACGTGTAAGGAGGAGCAAAAAATTGAAACCCCTGACCCTTCGAACAGATTGACTAGGAGCTCTTTGAGGAAATGATGTGCCCCCTCAAAAGGAGACCCTACTATATCAACCTCCCTCATAAACATTGATGATTCAGAGGAATGTACCCCTTCTAAAGACTCTCATGCAGATAACCCCCCATCTAATTCACCAATTGAAAACAATCTCTCTCTCTTAACAGGTGTCACAACTCATTCAGTGTCAGTACATAATATGTGGAGGAAGAAGACAACATTCCTCTGACAACTATGATTAAGAAAGTTAAGAAAAGGAAAATGTTTGAAGTACAAGATGCAAGTGCAGGAAAGAAGTTGATGGAAAACTAGACTAAGGGTAATGTTCCTCAGAGTCTCGAAACACATTGTGAGGCAACCCTTGATGACATTGGTACTTTTCATGCATCAGTTGTTGAAGGAGTTCCAACCCAGGAAGAAGCCAAGAAGGAAAACCTTGTTTTTTATATGCACAGTCAGATTGAAGAATTGAAACAACGAATTTTTGGGCTTGAAATATTAAATCGGACTATGAAGGACCAGAACATGATGATGCAAGGCAGAAATACTAAGTTGACGAAATAGGTATGTGAAAGGAAACGACAGGAAAAGATATGGAAGTTTTGAGCATCTAAGTGCTACATTCGCCTTGGGAAGGTAATGAAACAACTCAGGAAGGCCCCGCAGTGGAAAGACAAAGACATTGAAGACAGGGATTAGCATTCAAATTCAAGACTAAGGGGAGTCTTCCATGTTGTTTTTTTATAGAAGGTAAAGTTGTGTGAGAACACACAACGAGATGGGGATGGAAGGATGTTGGTCACCAAAATTCTTCTACTTTAAACCTCAATTTCAACCTATTACGCCATTCAAGCCCTCTGTTTTAACCATGGAACCTAACCCTTGCACCTATTCCTATACTCCTTCATGAATTTTGACATTGTGGGTTATATGAGATTAATTATTATCTAAAAATGTTAAAATGGTTTATTTTGTCTTTGCAACTTATATATTTTCTTTCCTAAGAAGGCACAATACAATGGAAGTATTAATCCTTATAGAAGATGATGGGTGCAGGAACATTCTTGTACCAAACACCATTCCTATACTCGTGGGATAGTTGGTAGCATTATCATAGTTCAACGCCAAATATTATTCCTGTCAACAATCTGCACGCATTCCTTGTTGAAGATCAGAACTACACTCTAGATTAGGCTCAGAGAGTTGAGGAGAACACAAAATATGGAGGCTAGGGTTTCGACCATTTTTAACCTTTGTTAACAACGAAGAGCCTAAAGTTTTAGTTTTTTTAATTTCTGTTAACGTCCATGAGCTGAGCAATGGATATTTAATAGGGTTTCTAGGTTAGAACAGGGGTGATACTTTGTAGAATTTTTGCTTGCACTGTAATTTTGTGTCACCACAATTCTAGGCTCGATCCAGTAATTCACGATGTATATTTGCAACTGCTAAATTAATACAAGGGGTTATGCTAGTTGATTTATTCCCGTCTCAATATTTTATGTGATGAGTTATCCGAGTATTTGATTTTCTAGATTTCGTAAAGATGGAAGTTAGTTGGCTAGGGACCAGCTAACCCAGCTCATTCTCCTTATGTCTATAAGGTGTTATATATATATATATATACATACATATATAGATAGATAGATAGATAGATATTATGCATGTTCAGAGCAAGAAATATTTGGTTTTATTGAGCTAACAGATCTATGATATCTTCATGAATCGAGTGCTTCTTGAATTCAAGGTTTGATAATGTGGGTGTGTTTGTCTATTTGAGATTATTGTCATATTTCTTTTTATGCATTGCGTAATTTCCTTTCTGCAAAGGTGTGTTTCAGTTTGATTGAACAAGTGTGTTTTAATCCTGCAAGTGTGTGTGTTGCTTCAGCAATAACGTTTATTCCTGCAACTTGATTTATTTCCTTGATGCAAGTGTGTTTCATTTCTGAGAACAAGTTCACAGGTACTTTCAGCAAGCAAGTTTGACTTAGGGTTGATTTATTATTTACATTCCCTTGAGTCTTAACGAAACCTTGTTCACATTACAAGGGTCTATAACTATGAGAATAGCCTAGTTGAAGACTAGAATCTATTGCAAGAATATTTGAACTAAAACCTCCATTTGGGAAAGGTACAGATCTATTTTATATGATGACAATCATCTAAGAGAGAAGGGATGTTTTGATTCTTAGATTAGATGTTCATGCTCACATGAAGAAGATTTATGTTGCAATAGAGATTTCCTTTGATTCCTGAAATAGTTTTTCTTTTAA
>Ga0068629_1000468_pt1 | contig 11902 bp, 11 predicted proteins | sample InSIn3gowninarea_FD_77432 | JGI IMG/M metagenome (GOLD analysis project Ga0068629, IMG submission 77432) | Clean room microbial communities from NASA Spacecraft Assembly Facility at Jet Propulsion Laboratory, Pasadena, California, USA -... ...
AAGCTCAGCAAAAAGCAGATCAGCAGGTTATAGTTAGTTTAAAAAAACATATACAAAGCCTTACTGCAAATACAAATACTGACAGTGCTTTTGCAGGACAGGTTCAATATTTAAGTGATCAGTTTAAATTGATCGGACTCGAACCAAAGGGCACTAGTGGGTTCGTTCAACAGTTTCAGGTTGAAGCAGGGAAGCAAATCGAACCATCTACTTATTTAAAAGTGGATGGGCATACTTTGGAAGTAAATAAGGAATATATTCCGTTAGCATTTTCGGCGGAAAAAACAGTTTCCGGAATGCCCGCAATGGCCTTAAGAGAAAAGGGAGTACCATGGTTTACAGATGTAAAAGACTGGTTAGACGATAGTAAAACTCAGCCCGATTTTAAATTGAAGGAAGCGGTGCAAAAGGAGGCTGCGAAAGTGGCGACAAAAGGAGCTACAGCACTGTTTATATATAATAGCGGAACAGAACCAGACAGTTTAGCGTTTGATAAAAAAGATAAATCCTCACCCGTTGCTATACCCGTTGTTTACATTACGCCTAACGGCTATAAGAAATATTTCAGCGATCATTCCCAATTGCTGGACATTGAAATGAATGTGGCTTTTAAACAACGAAACCTGAACTTAGCAAATGTTGTCGGATACATCAATAACAATGCTCCTACAACCATTGTAATAGCGGCTCATTACAATCCGGGCAAAATAGAAGAAGACGCTAATACAAAACCGGTTGTAAATAAAGGTTACGACGATAATGCATCTGGTACGGCAATGATGCTGGAACTTGCGAAAATGCTTACAACCTCAAAAGCAAAAGGCAATAATTACCTCTTTCTGGCATTAGGTGGCACAGACCTGGGCTTAGCTGCTGCTCAATACTGGCTTAGCAATGCCACCGTTAACACGCCTGTAAATTACATGGTTAATCTTGATATGGTTGGCGGTTATTCCACAGGAAATAAGTTATTGGTAACTGGCGAAACAACTTCACCCGCGTTTAAAGAGATTCTGTCTGGCATACCTGATAAAACCGTTGAAATTGCTTCTGATGCCACCAGTTCTTCTGCAACAGTGCCTTACTATATATACGCCAGGCAGATACCAATGCTATCATTTTCTACAGGCAGCCACTTAAGTGAGAATGGGATAGATACAGAGGAAAAAGTTAATTATGATGGTGAGTTGAAAATAGCTAAGTTTATAAACAAATTTATTGAAGCTACAGATGCAAAAGGCAGAATAGTCTTTGCTAAAGGATCCGAACATACACTAGAGTCAACAATAAAGGTTACGGTTGACGGAAAATAAATTAGGAGCTGCAGAACCTTTAGAAGGTGTATAAGAGAATTTTCCTGAAAGTTTGCCAGCAATAAATAGTAGAGTTTTAACTTTGCAGCCGCATGAAACTGATTCTTGACAACGAAGCGATAACTGACGACTTTTTCACTGATACCCGTTTACTTGGCATTATGGCGCCAATAAAAAATTATCAATTTTGTTGGCAATTGAATAATTTGTTAGGTTATAACTTTAGATTAAATACCGAAATTGATAAGCAACTACGAAAAAAAAACCGCCAGTACTTTTTCTCCGTTTACCAGCACGAAGAAAACAACTTTCTAAAATTTTACCTCTTCCATAATCATTGCGATGGTGAGTACCTATTACCAGAGTTCAGGCATATGGACTTCTTGCTGCTGATGAAAGGAGATTATGTTGACGATAACAAATGCAGCAGCATAATAGCTTCCATAAAGTCTATGACATCGGTACAAATGGTAGCTGAGCTAACAAACGAAAAGATCAAAAATAAAGAACACCTGGTTTTTTAAACCATCCTTAAAGTAATTGGCTAAAAACTGATTACAACGTTCTTACAGGCAACCAGAGTTTTTTTGTACTTAGCCTTAGTTAATAATTAAGCTTTTGTTGCGTCGCACACTTCAACTATTAAATCATAGTTAAACAGGTATACAGAAGTTTACCTCTCTTACTTTCCATTATTAAAACCGCTCTTCTGTTTTGTAACCTTCTGATTATAGGCTTAATTTAGATGCACACATGATCGAGACACCTACGTGCTTAATCTTAAATGAATTTCACCCAAACATGGTCATCCATTAAAATGTTGTTTTTTATTACAGCCTTCTCTCGTATGCCCTCTAAATGAAAACCATTTTTTTCAAGCACTTTCATTGATGCTTTGTTATGATCAAAAACTTCTGCATATACCCTTATAACATCAAAGGTTTGTTGTATGTATTGTAGCAATTGATCAACTGCTTCTGTAGCAATTCCTTTACCCCAGTAAGACTCACCTAAAAAATAACCTATTTCAATGCTTTTTCGGTACACATCATCTTTTGGCATAACTCCAATGCTTCCCGCTACGCGTCCGTTGTAAGTGATTGCCATATTCTGCATCGGTTTTTGACCAAGTGTAAACGCTATCCATTCTACCGCATTGGTTATGGTATATGGGTGTGGAAAACGATCCCGAACGTTTAACCATATTTTTTTGTTATTACATATTGATGCAAGAATTCCCGCATCTTCGGGTTTCCATGGTCTTATTTGTACTTGGTCTTTCATACGCAGCAATTGCTGAAAATAGATTTTGAGATAAATATAGCAGACAATGGTGACTTTCGAAACAAATAGTAGATGGTAAGAAAGGTTGAAGCGCGGTTTGCAGATGCAGTGAGTGACACAACGATGTTCAATTGAAAAACCCGCTGCCCTTAACAAAAAATGGAATGCTTTACAGGAGCTGTGAATTAACGAGTAACATCACATCATTATTCCCCAATATTTACACGGAGAGTGTTTTTGTGTAAGTTTGTTTAAAAGCTACAGAGGATGCCGGATTTTGAAACGATCATTGATTTGCTGGAACCTATTAATTTATATGAGCTTTCGGATGACGAAGGCTATAAAGATACCCAGTTAGGAATTCACATATCGGTTAATGAAGAATACTTTCCTGATTTAGAAGGAGCGGATTTTGTTATCGTTGGCTTTGGTGAATCGCGGGGACAACTACCTTCGAAAAACTTAAACGTAGGACCAAATGCTATACGTAAAGAGTTTTATTCGTTGTTTCACTGGCATAAAGAAGTGCATGTTGCTGATGTTGGCAATGTAAAGCCGGGAGCAACAGTACAAGATTCGTACGCAGCTTTGGCAATGGTAGTTAATGAGCTTATTCAACATAAGAAACGCGTTGTGATATTGGGTGGAAGTCACGATCTTACTTTGGCCCAGAATAAAGCTTATGCAAACCTGCAGCAAATTATAGAAGCAACCTGTGTAGATGCGAAAATTGATTTGAACATGGACAGTGTTGCGCGGTGTGACAACTTTTTAATGGAAATGCTTACAGGTGAACCTAATTTTATACGACATTATAATCACATTGGTTTCCAAAGCTATTTTGTTCATCCAACAATGCTTGAAACAATTGATAAATTACGTTTCGATTGTTATAGAGTTGGTCGGGTTAAAGAAAAAATTGAGGAGATGGAGCCTGTGATCAGGAACTCTGATCTTTTAACCTTTGATATCTCTGCTATACAACATTGTCACGCTCCCGCAAACAGGTTAACACCTAATGGGTTTACGGGTGAAGAAGCTTGTACGCTTATGCAATACGCAGGCATGAGCATGAATATAAGTTCGATTGGTATATACGGTTATCTGCCACAGCAAGACGAACATAATCTTACAGCAAAGCAAATATCGCATATGCTCTGGTACCTGATGGATGGTATTTATAAAGGCAAGAACGAGGCAAATTTAGAAGACCGTGATAACTTTAATGAATACAAGATGGCTTTTGCAGAAATTGAAACAACATTTTTGCAAAGCAAGAAAACAGGCCGGTGGTGGATGGAAGATCCTGAAGGTAAATTGGTAGCATGTAGCCATTTTGATTACCTTGTAGCCTCTGCTAACGACATTCCGGAAAGATGGATGCGTGCTGCCGAAAGAACTTAAGAAGTTTTAAATTTTTGACATAGACAATGAAGGGAAAGTTTTTTAGGTTGCGAAAGATTAGTGCGGTTTACTTTTCATTTGTCCTGCTGATTTCTTGTTCAACACGCAGGCAAATTTCCAGGCAGGCAAATGAAGCCCTGATTAGTATTAAAGAATTGTCTTCTGCTCACGTAGGAATTTCTGTTTACGATCTGCAATCACAGAAATATTTATATAATTACCAGGCTAACAAATACTTTGTTCCTGCCAGCAATACAAAGTTATTTACATTATATGCCGGATTGAAATATTTGGAAGATAGCATAATTGCAGCGAGGATTGCAGTAGAAAACGGGTCAGTGATCATTCAGGCTACAGGAGATCCAACCTTTTTACATCCCGATTTTACTAACCAACCCCTGCTAAAGCTATTACAGCAAGCTGCAATTAAAAGTATTAGTATTAATACTGATTTTGCATCAAAACCTTATGGTGCCGGTTGGGCATGGGATGACTTCCAGGATGATTACATGGCTGAGAGAGATCCGTTTCCGATGTATGGGGATGTGGCAAGAGTAATTTATGGGGGTGATAGCATTCGAACAATTCCGCCATTTTTAAAACAATTGGTAGTAGGTACGCTGGTAAAAGGAAAACCATGGGCTGTTACCAGAGAACTTGGTGCACATTATTATACAATTGACACAACAATAGGAACAATTGCCAATGAAAAAATTGTTACGATGGCAATGGAGGCTGGGAGATTTGCCACACGTAACCTGGCTGATACATTACATAAGCCTGTTGTAAGTGAATATACTCCTTTGGATAGAACTGCAAGTTTCCCTGTTTATTCCCAGCCTAAAGATTCTTTGTTTAGACTTATGATGCACAGAAGTGATAACTTCTTCGCAGAGCAAACATTATTAATGGCATCAAACGAAAGGCTTGGGATAATGAGCGATTCGAAAATGATTGATACGCTTTTAAAAGATGATTTTAAAGAACTGCCACAAAAACCAAAATGGGTTGATGGAAGTGGGCTAAGCAGGTATAACCTGTTTTCGCCGCAGGATTTCATATGGTTGCTGCTTAAATTAAGGGCTGAATTTGGAATTGAGCGGTTACGAGTTATACTGGCTGGAGCAAATGAAGGCACTTTGTCCGGGTTATACAAAGGTTACGATAACTATATTTTTGCAAAAACAGGTACTTTAAGTAATAATATCGCCTTGAGTGGTTACTTATCTACAAAAAAGAACAGGCAATTGGTATTTTCGATATTAATCAATAATCATCAATCCTCCTCATCATACCTGAGAAAACAAATTGAAAAGTTTCTAACAGGAATTATAGACAGGAGCTAGTGATAATGTCACCAGTTTTCAAAAAGTTATTTTTTTAAGATTTAAAGGGAGGAATGTTTGCTGCTCCAAGTCAAGGCACCAAATCATTCGTATTTGTGAATGATAGTATTTATTACAGGTTTAAAAGTCGTGATAGCAAAGCTTGAAGTATTGTTTGTAGTAGGATAATTCTTTTCTGTGCTACGATCAATAAAATTAAAATCAAACCCAACTGCAGGTAAATGAGTTTTTGTGCTCACTCCTTTTGTAATGTTCAATGTTGAATTTTGCATGCTTAAAACCAGTGCATACTTGTAAATTTTTGTATTGGCATATTTACCTGTTTTACTTTTTATTGTAGCAGCAGTAACGAATTCGTATTTGAAAGGGTACTTTTCTTTCATGTAATCTTCCATTAGTTGTCCGGTTTTTTCAGGATAAGGAAATTTTTGAACAAGTAAAACTGTTTTTGCGGGATTAAAATCAGTTGGAATCCAACTTTGATTTTTACTAATTGTATTCTTTGAGATATTACAATTAGGTACAACAGTAATTATTGCAACAATTACAATGTTGAGAGTTAGCTTTCGCATTGGTTAACAAGGATTGGTTTAACAAAAAATGGATATTAGAAGTCTACAGTGTAAAGGATGGAAATTACAACTATGGAGTTGCAGAATTTTAAAAAGAAGGAGAATTACCAATGCTTACCAGCGCAAGTCGGGCTTGCCATTTTAATAAGAACTTAAAAGTTTACGTTTAGTTACAAAGCTATTGCCAAGAGCGAGTGTTGGAGTATTTATGCCAGCTATTAATTTATACGACATAATTACTAGTGCTACATTTCTCACTCAAGCCTGAAAGCTTACTTACCAAACATTCTTTCTAAATAGTCTCCCTTGAACTCTAAGTAGGTAGGACTTCCGTTTGGAGTAACATTAGGCGTTTGGCAATTGAACAACTCCTCCACCAGCACAACCATTTCTTTTTGGGCCAAAGATTTTCCGGACTTGATAGCTTGTTGCCTGGCCACACATCTCACAAGTTTTTCTCTTTTGCTAAACTTTACGTCGCTGCTAAAATGTTTAAACTGCTCCAGCAATAGTTCTATAGCCATTTTTTCGTCCCCTTGCAGAATATCTGCCGGCGTTCCCTGTACTACAAAAGTGTTGCTGCCAAAAGGTTCTATCATATAACCAAGAACTTTTAAATCAGGTAAAAGTTCCTGCATTAAAACTGTGTCTGTTGAGCTTAATTGAATAGTTGATGGAAACAAACTTTGCTGCGTGGGCATTTGTTTACCATGAACTGCCTGGCTATATTTTTCGTACAACACTCGTTCATGTGCCTGCTGCTGGTGTATTAACAAGAAGCCTTCAGGTGTTGGTGTAACTATATAAGTTCCATGCAGCTGAGTTAGTGTGCTGTCAGGTAAAACGCGAAGCTTTGGCTCTTGTTTCAAAAAGTTATAACCCGCATACTCCAGTTGCCCGTTTACTGTGGGCGTTTCCGAGATAGTACCAATATCTGAAGGTAGCGACTGAGATGATGGCTCGTAAAAATCCCGCCAGTGTTTCAAATCGCTTTTATTTGATCCCTCAATTTTATGCGCCTGGTTTTTCTGGGTAAAGGTTTTATACAGGTTGGAAGATGTAATTGATTCCAGATGGTCTTCGGTAACCGGTTTGGCAACAGCGTCCATTTGTTGAATATCTGCATTCAGGCTAAAATCAAGTGATGGGGCTATACTAAATTGAGCCAGTGCATGTTTTACTGCTGCCTGTACAAAAGCATACACTATTTTTTCATCCTCAAACTTTATCTCTTGCTTTGTTGGATGAACGTTTATATCGACTTGTGAGGGATCAAGATCAATAAACAGAACATACATAGGAAAGCTGTCCTTTGCGATCATTTCATCAAAGGCACTCATAACAGCATGATTCAGATAAGCACTTTTTATGAAGCGATTATTTACAAAGAAGTACTGATCGCCCCTGGTTTTTTTAGCTGTATCAGGTTTTCCTACAAAGCCGTAAATGTTCATATAGTCAGTATCCTCGCTAACGTTTACAAGTTTGGAGCTGTAGGAGGTACCTAAGATTTGTAAGATTCTCTGCTTAAGGCTTCCAGCCTCAAGGTGGAATACCTGTTGATTATTGCTGGTTAGCGAGAAGAAAATATGCGGGAAAGCCATGGCAACCCGAATAAATTCATCTACTATATGTCGCATTTCAGCCGCATTACTTTTTAAAAAGTTTCTTCTTGCCGGAACATTAAAGAACAAGTTCTTCATGCAAATGTTCGTACCGGCAGCAGTACCGCAAGCCTCTTGTTTTTTTACAATACTATTTTCAATTTCGAGGCAAGTGCCCAACTCGTCATCTGATTTCCGGGTTTTCATTTCAACCTGGGCAACCGCTGCAATAGAGGCAAGTGCCTCGCCCCGAAAGCCCATAGTTTTTATCTTAAACAAATCGTCTATGTTAGCTATTTTAGACGTTGCGTGTCGTTCAAAGCTCATCCTCGCGTCTGTTTCGCTCATGCCTTTTCCATTATCAACTACCTGTATAAGGCTTTTTCCCGCGTCTGTAACTATAAGCCTTATTTCAGTGGCTCCAGCATCAACTGCATTCTCCATCAACTCCTTTACTGCACTGGCAGGTCGTTGAATCACTTCTCCGGCTGCTATCTGGTTTGCAATATTATCGGGTAACAACTGTATTATATCCGGCACAACTTCTCCATTTAATAATCTGCAAAAATAGTCTTCTGTACTCTCAATTGGGTTTACTGTAACAATATTTCAAAAACTCTTTCGTTTTTTTTGCATCCCTCCTTATAAAAAAGGGAAAATCCAAATTTCTATGAAAAGAAAATTAGTCATTCTTGGCATGGCAGCGCTATCTTTTGCCTCATGCCAAAAAAATGTATCCGGTATCGTTTCCACCATTACAGGAAAAAATGAGACAGCTACTTCTGCAAATTTCGTAAAGTACACAATTGCTAAAGGTGCGCAGTATTGTGATAAAAACACATTTGCTGCTGTAAATTATGACCAGCTTGCATTTGTTGTAAAGTTCGACAGCTCCGCCATTTACAAAACAGTAAATCCAGCAAACCAAAATGACATTAATAAGTTGTATGGCTTCAGCGATAATGATGCGGATCATCACCAGTATAGTGCAAGATTTGGCTGGAGATGGAGCAATAACGCCTTGAGGTTGTTTGGTTACATCTACAACAAAGGAGTAATGTCGTACAAGGAGTTGGGAACAGTTGCTATAGGCACAGAAAATTCTTGCTCAATTAAAGTAACATCGGGAGCATACATTTTTACGTTAAATGGAAAGTCGCAATCTATGCCTCGTTTAAGTACCAGCATTAAAGGCTCGGGCTATAAGCTGTATCCTTATTTTGGTGGTGATGAAATAGCTCCTCATGCTATTTCAATCTGGATTAAAGAGTAATGTGGATTACCACAAGGAATAAAAAAGCCGGCATTTCTGCCGGCTTTTTTAATATGTCAAATCTGGTAAGTTGTTTTTATAAAGTCGCCAGTACTGTTACTCCGCCCTTAACAACCTGGTTAAGCTGAACATTTATCTTTGTTCCCACAGGTAAAATAACATCAACCCGGCTTCCAAATTTAATAAAGCCTAATTCATTACCCTGGTGAACCTCCTGTCCTATTGACAAATAATTTACTATTCGCTTTGCCAAAGCCCCGGCTATTTGTTTCACCAATACTTCAGCCTTGTCATTTTTTATCACTACTGAGTGACGTTCATTTTCAGTTGAAGATTTAGGATGCCATGCCACCAGGTATTTGCCTTTGTGATACTTGTTATATACAACCTCGCCACTTACGGGGTTGCGGTTAACGTGTACGTTAGCAGGGCTCATAAAAATGCTAACCTGTAACCTTTTATCTTTAAAGTACTCTTCTTCCATTATCTCTTCTATAACCACCACTTTCCCATCCGCCGGGCATATAACCTCTTTCTCTCCTTTTGTCAACGATCTGTAAGGAATACGGAAAAACGATACGATAAATAAAAATAGCAAGGCAGAAGCAATGAAAATAATTATGGCTGTTTTAGGATAAGCATCACCTAAAAAAATAAAAGAAGCAATGTTAATTGCTCCAAAAATTAAGGCGGCAATACCAATACTCTTATAGCCTTCTTTGTGAATAGTCATTAATAAAAATTAAGTTGCAAATATAACAGACTCAGCTGTTAGGTTAAAACGCGTGTGAATTATAAAAAGTACAATTTTCAATTAAATTTGATTAATAAGGCAAAAACAAATGAATGCATTTCAATTGTCGCATTGAGATTTATTATCGCAGTGGGTCAGCTGACCGCTCAATAGCACTATTCGCGCTGTTAGTTGCCTAAGCAATAGCGACAATTTTAAGTACACCGAAAGTATTGCTGAGCGCCAGGATACTAAATGAATTTTGACCGAGTAGAAAAATATAAGACTTTAAAATTAGTGTGTAAAGAAAATAACATACAACCAAACAAATGGTGTGGCTAGCACAAGGCTGTCAAACCTATCCAGAAAGCCTCCATGTCCCGGCATAATTTGTCCGCTGTCTTTTACGCCTGCCATTCTTTTTAATTTGCTTTCAAGCAAATCGCCTGTTGTACCGACAATTGCAGCAACTAAGGAAATGACTATAAGTGATGCCACATCTTTAATATGAAATAAATAATAACCGGCTAGGGTGACTACTGCAACGCACAGTATTGCTCCACCGCCTGTTCCCTCCCAGGTTTTCTTTGGCGAGATTTTAGAAAAGGGTGTTTTGCCAATAAAAGATCCAACTATATATGCCATCGTATCGTTTATCCAAATAGAGGCAATCAGTATAATGGGAATGATCCGGCCGGTATCTGAAAAAATATAAGATACTTGTGAAATAATTCCACTGCTCCTGATACTGATCATTAAACCCCAACTAACAGAAATGTATAGAAGTCCGAGCAAAGAGTATCCCAGTGTTTTAACCGAAAAGTTTTTATTAAGAAAAACTATTTGAAGCGGCAAAATAACACCGCATATAAGTAGTAATAATCGCCCAAGCTTATGAAAAGGAATATTGTTTATGGAATAGCCAGAGCCAGCCATAAATAACATAAAAGCCCAACCTGCAACCATTACTCCATATTTGTGAACGGGAGTTATCTTTTGATATTCGGGATCAATAAGCCCTATCAATTTTTGATACTCTATCCAGCAGCCAAAATGAATGATAGTGAACAAAATGAAGAAGGTCCAGTGGTTTACAAGTAAACCTGCCAGCATTATTACTACAAATACAATAGCTGTTAATGCGCGGGTTTTAAATGTTTGCAGGTTAAATGCCATATTATATTGTCTTTATAGTTCAATCAAACGGGGAAACGCTTTCAATGTTTTGTGTTTGCAAAAAAACCCAAAAATAAACACTTGCAAAAAAAGCTTAGTAATTTGATTGGTAAGCGAAGTTTTTATTGAGTTAGAGGAATTTACAACAAACGTTACATAAGTTGTTAATCCTACTGTTGAAGAATGGTTTGCCGATGAAGTGATTGCGACGCAACGATGACGCTATGAAATACCAAAGCTGGTATTAGAAAAACTAATCCAATAAACCCTGGTCAATCAACTGCTTTGCTGTGTCTTCCTTGTGTTTTTGAACGTAAAGTTCAATGTCACCAAAATTAAGATAACTACTATCTTGTTTGTTAACCAGCATCACGCGTACGTTGTTTTCTTCGAGCATCCCTTTGATAATATTTGCCTCAGGCAAATTACGGGTGGCATATATGCGAGTCCAGTTTTCCATCAGGCAATATAATCATTATCATCGTTAGTTATATACTCAGGCCATACTTCATCGCTCTTTCTTTTCATGAAGTAGATTAAACCGATAGCAATAGCAGCACTTACAAATGCAGCGTATAAGGGTACTGTAAGACTATCGCTTGAAAGCTTTTTTAAAAACTCACTTCTGTCGGCATAATAAACAGAGGCTACTGCCAGGGCATTGTTTAAAAAGTGAATGATAATGGTGTACCACAGATTTCGTGTAACATGGTAAATAATACCCAACGAAAGACCAAGGGTAAAAATGGGAATTATTTTAAAAAAAGTGCCGTGCAACAAGGCAAAAACCAAAGAGCTGATAATTATTGAAAGCCATGGCTTGCGATTTAAACGAAGCAGCGCCTTTTGCAGAGAACCCCTGAAAAAAAGCTCTTCACCTATAGCGGGCAATAGCGCCATAACTAAAAAATTTATTAACAGGTCTCCCCCATTCTTCATCTTTAAAAAGATCTCGAAAACCCTGTTGTTAAGCTCTTCTAACTCAAGAAAGCCCTGCTGCAGGCTGCCGAAGTTTATTTTCGCATTTAAGTCGCCCAGCCAGCCAATGAAAGGCTGAGCGACTTAAATGCGAAAATAAACTTCGGCAGCCTGCAGCAGGGTTTTCTTGAGTTAGAAGAGCTTAACAACAGGGTTTTCGAGATCTTTTTAAAGATGAAGAATGGGGGAGACCTGTTAATAAATTTTTTAGTTATGGCG
>Ga0068629_1000469_pt1 | contig 11882 bp, 13 predicted proteins | sample InSIn3gowninarea_FD_77432 | JGI IMG/M metagenome (GOLD analysis project Ga0068629, IMG submission 77432) | Clean room microbial communities from NASA Spacecraft Assembly Facility at Jet Propulsion Laboratory, Pasadena, California, USA -... ...
TCGTTCGTCATACTTTAGTAGCACCGCCGCTAACTACCCCCATCGCTGCTCCCGGTGCCAGTGGCAGCGTCAGTGCTCGCAGGCTCAGCAGATCCGACCTCGACATCGGCCGCTCCAGTAGCCCCACTTCCATCCGGCGCTGCACTCCCAAACATGACCTCAAACACGCCCCTCGCCTGCGCACAAACATCCCCCTCGTCCACAAACTCGGCGTTGTCCACCCAATCCCTAAACACGTGCCCGTGCAGCTCCGGCCCACACGCCGTCCACACAATCTCCTCCCACACGGCGCGCTCAATATCATAGCCGAACCGCGCCACCATCTCGTCCAGCGGCTGCCACATGCGCTGGCGCACCGACGTCTGCCAGAGGCGCGAGTAGCGGCCCGCGTTGGGCTTGTGCTGCTCGCTGTGGAGGAAGGCGCCGGGGATCGCGGGGTCGTCTTCGTTTTGCGCGTGGTCGCCCCGGCCGAACCGTGTAAAGTCGAGCCCTGGGTGCGCTTGCAGCATTCCCGTGGCGTGCCACGGTCCTTCGCCGCCGTCGTCGAAGTAGCCGATTGTCTTGATGGGGGTCTGGACGGCCCAGAACGGTGCGCCGAGCGCAGTTGCCGCTGCTAGAAAGGTTTCTTTGTCGCCTTCGCCGACGGCGCCTTGTGATAGCAGCTTGTAGTAGTGCGACGGGCCGTGGAAGTTGTAGTACGTCACCAGCTCGAGGGTGCGCAGATGCACCGACTTTGAAATCAGCAGCTGGCCCGTCTCCGAGGCCGCGCGCAAGCCCGGCGGCGGCACCTTGTCGTCGGGCACGCCGGCGACGCGGTAGAAGAGCGGCGACGACGTCGGGAACCAGTAGTCTGGCCACGTGACGAGGCCGCGCGAGCGCAGCGGCTCGCTCGTCAGCAGCTCGCGCGGGTCCATGACGGGGATCTGGTCGGCGTCCATCCAGACCATGTTGTCCAAGTCGCTGAGCAGCAGCGCAAACGCCTTGAGCTGGTACCGCGTGATATTGTGCCGCCGCGGCAGTCCGCCGAGTTCCCTGTCGAGCAGCTCGGAAAGTACGAGGCAGCGCGCGCCGAGCGCCGGCATCACCGTGTCGCAGATGTCGCCCTCGACCTCTTCGCGGCTGGCGAGGAAGACGTCGACGGGGAGCGTGGACCCCGTGCGCCGCAGCATGCGGATGCTGACCAGCGCTTCCGGGAGGAATTCGCCGCCGGCAGAGGTCACGACACCGGCGGATCCCGGCACGAAATGCGGCTTCGGGAATGAAGGCGATGAGATCTGGTCCACGAACCAGGCGTGCGTCGTGGTCAGCTCTGCCGTGTCGGCTTCGTCCAGTGAAATCAGGTCTTGAAAGTATTTGGCGCCCGACTGTGGGAAGAAGCCGGAGATGCTGGCTTCGATGTGTTCGTGGGGGAGCGAGCACCGTGGGGTCGCGGCGAGGAGGGCCGAGTAGAAATGCGGCCAGAATGTTGCCGTGTCTGCTGCTGCCGCGGGGTCCGTCGAGGGGACCAATGTGCTGGATTTCGACGTGGTGCTACTGCTGGGAAAGGAGGGAAGATAGGATTTCACCGAGCCGGGAGTGTAGGAGTAGCGGAAATGTAGTGTCAATGCGAACATCAAACATGTTGATACCAATGCTATTATTCTTCTGCTTTTCAGGTATGACAGCACCATGGTGCTATACAAGACCGCAGTCTGTGTCGAGTACCCCGCGGCCATGATACTAGGATGCGACAGCACCGGTTTCGGCTATGGTGGCATGGACAAGGCGATACTTGTCGGAGGTTGGAGCGAGCTCTGGTTTGAACTCATGGATTGTAGATGGACGTAATCAGTTAGACCTTTCCATTGCCCATTTCCACCGAGTCGTGTCCCATGGAGCTGACGAGGCCTGTTCTCTGCCGATTAAGAGCAACCCATATAGAGGTGGATGCTCGGCATGAATGAAATTTCAGGCCGCGAAGGACAGGCTCATTGAAACTGCTGTTCTTAATCCCGTTTCCCTCTCTTTATCTTGGTAGTCTAGGTGGTAGTTGCGACAGGAGGCGTGAAGTGTCAGGCAGATGAGCAACGAGGGTAAAAGGACACCGGCTGGAAAATCCCCGCCACCTCGGCGGCTGGCGGTGCGTCATCTCGAAGGTTCGACTTCGACGGACACTCACACTCCTGTCTATTTTGAGTTTCTCATCTCGTGTCTACTTCTTTACATCATCCATACATAGAAGTCCAGCTTTGACTCACACATAACATCACACGCCCCTCAGCTCCGACCTCACTTAACATTTCCATTAATCAGGTGTCGCAAACGTCTCACGCCCGCCACATATTCTCCAACTCGAACTCCACAAGTTTAGAAGTACATCCACAGCACATCGGCCATGTCTGAAGATTGGGATACCGTCACAAAGATCGGCAGCAAAACCCGGGGCGCAGGTGCCGGCGTCCAGCGAGAAACAGTCATCAGAGGCGAGTCGGCGCTCAATGCCGCCAGGAGAAGTGGCGCGGTTCTTGCGACCGAGAAGAAGTTCGGAGCCGGTAACGCTGTAAGTGCTCATTCACATTCCCAAAACACTTTTTGCTCACACTGGGGACTCAATCCCCGTATTCCCAACCCAAGACTATGACATGAAGCATTCACTAACATTGCCTTGCAACTCAGGCCGCCCGCCCCGCAGTAGAAGGCCAGCACCTCACAAAAGTGGACCGCTCCGACGACATCATCAAGCCCAAGACGGTGGGCACGCGGGTCGGCGACGCCATCAAGGCCGGCCGCGCCGCGGCCAAGAACGACAAGGGCGGGCCCATGACTCAAAAGGACCTTGCCACAAAGTGCAACACGACGCCGACGGTGGTGGCGGATTTCGAGCGCGGTTCCGCGGCCCCGGATCAGAAGGTGCTGAGCGCCATGGAGAGGGTGCTGAATGTCGTGTTGAGGGGAGATAAGATTGGGGATGCTAAGTTCCCGTCGAAGAAGTGAAGGGTTGCGGAGGCTGTCGTTGTGGTTGGGTCGATGAGTCTTTTGACTTGGGTGGGTTGTGGGTGGGATTGCTTGTTGTTAAATTGTAGATAATTGCATGGCATGAGCGGGCGTATTCTGGAGATGTGGCTTTTCGTCTATGCTGCTGTCGATGTGTCCTTGGTGACATGATGCACGTAAGCAAGTTTGAAGTAGTCACTTATCACGTCTACTTGAATTGATTTGAAACGGCCTCCAACCAAGCTCTACAATGACTTGTCAAGTGCAATCGTATGGCATTTGCTATTTGACTACACGAAGCAGCGACAAAACAGTGAGAATTTTCTACACCATCTGCCTCGAACTCATGACTGAAGAAAACGCCAAAGCACATGCACAAGCTACAACTCTACGAAGACGCGACCAAGTCCTTCTTGAGCGTGCCCAAGAACTGCCTCTTCTCCGCCGGGGTTTGGTAGGCACCGTGACCGAACTTGCTGCTGGTGTCGATCCACTTGAGCTCGACCTTCTCCAAGGCCCTGCGCGACGTGTGCACAAACATGGACTTGCGCAGGGTGATGACCCGCTTCTTGACACCGGGGACGGCGCCCTTGAGGAGGAGGAAGTCATTCTTGACCGTGCCGTAGTGTACGAAGCCGCCCATGCTGTTATGTTGTTAGCCTGTGGCACCAGTAATCTAGGAAAGTAAACGTACGGGGTAATGGCCTTCTTGCCAACATCGTAGTCGGTCGATGCGTTGCCTGCATCTTCGCCCTTGCCGACACGGTAAACCTTGATATTCGGCTGTGTCCTGTGGTGGTAACCCATCTGACCCGCACGCGCAACAGTCCATTGCACGTGGCTGGGATGCCAGGCACCGATACAAGCGACCTTCCTCAAACCCTTGTGCGTCTTCCTCGGCAACTTCTTGGTGCCCCATCTGCTCGTGACACCCTGGTAACCGTGACCCTTTGTGACGGCAATGCAGTCAATCATCTCGTCCTGCTCGAAGACGCTGCCAATCTCCACCGGCTTCTCAAATAGGTTCTTGGCAAAGTCGACCTTGTCGGCGACCGAGCCACCGTTGACCTGAATCTCCATAAGGTGGGCCTTCTTTTGCTTGAGCGGCGTTTTAGAGATCTGGGTGTGTGCGAGCACGCGGACGACGGTGCAGTACTTCTTCATGCGCTCCAGCTCGCGGGCGATGGAGGCGCCTGATGTCTCGGTATACTTCTTGGGGTACTTGGTGAAAGCCTTCTTCTTTGACTTGTACCAGTTCTTGTAGAAGCGGCGCCTGATTTCGTCGCTCAAGTGTTCGGCCCAGACAGTGGTGAGGGAGCGGAGACCGCGGGGAGTTTCGATGTAGCCGACAAGGCCAACGACAATCATCTTCACGCCAGCGTTAGCTTCTTGCAATTATGGTGGTCTTGCAAATTAGTCCACGTACGGGTGGTGTCTCAATGACTGTGCAAGCCTCGACAACCTCCTTCTTGTGCATCTTGGCACCCGGTCGGTCAAGATCACGAACGATGGTGGTCATGCCGGCCTTGTAGCCCATGGCAGCGGTGAGATGGACTGGCTTCTTCGGGTCATCCTTGGGAAAGCTGCAAAACAGTCAGTGATTTGTCGAAGAGGAATTTAACGGCCGGTTGTGCGTGCGCGGACCTCTTCACTTTTCCACGATGTCTGGCGGCCCGCTTCCGGGGGAGATAGGCGAGCGAGCCGTGACGAGGCGCTTCGAACTTTCTGTGAGACATTGTCGGCGAAGTTGCTGCTGGTTAGTACGAGAGTTGGTGATCGCTGGGGCTGCTCGATGGAAAATGCGAGGTAAAAGTTGAGGGAGGGTTGTGGGCTCTCAGCCCTAAATTGGGCACACTACATTTTTCAGATGCACACTACCTGCGCCTGCGGGTTGATTTCAACTCCCAAGTACGGCGCGTGCTGTTGTGACGGTCACAGCAACACGACGATAATCTATTAATTCCGTGTGAGAAGAATGGGACAGTACCACGTGTATTCCTGACGCATCTGCGAAAAGCTTTACAGGAACGCGAGAAGCTGTGTAGGACTTCAAGTACCGTACTTGGTGATGGACCATTTTGAATAATTTGAGGAATAAATAATGCAATCGAATTGCGAATGCTGCTACTCAGGGCTCAGGAAGTTAGCTAGCCTTTGCCATGTGAACTGCGCACCCTTTATGGTGGAAAGTGTGTTGTGGGCGACTGCGGCCATAATGCCATGTGTTTCGCGCCTCATATTCGCCGGCCAGTGCAGTTTTCACGGATTGAGAACGGCAACCCTTAAAGCGGCGATGTCTGGTAGCATGCATCGAAATAGTTTCACGAGCTGTCACTGCTGCAATACCCGCTATGGCAGTGGCTAGTACTGGGAAGTATATGTGAACTCATTATGTCTATGTAACCCAGAAGATTGCATTAAGCTTCTGAATCGTGGTTTAGAGGCCTTCCCGCATGTAACCATCAAATGGTGATCTCGAGATCATCTATCATCTCACACGAGGAAGGGCTTCAGGATCGTTGGTGCAACAAGTTCGGATGTCTGATGATGTTGCCGAGGGCCCAAATCCAAACTCAATCAATGGCTGTGTTTTCAGAAGTGGTGCTGCGACCTTTTTGTCATCTCTCCTGGGCTTGATTGTCAGAACTTCTAATGTAATCGTCTATAGGGTTCAATGCTTTCTGCATTTGACGCCTTTTCCCATGGCCAGGACGAAACCGTCCGCTACTCCTAAAGTATTCCGCGCAATAACGGCAGACCACCAGGGTGTGCTTCACTTGCATTTCACCAGGATTTTGCAGCGTTCGTACGTGATACATCCGCGAACCTGGGAACAGCCCGACGGCCATGGCGTTAAACGCTGTTCGTCCATGCCTCATAACGAACGTGCTTGGAGTTGAAAGCAAATCAATGCTTGTAGCGCGCTCTCCTGTGCCATCGAAGAGGGGGTATTGTTTGTTGAAAGTCTCGTTGATCGGAACCCACATTCACAATGCTCTTCTTGGCCGCCCCGTGGTAGTATTGTCGAAGTTGTCAATCTATACGCAGAAATGCTAGTGGCATATGTAGTCTCGAAGGTTGCTGGAGTAGATCCGACTCATGCGGGTAGAGCTTGTGTAGGTAAATAGCCGTCGAGATGAGTTGCCCGCATCTGTACTTCGCTCTCAACCCGTCCAAGACCACCAGCGCCGCCGTCGCCCACCCACTGACCTGGTCGAAGAAGATGTTCCTAGACCCGCAGCATATACAAGGACAAGTCGCGGTAGGAGATAACGGGATCTTTAGCAAGTGCAGCAAAGGCGACGGTCTAGGTCATAATGCTAGTGTCTCCAGACTTGCCCCTGGCAGTGAGAAAGTTCTCGCATAGTCAGAACGTAGACACGCAAGAATGACGCCACTTGTAAACCGGTCGAAACCACCGTTGACTACTATTCTGCCCCGGCTCGAGTACCACTGGCATGATGGCTGCGTTTATGTCATATGTGCACCGGCAAGAGTTGGCAAGCCAGAGCTGTTCCAGAACCTCCAGGGTATGTTCCGAAGCACATAAGCTTCGGTAGAGCAGTCGGTCCTATCCTACATCCAGACATTGGGTAGCGGTTTTCTCAGCCGCTTGTACCAAAGCATGAGACTTAGTCTGCGGCGGCACCGGCTTCTCAACTAGGTAGACGACAGACCTACCCAATATATCTTTGCGTGCATCCGCTCAAAGAATGATATCTTTGAGGGGCGGCTTAGAGCTATGTTTCTCATTGTTCATTGGGACAAATCAGTAGTCTGATCATGTGAAGACCTGATTGAGTAGCCTTCCAAAGACACCCCGCACTTTCTCTGGCTGTTTTTGGACAGTCGTGAGGATGATGGCAGCGCTGAAGGCGAATGCGAGGCTTTCGCGCCAAAGATGCTTTGCCACCGTCAGCGGGACAACTTAGCGCACGGGAGTGGGATGGCGCTGCGATCTTACCTTTCGGTAATACCTCCGCGGGATGATAGTCCCTAACGCCCTGGGTGCGACGAAGAACGCAATCTCCTGCCTTCTGCTGGCATTTTCCAGCAATATGCTCCAGCCACACATAAAACAACCGGTTCCGATGCAAATCCCGCTATCCCACATCATCGGCGTAACCGTTTTGCTGCTGAACAGCTTCGGACCAATTCTGGTACGTGCACAACATACGCCGTAGTAAAAAAGGGCAATGAAGCCAGCTAGAAAAGCTGAGCTGCGTGATGCTTCTGAAAAGGCTCGGCTTGCGGATCGCTTGGAGGGTTTTCGGCGGAAGAGCATGAGTATGTTCAGCGGCAAGTACATGCGCATGGCGAACTGCCACGATTTCCAAAAACGCTCCAGCGCATGCCATTCGCAGCTTGGACCGGAGCCGCTGTGATATAACTCGCATGGGATGGGTATTGTTTTGGCCGGGTCGCCCCATTGTGGTGGATATTTCAGATCCTTGCACATACTTTGCAGCAAGGGCGCGAATCCAGTGTCTTTTCCGTATACAAAATTGCCATATCGGCACTGTCTCAGTGCTTCAATAAGACGGATGTCTATGTTCGCGGCTGATGATATCCAGGTGTTGTACGCTGAGGGTAAACTGGATGGACTGTAGAACCAAGACCACATGATGAGCGATGATGACAAAGCAAAGATGGCAGGAAGCGTCGATCTTTCGATGTAGTCCTCAAACATTCTGCTTCTGGGGCCTCTGGCGGAAGGTGACTTGCGTCGCTGCCACGCGGATGTCACCAGAATGTCAGCCGCACGAACGGCGGCAAGAAGTGTCAGATCCAAAGTCCGCCCCGCCAATCCTGACAATGGGGCAGGAGGTGGACGGACGATTGCGCCCTGGTTTGACAATGTAACGCTTGATCTTCTCCTCAGAGGACGAATATCGGTCACATGTGAAGAGTCTGGGAAAGCAGACCAGTCGTGCAACTCATGACTTTTGCGCCTGTTGAGCAGGGAGAAGCTTGCAAAGGCAGCAAGTAATGCCGCTACAAATCTAACAAGGGCATCGGCATCGAATGACTTAGGTAATCTGGTCTGTTGCTGAAGTAAGGTTTGCATCTTTGACAAAATTGTCCAAAAAATGGTAGGGAGCACAGTGGCTCCTCCTACAAGGACAGCACATGCTGAGGGGAATTGATCGACGCGGAGTTGTCGCTGCAGTAATTTCCATATCTAAAAGTAAGTAGGTGAAGCGTCAGCAAGTGAGTATTTCCCGCAGATGTAGGAAACAGTATTGGATTGTGTTGCAATCATAGCTTTCGGAGGGTGCAGCTCAAAATATATGTTTGCGTGGAACTTACTCGAATGCATGCTTCGTTGACCTGAAGGGTCCCTTTTATGGTTGCAAACAGCAAGCCGAGTATTTGCGGACTGGTAGTGGAAAAGAAGCCTATGATATAGGCTTGTAAGGCACTGTGGCATGTATGAAGTGAGTTGCATATCGAATATGGACTTCGCTGTAGCACTTACGGCTTCAGCAAGGGATACCGCGTGCTTGTATTAATCATTGTTGTTGAACGGGCACTCATTTTGCACGTGAAGTCGTAGGCACCGGCAAGATGCAAAGATCGTAGTCGGGATCCATTCACCAAACTGAGCCTCTTGCATAATCCTTGTACGGCCTAGGCTTCATTCAATCAATCAACGCTCCCAGATTGTGAAGCGCGTTACAAGGTCCAACTACAGGGTACGCACGCTGGAAGCATGACCGATATGAAGTCGAAATAAAGCAACAAGAACAGCGACTCGACCAAGGGCAGGGCTGGGCTGGGCTGGCGATCGCATGTGAAGGTGGTGTGGCATTGGGGGGCCTCGAGGTTCCAGGTTGTGCGGCGATCCGGAAGGCAGCCGCAGCCGCACCGCAGCCGCAGTTGGACGTTGTGACTCGTTGTTGGGACAGCCTGGGTGCACCGTTTACCCAATATTCACAAGCCAGCGCCCGTCCAGCGCCTCTCTCTCCTGGATCATCAACCATCACCCTTGGATCATCATCTCCTCTTTCACCTTTCCATCCCTCCGCCGTCCCTTCATCCTCCGCGCTCTCCTGATCCCACCCACGCACTTCAAGGCATCTTCAGCTTCCAAAGAGGTTTAGGGTGCTGCCTGCACGTCTCAGCCAGTTGACTTCTTGCTGGCAGCGAGTTTAGCCCTACGCGATCATTCCATTCGCGCCTAAGGCATCACTAGATCTGACTTTCGCAACACCTCGGGGTCCCCTCCGTTCCTTGCTCTTACGCATAGACTGGCAGCTCCGTCATGCTCCTTCGACAGCGCTTGCCTCTCGGATTTCCATTCAAAGCTTTATCAGGGTTGGTCGCAACCCGATAACGCAGCCGGGGTATCATCCCCCGACCTCGACTGCCGGCGCTCACTACCTTGCATAATGAGCACTGGCAACAATTCAAGAGCTGAAGCACCATTTGGATGTATGTCTGAAGTAGGCTTCAACTGATCGCTCAAGCTTACACGAACAGACACTTTTGAAGTCCCGAATCCTACCAACTCCTCCTCTTACCCTGCGCCAGGTCCACCGCTTCTTGACAACAACGAGTCCGGCATACTCGACAACTTCTTTGAAAACCCAAATAACGTGGATCCAAGCTTCCTTTCCGTGACACCTAACTATCAGGGAGATCCCGCTGCACTGTTTACAAGTTCCTTGGACTGGATGGGCCATGGAATGAACCTGTCGCAATCTTCCGAGGCAGCCATTGGTCGATCTACATCTCAGCCAAATCTGCAACGAGTGAACCACAGCGGCTTCAATTCACGAGGAGAACATTCAAACAGTGTACCAGCGTCAGACGACGTGTATGCGGCAGCGCGACTTTTACACAATAACCAAGCTGGACGATTCAATATGTCTGGTCAATATAACGGATACCCGAACATGAGCAGCAGCGGCGGCCACGATTTATCGCCGTCCAACGGTTTCGGCTATCCGCCGATCCCATCCCCGCACAGTACACCGTACAACTTTCATTCTGCATCAGCGGGGAACATATACAACATGGGTGACTTCCACTCTCAATACAATGGTGCCGAGCATTCTGCAAGCCGAGGTGTCGACAACAGGGGTGCCTCCATCCGCTTCGGTTCAGACAACAACTTCCGCAACAGTTACTCGGGCCCATCCCAGGAGTCACGGGAGAAGGAACTGCCGGACAGCTTTACACAGCTCTATCAGGTCGCGTCAGGGCACCAAGCAAGCATGGGTGACGTCTCAACAGCTCTATCTGATCCAACTCAGCGAAAGCGCGCCAGAGGGCCGTCTGAGGGCAAGGACGCGATTGGCGAGAGCGAGGAATACCACAGTTCAGAGGAGGAAAGCCAGCCGCGGAAAAAGCGACGAAAGTCCAAGCCAAAGAAGGAGGACGAGGAGGAAGAGCCAGAAGAAGCGGAGGAGTCCGAAGAGAAAGCAGCAAACGGAAGAAGAAAGTCATCCTCTGCGCAGACCAAGCCACGCAGTCAGAAGGCCAAGGCAACTAGCCCGACGAAGAAGACCAAATCCTCACCGGGCCTGACGAAGGCGCAACGCGAGAATCTCAGCGAAGAGCAAAAGCGCAACAATCACATACATTCCGAGCAGAAGCGACGCAATTTGATCAAGCAAGGGTTCGAGGATCTGAATAGACTAGTGCCTGAATTGCGGGTTGGCGGGTTTAGCAAGAGCAACATGCTAATCGAAGCCGCGAAGTTTATGAAGCGGTTACGAGAAGAGAATGACGACTTGAGAGCGCACATGAGGTCTCTCGACAACGGATAGGGATTATACTTCGTCACTCAGTCGGCTGGAGCTGTTGGTACTGGTCACAGAAAGGGCGTTCTGAATTACTTTGCACGGTGGAGTATGGCTTGAGGGAGTGGGCGTTTGTGGAACTAGCTGCAACATCACATTCAGGTTTCTTGTTGCCTGTTACACTTCATACCCCTGGATTAGCAATATATCTCTACTTGCATGTATACAGCACACACTAATATAATTTTCGTTTAAAGCCACAATGTCGAGGCAAGTGGTGGCGGGATTGTTCCGACCTGACCCGCAGCCGCAGCCGAGAACGCCCGAGGCTGTATGGGGCAGCGGCGGCTTGGTGCAGCGAATCGAATTGTCCATGATGGCATTACTACGCACCCAATTTTCCTTATACATGTAACGGCAGAAACTAGTGAGCGTTCCGCGCCCACTAGAGAGCAATTCTTCTGATTTAACCGCAAGTGAAGCCAAGGAGAGAAGGTGGGGGATAGAAGAAAGGATTAAAGAGTAATGACAAAGGCAGAGAAGGACCGAACAGGCGTTACCGTTGGTCAATGTCAATGTGTGGCGTCACCGTCACCGTCGCTAAAGTGCGTGTCACTGTCAGGCCTTTTGTTCCTTTCCCGATCCACAATCAAGCTGGAACTGCTCCACCGTCCATTCGGAACCGCTGGCAACACTTTTCTCTCGTGTCCCTGCTCTGATCCTGCTCCTGCTCCTGCTACTCTTTTTCACTCCTACTCCTGATCACTTACATAGTTTACTCTCTTAGCTTCCTTACCTCTATAACCAGATTCAACTTGTTTCTATTCTTTTCACAGGAGACACTTCTGCAACTTCGCGCGACTTCTGTACACCACCAACATCATGGCCAAGGATAGTTTCTCCGATGGTAAGGTTCAACTCGTCAACACCACCTTTGTCGCATGTATTTTGCCTTGCACCATACTTCTTCCCTGGCGCTTTGTTCATCTTCATCTTGGAAGAGCGTAGACTAGGTGGTACGCAACCGGGATTCCGCTCCTGCGTTGCGCCATTGTGGTTCATTCCTTCTACCAAGCTTCTTGAGCTTGACGTTTAACTGCCACTACTCCCGAAATGCACATCTAGCACGTTCACGATGTGTCCAGCTCGCGCAACGGATCA
>Ga0068629_1000470_pt1 | contig 11879 bp, 9 predicted proteins | sample InSIn3gowninarea_FD_77432 | JGI IMG/M metagenome (GOLD analysis project Ga0068629, IMG submission 77432) | Clean room microbial communities from NASA Spacecraft Assembly Facility at Jet Propulsion Laboratory, Pasadena, California, USA -... ...
GAAACATTTATAAGACCTCCAAAGGGGGAGAATTTACCCAATAACAGTTAGAATATATAGAAATTGCTTTAGCATTCTTCAGAGTCAACACGGACGTAAAATTTGCCAGCATTTAAGCAACACTAAGAATGGAGAAGACTGGACTGTCGAATATCAGTCAGGGGCAGAAGAAAGCAAGAATGATCTCATTATAGAGACGGTCACACAAAGTGACAAGACTCTTAACCTGAAATCTTTATGTTCAAAGCTCAATGCGAGACTTTGGAAAAAGAAAAACAAACCTATGTAAAAATTACAGTATTAAAATATATATACAAGGAATTTAGACTTATGTACCTTTTCATGCATCATAATTTTGTGAAGTTTGCACATGATTTTACCAACATGATCCAAAGATTGCTGAAGCAACACATTTTGAAGAAGTAATTACAAGTTTTTATCATGGCACTCAAGGTGTTCAGGCTAGAGAATGAATGACCAGCAAGTTTAAGCAAAATATTGATCAGTCATGTGACTCTTCTGTCAACGGTCCAAATATAAATTTAAAACTCCCTTGGTTATTGAGCCTGTTCACTTTCATTTATTTTATAATTATATTCTATGTTGGGTTCCTTTGTATATAAAAAAAATCTCTCTACATTGGGTAATGTACCTGGATTTTAACTTTTGTATTAACCATGCATAAATTTCAAAAGGGCCAAAGAACAAACTTAAATATTGCACTGAACTCACATGTCACTTATATAGATAAGGTAAAGACGTCTACCACTACATTTAAGAGGACAGAAATCATTTTTCAGAAATTGACATAATTACACAAGCTATTTCATCCATCCATACTTTGCAGTCATCTAAGATGCGGATGTCATCTAATGTTGTTCTAAAGTATAGAGTTTATAATGGCTTGTTCAGCTAGTGAAGGATTTTATCTCACAGGTCAGTTCAATCACCCATACAAGTGTAAAAGGCATTGTTATAATTGCCAAATCAGCTAAAAGATGTCAAAAAATGGAAGCCTTTACAAAGCAGAAAACAAATAAATCCAGCAAAATAATTCAAAGGTTTTATGAGACTTTCAGAAATATTAATTGCAAATAACAACAGAAAGAGCAACAGGCTGCACAGGCTTCCCACAAAGGCTAGGTGCATGAATGAAACCAAAGAACACATGCACCAAAACAGCATACAGGGAACATTTTCCAAGTTTTAATGTGGATGACAATAATAACTATTTTTATTTCTATATTCTAGAAATGCCCATAAAATGAATCCAACCTTCTGAATCTGATCATACTGGCATTCTTGATTTGTCTTATACTCTTCTCATTAAGCCATAAATGCCAGACTAAATAACAAAAAAAAATTATAAGCAAGAAACCTTTCCACTTTTTTGGCTACTATTCACAACACCCCATTTAGCGAAAACTGTGTGTTGATATTTGATTACCATAGTTCACCCCAAAGCCAGCCTTATAGAATGCAAACTTCTCACTGGCAAGTGATTTCAGTTTCAAAGAGTTTTAATCACAACAATTTTCTCTTATCTTCCTCTAGAAAAAAGTGATGTTACCTCGATGTGCTTTGTTCTGGCATGAAACTTTGGATTTTTCAGAACTAAACTGCAGGACAGACTGTTGCAGAGCATGATTATGCATGCATCCAACACTTTATAGTTTATAACAATCTCTTCAACCTGTTGCATACCAAGCCGAAATATACTCTATCTTTGTAGAGATTATCAGCTGTCATTTACTTGCCCATGAAATCAAATAAATACTAATTTGAAGCAATAACGAAATGTTGATCTGCCCAAATTGAACCACAATGTTCAACAAGTTTTAATGCATCTGCTTCACCCATATTCTTCATTATTTGCTAATTGACCCACCTAACTGACAGAATTAAAACATTTGGTCTTGTACTCACCATGGCATACATCAGGCTCCCACCAAGATTCAGATATGGCATCTTCTGCATTCACCCAAAGCCATCTTAGGCAATTATATTCCAAGTTATGGGTATCAAACCTAGCATACATTCACCATTCCAAAACCTCTGGCAAGTATTTTCCACATAACACCTGGTTGAAGTTAATTTGCCTATGCTTTCTTTTGTTTTTCCTGTTGGACTTGAAGATAACAGTAATAATTATGTGATCACCCACCTAAAAGAAACTGTCATTATAGCCATAATGTCATTTATAATGGTTAAATTCTTACATAACAACTGCATTCTCCACATGCAATGCTAAAATGGGTATATACTAAGTAGCTAGCAAATGTTTATGATTGGTCATCCGAAAAACAGCTGAAATTTGGCCCCGTTTCTCATGGTCAAGGACCAAGGTGAATAAGACAACTGCATTATTTAGTCTAAATCCTCGGTGACAATTTTGATCTGGACACTTGGATCTATATCTGAATTTCAAAAGCCTTGTGACCTCAAGTGACTATCACACTTATGATACCAAGCTCTGGAAGATTCCTTCCATCCATGCAATTATTTCTGCAACTTCTAAATCAAATGCTCTTTTCCAGGTTTCAAATATCTTTCCAGTTGCTGCATGTAAATTTTCTCTTCCGACTCTTGATTGACAAACATACTGTCTACGTCAAGAAAATATGCATACAGATATAGGATCAGCAAACGCTTGCAGCACCAGAAAAAGGTTTCTTGTCAATCATATCCTTCAGCTTAAGTGTATCCCTTGCTGCCAATCATGCTTTAAACTGATCAATTGAACCATCCAACTTATATTTCGGTTTGAAAACCCATTAGTAACCAATTGCCTTCTTTTGGCAAAGCAATTTTACAGACTTCCAAATTTCTTTTTTTCATAAGAGACTCCTCCTCCTGATCCACCTCTTGATCCACAAGTCTTCCAATGCAAAGCATTATCGGTCTAAAGTGTTTCTTGGAAAGAAAAAAGGTTTTAAAACACTGCTCGACCACAAAAAACAATCATTAAGCCACCACAGCGGTCTTTGAATCCTATCTGATTGACTTCATAATGTTTGTTCAGGATCACCATCCTCCACCTCCTCGTGGTCCATAAGTGCAGTTAATGCCTCTCCATCTTAACCATGTCTTTGATCCGTAGGTTCTCCACTTGTACCTTATGTGCCAAAATCAATCTTAGAGTTACTAGATGAGCAAGCATCAACAATATCAACCTTTGCATCAAACACAGAACTTGTTTTTCAACACCATGTCTGCATTCAGATCTTCCACTTGCTTAACTAATATGGTGTTCTCATGAAATGAAACATCCCTGCTTAACTTCCACTACTTAACACACTTCTTTCATCTACTATCCACCTCTCCTTATCATGTACATGTGCATCTGCTGGAGATCCAAACATCTTAGATGCCGCATGTTCAATTTTCTTGTGTTCTAAGCTTCATAGGGAATCTTTGATGTTAATGCTAAAGTGGAGAACTGATTTTGAGCACCCCTGTTGCACCTACTTTCTCATAAGAGCCAACAGACATTTATGCAGAGTTTGCAACACTCTGGCAGTGAGATGAATAAAGAGCCCTCTGTCTTCTTTTGCTACCAACCACAAGACGTTGATCCATATCATCATTACATAGTTCTGTTTATTTGACGTTTCTAACATGTTTAGGATTTGTCCCTTCCAACTACAGCCATGCAGTATTAAGCTTTCATTATTTACACTTTAGGACAACTTATTGTTTTTGTTTTTGTTTTTACATCCAAATGCTGCTGTACTTGGTTACTCTTGAGTTCCACTCACCCAATTTGGTTGCTTATAGGCAATAGTACAATTGATTCCCTTCCCTTATATTTATTTTCATCATTTCTCCCCAATTTCTAGATGATATTCTTGAAGCATTAACTAAATCAATATAAAAGTTATTCGCACAAACAACTCAAAAATGCCGTGTCAAAAATCAATATAAGAAAAAAATGCATTCTGTTTTTTTCAGTTCATATGAACAACGTTGACAAATATGCAGGGGCTCATCACATGTCTTCCCCCATTTCATCTCTAGTACGTACATAAATTCAAAAAGAGAGAGGCTAAAGAAGTCGTAGGATTTTTTATATCGTCACATGATTAGAATCTACCGCCTTCTTCCCCGAAAATTCCCAAACATGCAAATCAAGTTATTCCACCCCAGTCAATATTTACCATAAAATAGACATTCCAAGCAACCCGATAAAAAACCAAGGCAATCTAAATTTCACAAAAACAGTTTTCTACGTCAACTTTTGGAACCTGTGGCCCATCCTTCAATATCATATAACCTTTGAAGCAAAATGTTCATTAAAAGAGTTATAGATTTTGACAAATTTACGAAAAAGGGTGCAGAAAACAACCAAATTGATCCGAGGATTCAACGAGAATAAATTCCTATACGTAAAACATAAATATTAGACAAAATGTCAAAATTAAGGCAAATAAAAGCAAAAAGAATCAACTACTTGACACAACGGGATTCGATCACGCAACCATCTAACCCCCAAACCCTCTACAAAACCAAACGAATGAAACCACAGCCGGAATCCGCTACCTTGAGCAGCTGGCAAAGAGTGAGAAAATCAATGGCGGAAGACGGAGAAGGCGAAGAAGATGGAACTTGCGAGGGGATTCCGTTTTCAGGCACGGAGATCTCGTTTGCCATGGGGGGCGACGCCATTGGAACGCCCGCTTTGCCCAAATCGCTGCAGCATAATACGCTCCTATACCCCTGTCCCTGCGCACACATCATGGATCTCCGGCATTCTTCACGGCAATTCAGCTTGACTGCAAAATTTGAGGACGAAGATTGAGAGTATGTATTCAAATTCAGACTTCTGTGAAAGGGGGAATTAAAGATGGCTGTACTGATGGCTCCCATTTTTGTTTCTTTCTGTGCAGAAACTGAAGATGGAATTCAAGGAAATGTGAAAGCGTTCTGGTCTGCAGTCTTTTGTGTTTTGTTTAGTTGGTGAGTGGGGCTTCTGCTTCTGCTGTTTCTGGGTTTTGTGCAATAGTTTAATGGCGTTGGAGCAGAATATACGGGATCAAAGGAGTCTAATAGAGTACACTGTTACAGCATTTTATTTGAATAGATTATTAAAATGTTTAATTAAATTTTGAGTTTGTTTATGGAAGTAAATGAAAGTTAAAATATATCAACATCTATCGATATATGGAATGATTGCAGTAGATTATTACATCGTATGTATATTTTCGTAGTGAGAATCAAAATATAGTTTTCAACAATATTAACACATGATCAAAGTCAAACAATTTTAAATCAACATATACAAATATAATTAAAAAGTAATATAATTTTAAAAAGTAAATACTTTGATATATAATAAAATAAATTAAGATAGATTAATTGATTAATTGTGATGTCTAATTTACTTTTTGAATCTCACCTAATCTCACCTAAAATAGACTTAAAAGTATATGCTTAGAACAATAGATATTTTATCACATATAATAAAATGAAATAAGAAATGCAAATAATAATTCATTGATTATAGAAATTTGAAAAATATAATAATAGATTATTTATCTATAAATGTAAATATAAGGTCTTCATTATGTAAAAAAAATGTAATGTGATATTATATAAAATTATGAAAACGTTCACATTCTTCTATAGTTTGTAATTTAACTTTTTTACTTTTATGATGTGGATTTATTTGGTTTGTTTTTTTAAAGAATAATATTTTTGTTAAAAAGATTTGTTTGATTTGCTTTTTAAAAGAAAAATATATTTAGTAAAAGGATGAGGTGTACGTGTTATACATCTATCTTTGAAGAACAAAATTGATGAAATGTAAAAAATAAAGAAGATTATATGATGTAATGTGGCTTAATGATATTTATCATTAAATAGTATGATAGTTATCTTTAATCATAATTATGTCAAGAGGTATCCTATAAAGGTATTAAAAGTTATGACAAGCACTCAAATGTTTTAGGGTAAATATTTTTTAAAATAAAATTAAAAAAAAAAAATTGATCAATTTTTAAAATGGTTAAATAATAAATATAATTGATCAACTTAAATTTTTTAAACAATTATTATATAAATATAATCACTCACTAGATCATTAATTGATCGACTTAAAGAAATGCATAAATTGTATTGTGATTATTTTGCATTGTAATTTTGTTCCAATTGAAAGTGCATTATACATTCACCTCAAGAATATTAAGGATTTACATATGCAAGTTAGTTTCGAATTTTATTTTGAGTTGAGAGGGCATTATTTTCGTCAACTAATTCATTTTTACAAGTACTATTATATACAAATTCATCTATTATTTTAATATTAAAGATTTGGATATGCATATGTAATTTTATTTTGAGTTCAGAGGGTATTGTTTGTATGAGCTCGTTTATATTATTGTATAAATTGTAAAAGTAATTATATTTTCACAAGTACGAAGGTTATTCATGCATGTATTAATAAGAGCTAGGATTTTTCCCCTATTGTCTGTGGTATACTGCTTTAATCCATTTGGATTGTTGTTGGATACCCTCATCTTGACCCGATTCGCATTTACGTCATTATCATCGATGATGGTATCGTGTAATTTTAAATATGGACATTTCCCATCTGGACACTTCATCTATTTATGAAATTGTTGGGGTTGTCAATTGTACCCAGGAATCATCCCCTCAAATTCCTTTCAAAGGTGGAGCATGAGGTAATGCTTCTATTCCTCAAGTTTTTATTCATGTTGAAGAGTTTCGTTTAACATGTTAGTGGTTTGAGTCACATACTTTAGTGGGTTATTTTTTGGGTAGGATTCCCACTGATACTATGTTGCGTACCTGGGTAGGCCAACTCTGGAGTCCTTACTATGTTAATGTTGAAAATATTTAGAATCTTTCTAAAGGGTTTTTTTTGTTTCGATTATGATCCTATGCATGCCCAAAAGGTGCTTAGCAAAGGTCCTTCGACTATCTGTAACTCCTTGCTCATTTTGCAACCTTATGATGCCTATTTTGCTATGCAAAATGAAGGTGCAACTGATGTTCCCATTTGGATTGAATTCCTTGGCCTTCCCATTCCTATGTGGTAATTTCTAAAATCTTTAGCTGAAAGCCTTAGGAAGTTTGTTTGTTATGAACTTGAATGGTTCTTTTTGAATCGACCCTCCAAAAGAGTTTGTGTTAAATTAGACCTTACTCGATATTTTATTGAATTTATTGATATTAATATTGGTGATGAAGTCCTCCATCAATGAGTGGAGTTTATTAGGCTCTTGAATACTTGTTATCATTGCTAATATCCAAACCACAAGATTAATGATTATCCTCTCATGGTTGGTAGGTTCAAGGAGAAACTTGTTATGGTTAATCCACCTTCCTCCTCTGCTCCTGGTATTACGAGTAAGAGTGGGGAAGATGAATGGACTCTTGCCCATAATCGACGTAATCGAAGTTCTATCAATGCCCAAAATGTTTAGCAAGGTGGTGTTGGTCACATATCTCAGGTTGTTGTTGTTAATCAAGCTACAACATCATCTACTATGGTCAACCCTATGATTCAACCATCCACAATTACCACTACGATTTTGAGTGCTACTAGTGATCCTTTTGTGAATCCCATTTAATTTGATCCCTCTTATGCTTCAATAGTGGTAATGCCCCTTGCTTCTAGTGCGAAGAAACCTTCCTTCAAACTGTATCGATCTAGAAGCCCATAAAGGGGTATTCATCATGAACCTATGGAGAAACGTAGACAAGTGGGATCTTCTTCAAGCATAATGCAAAGTGAGAGTAAGTCATTTGAGTCCCTACATATATTGGGAGATGTTGAGGTTACCATGGATCTTCAAATCCTTGATATTCCTCAATGATTATTTTTAGTTAATTTTATTTTGTAATGCACTTGTCAGTTTCTCTAACCGAGGGGCCCTTTCTTTCATACCAATCATGCTTTTGGGATAAGGGGACTAGTGATTTTCATTTCTCCTAGATGGTAATGTAATATTATTTCTTAGGGAGTTGACCATTCCAATCAAGCTGTATGGGTCCTTCTTGAGATTTCTAGCAAACCCTTTGGTATTATCAATATTCATATTTCCAACGATGCCTAAGAGAGAAAAGAGTTATGGTGTTGGCTCACCTTTTCTCTTCCCCTTACCACCTAGGTTTTGTGTGGGGATTTCAATATGGTCAAAAAGTATTCAGATAAAGTAAGTAAAGTTGCTATGAGATAGAATTTCAGAGAGCGAGAAGCTTGATTTTTTATGAAAAATAAGCTTAGCCTTTTCGATCCTAATTGCACCTTTTCCCTTGCTGATTTTCCTGAAGCATAATGGTTTACCTAGTCAAATTTCCAAGATGATGAAGCTCGTGTGCTCAAACATCTTTATAGAGCCATGATTTCAAAGTGTGACTTCTTTCATTTTCAAAAGTTATCCTCTATTTCACCCTTTATTTTTATTATTCCTAGTACTACTTTTCAGATCACTCTCCAATCCTCTTTGCAATTTATTTCTCTCAATGACCTACTCATAATTTCTCCTCATCCTTTTACTTGAACACTTCCTTTTTACAATCATTTGCTATGAAAGCCCACATTTGTAGGATCTAGAATCTTCTTCCCAAGCCCTCAGGATCATTTGGATGGATTCAATGATGGAATCAAGCGATAATCTACACTACTAAAGTGTTGCGTACATTGGGGGTAAAGTTTGCTAAGAGATAGAGAAGATCTAATTTGGCTATTAAGGAAGAACTTGCTCGAGCTAATCAAGACTTAGAGGCTAATCCCTTTAGTAAGCCAACCTAGGTCTATATTGCTGCTCTTTAGCATGAGATCAGGAAAGCTGAATTGTATGAAGCTAGAGGTGCCCAACTTTGAGCCTGACTCAGTTGGCTTAAAGTGGAGGATATAATTACAAAAGAGTTTTTTTAGCATCTTAGGCCCCCTATTCATGCAACTCAGTTTAAAGGCATCCAATCTGATGGGATTCATTTCACCAACTTGCGATAGATTATGAAGGTTTTTGTTAAGCATTATCAAGTAATTTTTGTTGCCCATCCTTTAACCTCTGTAAGAGTAGATCCGATTACAGAATGCAAATTTATCATACCTCAAAATTCATCTCTAACTCAAAGGAACTTTTGTGATGCTTCTCTTTCTTTAGAGGATTTGAAAGTTGCCCTTTCTCAAATGGCTAATGATAAAGCTCCTATATCAATGGCTTCCCTTGTGAATTTTACAAAGATTTTTGGAACATGATTGGCTCTGATTTGCTCCAAGTTTATAAAGAAGCCTTGGTCTCAGGGTCTTTAGGCTCGATGCTTAATAAAGGTAATATTAAGTTTATCCCTAAGCCTGAAGATCCTAAAATGATTACAAATTGACTTCCCATCACTTTGTTAAATGTGAGCTACAAAACTATAGTTAAGGCTCTTGGTCTTAAGGTATGACCTTTGCTTCCCCTGATTATTCGTCCTGAGCAGATTGGTTTTATTATGGGAAGATATATTTTGGATAATGTAATTATTATTTGGGAAGGCATGGAATGGGCCCGCTCCTCTAATCATGATACTATATTCATTAAAATTGATTTTAAAAAAGCATATGATCGGATTGAACAAAATTTCATTATTGATATATTAGATGCTTTAGGATTTGGTCCTATTTTCTAACAATTTGTTCAAATGCTTTTTAGAGATGCATCTGTAATTCTCACTATTAATAGGATCCAATCATAATCTATTACTTTAGCTCGATTTGTTCATCATGAATGTCCTCTACCTCCCTCTTTATTCATTCTTGTTGTTGAAGCTTTCAGTTATATTCTTGCTTATCAAGCTTCTTAAGGACTTCTTAAGGGGATTACCCTTCCTAACTTCCAAGTTCAACTTTTAAATGGTCATTTTGCTGATGATTCCTTTCTCACACCTAGAGAAGATGAGCAATTTGTTGCGAATACCCTTAAATACCTTGATACTTTCTGCTTAACTTCAGGTTCTAGTATTCAATGGTAGAAAACCTCCTACTACAGGCAATCCATTCATACACTTCCTGATTGGCTTACTCATTTTCCTTTGGAAATGGATTCAAAATGATGAGATGTTCAAATTTTTAGGCATTATTTTTTAATTCCAAGCTTCTCATGTTCAGCTTTATAATTTTGTAATGCAAAAAGTTGAAAAAAGCTTAATTATTGGATGATAAAAAAGTTATCCTTGGTTGGAAAATTTCAAATTTATTCCAAGGTGTTGGCTTCTACCCATGTCTACTATTCTTCTTATTGGGTCCCTTTCAAAGCTTGTTATCAGAAACTTGATAAGCTTCTTCAAGCTTATTGGGTCCCTGGAATTTGCTTCATCAAGGACTTCTTATTAGCCATCATCGAGTGTATTTGGTGTGGCTAACCCGACTTGTAAGTTTTTATTGGAACATGAAGATTTTGTTCATGTTTTTTTATCTTGTCCTAAAGCTCGTGAAGCTTGGGATTGGGTTCTTTCTTTTTCAATTCTTTCATTGCTTCTTCTGTTTTTGGGTTCATGTTATCCTAGGAGATCCTATTATGTTTTCATAACATCTTGGTGAAGTTTGGCATATTTTTCAGATTAGTATTCTTTATCATCTATGGAAAATCAAAAATAATATTATCTTTGGAAGACAAGAGGCTTCAACCTCTTTCTCTCTCGTTGATAAGTACTCTATTTTTTTTACTCCTAGTTGCAAATTATGGTTCAAGTGGAAAGAATGAATATGGAAGTGCAACACCTACAAAGTATGTTTGACCACTAGGGGAATGCTCTTTGTACTCTCAATCATGTTTTACTAGAGGTTGCTCCTTCACCATAACATCATTGGTCTCATCCCCCATAGAATCTTCATCGGATGCAAGATGCAGTTCCAATTGATATGATATGAAAAATGCTCTTCAACGATATGAGAAGTGTGCCCACATTGAATATTAGTTGATTATTGTCTGAATATTGTTAAATTCTTATTGGATGGTTGGATTTTGAGATGTAGGTTTGTGGTAACGATTTCTCTTGGCAACTTTGATTTTTTTTTATATGTTAGAATTTATTGTAATGATAATTTCTTTGTATAATCGGTAATATGTTATACTAGGTGTGTAAATCCCACCTGCCCTTTTTGTAAAAGGAAGGTTTCTTAATATAATAGAAAGGCTTTTTCATTCAAAAAATAATAATTATTGAGATGAATATATGCCTATGATATTTTTGAAATAGTTAATAAGGGGTTGATACGAGTCTTATGCATGGTCCTTATATTTCACTTTTCTTTCATATATATTTTCTATGGTATTATCATTTTTAAGTGTGATTTATAACATAACATTATCAATTGGTATACATACGAATTCACTTTTATGTGTGTATTTTTGAATATGAATGTTTTAATTATTTTGAGTAGTTTCAAATAATGTAATAATAAAATGGTATTTATTTACCATATTAACTTCATTGGTTGAAATATTGAATTTATTTTATTTATATAATTTAAATATATTCAAAGTAGTATTTAATATATAATATAATTAAAATATTTCTCAGTTTAAATATATATTTTATTAATAATTACAATAAATTGTGATTAGTTATAAATACGATAATTATAGATTCAATTCATGATAGATTTTTGTAAATATTTACAATATGGTAGGTATTATTAGGATTAAAGATAATAAATTAAAAGTCAACTTAAGATTTGAAAGTAGTATTGTATATTATAGTATATAAAATTGATAATATATTTTTATTGCTATATATTATATTAGCTTATATATATATATATATATATATATATATATATATATATATATATATATATATATATATATGTATATATATATGTATATATATATATATATATGTATATGTATATATGTATGTATTTA
>Ga0068629_1000471_pt1 | contig 11844 bp, 3 predicted proteins | sample InSIn3gowninarea_FD_77432 | JGI IMG/M metagenome (GOLD analysis project Ga0068629, IMG submission 77432) | Clean room microbial communities from NASA Spacecraft Assembly Facility at Jet Propulsion Laboratory, Pasadena, California, USA -... ...
CATGAGCAGATTGATTTGGGGACAGTAGCTCAAGAAGAAATTCAAAAGGCCAGGGATTCATTGCGACACATGCCTGAGCAAGCCAATAGGCTAATACAGTTTTTGAACACCCACACCCAGGAACAACTGGCAGCACTGGATATCAGAGATAGGACCAGCACCATCCTAACAATTAAAAGAGTTCTGACCATGAGAACCTTCATACAAAATCTGGAGAGGAAGTGTCAGGACATGCAAATGGAAATAAATGCTTTTACACAGAAGTTTACAACTTTGGAGGAAAAGGGTCTGCCCAGTTTATTAACCAATGACTATAGACTGATGACACATGCAGATTATGTACACAGGTTGAATACATATGTGGATAATCAAGTCACAGCATCATCAAGTTCTGCAGAAGAGAAGGCACTCCCATCTAGACAGAGCTTGTATGATAATTTAGAAAATCTATTTTTTATTGAGCATGAAGTGAGGCATCTTTTCATAGTCTAGCCTACTTTCCTCAGGTACACGGATGCTGGTGAAACTCTAATAAAAGTGCACAGACACCAATTACCAGATGACCAGTGGTGGCAGAGTATGCTGGAGATTTTGTAGGCGGATTTCAAAGTTTTATTTATTTTTCCAGAAACACAATAGATATTATAAAGTAAAGAAAGAGAACAGATAAAAAATCATGCTGGGCAAATGGTCCATGAAAGCGTAATTAAAGCAATAGGAAAGCAACACCAGTAGCATGGGATTTCACTAAAGTATCCATGGGCCGACTTGCTAAGCAAATAATCAATGCATCTCACCAACTAAATGGCCAGCACAACATCTCTTACTTCTGCATTCATTTCTCTCTGTTGTCATTATCATTTACTTCTCCTGTAGAGTAGGTGAAAGAAGTTATTGCAAGATATTATCTCTTTGAGATATTTTGTAAACATTTTTGTACAAATACCTCCCCAAGCTAAGTATTAGGGGTTGGTGATATCATTATGGAACTATGATGTATATTTAAGAAATCTTCTGAATAAAAGGTTGCTGGAATCCTTTGTTGCTAAACTCTCTGGTTGTGGAATTGATGGCAGAAGACTATGTTGTAGAAGTCTCGAATTATTTCATGGATCAATAAGTCTTTTTAACTCATGTTTTATTGTTTCTGTATTTTATATATCATTTACATATCATATTCTAAATTACAAGGAAAAAGAATAACTCAGAACTTACTTAACTGTACTCTATGTTCAATCCCTGTTATTTTTAAATGTTTTCTTCAGGACTAGCATAAGCAGGAATTCTTAATTGCTCTTTTTTCCCTCATTCTTACACCTTGAAAATAACTAAAGAATTCTTAATTGCTCCCTGCTAATGTTCATCCATTTTCCCTCTGTTAGCATGATGAAGGATTCTTAGTTGCCCTTCACCCCCTAACTCCATTTCACCTGATTCTAGCTTGAAAATTGTTCCATGGTTAATTACTTTGCTCTGTAGTACCTCCATCTGTCAAAGAAACCATATCCAGTAGTTTAACTTCATTGACTCCATTAACACAATGGACTGAACTTTTCATATTTTGCACCCCTGTTCTGTAGAACATCACCATCCAAAAATAAAACAAACACCTACACTTCATAACTAGCCTAACATACAACAAAACAAATCTAAATCATAAAGAGAGAGGCCTCTCTAGCTACAGATTGACTAGAATCTGCATCTAAAAGATTGGTTACTGGTTACCTCGGTCGTATTCCCTTTTCTTACAAATGCTGGGGAACAACCTGAGTGATAACAGATCACTCATTAGGAGAAGGAAGTGGAAGCTAGAGCAGCACAAGGGAACTCCATCAACCATCAGTTGAGGTAGGCCTCCAACTATGACTGTTTAAGGAAAGCTATTGTTGATATGTCCTTATTTGTGACTAGACCCACTTTAGGGCTAGAGGGGTTGCCTCTGTCCGTAGAGGGAACACTTTCCTGCATCACAAATTGTTGACTCTACAGGGGACTTTTGACCTTTGTTCTTATCTTGTTTACTCTTGTCTTGATTTTTTGATTTGGTTTCTTTTGAAGTTTTGGGGATTAGTTACCGGTCTTCTGAGTTTCCTGGCCTGATCTAGGGGATGCCCTTATTTGATTGAAGATTTGACTGTTTTTGATTTGGGAGTTTTGGTTCGCCTATTATTGTTTTGAAAGTCATCGCGGATTTAATTTTAAAAGTCACACTATCATCGCGCCCTTCTATAGTATCATGTTCATCATGTAATTACACCTTACAGTACGACGGTTCTGAAAATTGGACCATCGCAGAAAAGTTGTGTACTTCCATGCTGACATCACTTTGTTGTTGTGGCTAGTGCTTTATCAGTGCTTGTTGCTTGTGTATTACCCGCACTGATTGCTGTAGAATTGATTTTCTCAATTCTTCCTCCTGAGTCCATCAGTCCTGCTAGTCCCTTATTGTTCTTACTTGTTTGATGACTTGTTTTTCATTGTTTATAGGTTGAGGCACTCTCTTGTGAGCTTTGTTGAATGAATCTTGTTTTTTTGCTTATGTGACCTAGTTTCATTATTTCAAGTCTCTTGGATCTGTTTGGCTTGGTTGATTGTTTGCTCAAAGATTCATTTGCAACTTGTTGTCAGTTTAATTGAGCCTTCCCCTTTGCTCGCTTTTGGTTGATTGTTTAGTGACTGTTATTGAACCAATCTTTGGCATTGATTCGATTTCTCTTCACTATCCGAACATAGATCACAATTTTTTGGATCAACCGTTTTCCCACACTTGCTTGTTGCTTATTTGCTTCTTCTAGAATTAGAGACATCAAAATCAAAAGAATTTCATTCATTTAGTATACGAAAGTGAAAGTGAATTTGAATTTCAAGTTTACATATTGGAAAGAGAATGTTTAAATCTCTCATTAGTAGTATCTGTGCACTTTAGGAATTGATGTCTGCTTGCATTGTGTGACTGCCTTTGTTGTCTTGGTTTTCTTGGTTTTGGAATGATCTCTCTACCCTCCCATAGGTAGGTGTTCATTGAAGAAAAGGATATTTCATTCATTCTAGCTACATCCTAGGATTTGTTGTATACATATGACAATGAATCTATAACCCCTTTTTATATTAATTTTTGGAAATTAAAAAAATTATATTTTATAAATGCGGGTTTTTCTCATTTTTTGTCACATGATTAGTCAAAATATGGTTTTTTAACTATTCTTCTATGCTTATTGTTCATTTTATGTCGAACGGGTTTACGTTTGACATGCTTTGTGCAGAGCTACAAGTAGTGGAATTATGTTAGCTTCGTGTACACTTGATCTGAAAAAGTCATCTTTAAGCTCTTTTCTGACTTGAAAAATGAAAAGATAGTCGGGTTGTTCCTCTTGACTCGTTAAAAGAAGTAAGGGGTGGTCACCTTTAAGCTCTTTTCCAACCGTGTAAAAAATGAGAAGATTACCGGGCCTTTGTCATTTCAAGCTCGTTATTGGTTACGAAATGACGTGATTCCAACCATTTTTCTACTTTTTCAAATCAAAGTCACTAGTTATGAAAAGTACTCATTGATCGTAATGATCGGACGGTTCTTTCAAAGTATCATTTTATACTTTTTTGGGCTCGAGAGACACAAATTTACAAAAAAGAACCCCTTGGAGTTTTCTTTTCTGTGTCTTTTTCAAACTCTCTAAACATGAAAAAGACTCTGAATTTTACCTATGTCGGACTCGTTAAACCCTGATGACATTGGACTCATCACTATGACGAGACTTGAGCTTCTCCTTCCTAGGGATCATTAAACTATTACTAGGTTGGACTCAACAATAGGTTTATCATTGATTCTCTACGGCAACTAGTCACTCTTGAACATCAACACTTTTGCTTCTTGTCAGGTTGGGACATCCATACATCATCATTTGGCCTTCTGTTGGTTGGGATTGTCATTTAGCCTCATTCCATTTGATTCACGCCATCTCCATGGAGCCTCTAATCCCTTGGTACCTGAATATTGCCACCCTATGGAGTTATGTCACCGACATGTTCAAGAGTATACTTTTTCTCAGTTTACACCCTCGCCCTTTCCTCTAATACTATGTTTTTCCATCTACCACTTGTTCCTTATCTCATGTCATTGATGGGGAAAGCATTATGGCCCTCCTGCGATGGGTCGTCTCTTGTCAACATCAGCTCATTATCCAGGAGATTGATCTAGAGATCCCCTTTGGTACCTTAGAGCTTGCATGTCTCAATGGCAAGTTCTTCGCACCTGATGGTCGACTTTCATCATTGGTCATCGATTGGGTGATTCCACGAGTGTTCGGCTCCAGCTCCTTCTTCACACTTCATTGATTGTGCTAGCTAGTACCTTGAGAACCATTGACATTATTGGTGGTTTCTCTCGTGCTTGTTAACGATTCTCATCATTGACCGGTAATCAAGTGATTTTCTATCATGCTTGACCTTAGCACATCTATTCACATGCTAGAATTTGTACTATGATCGGATGGGTTCAAGACTCAGAACTCAGACTACATATGTTCGGGCTGCGTGGATTGGTTTATGATTACATGACTCATTAATGAATGGCTGTGACCATACCTTTATTATTATCATGGTCTCATTAACTGGATGGCTATGTCCATACCACAGATCTATTTCGTATATCTTTTGGATGGCTATGCCCATGCCTAGACTACATGTAATTCATTATCAAATATATCAGTTGTACTTGCGTGTAGGTTCTTCCAGATGGTGTTCCAGCTCAGTCAATTTCGTAAAGCATTTCACCCCTCCCTCTCTCTCAGGCTTCATACTTTAGGGGGCATCTGTTACACAGTAATTTGTCACTGTCTTCACTCCAGTCTTCCTACTATGTCATGTGTCCAAGTCAAACATGCTCATATTAGACAAATGCTCTCTGATGTTTCCAAATGACCCACTTTTCCTAAGTTATCTGCCTGATCACATATGTTCGCTAAATAAACACACTGAAGGGTGCTTCTAAACAATCTAGAAGCACTTCCATCATGGAAGTACACTTGATTCCTGCGATGGTCTGATTTTATGTGCCGGCACGAGGTTGCTTGCAATCTTTAGTGATGACCTAACTAGCTACGCTATTCAATAGCAATATCAGTACTATAGATCAGTTATGTACCCGTGATTATCCAAATTGGGTGAATTTGTTCCAACAGTCAGCCTTCCAAATGACTCCAAAACTGGTTGTTGGCATAGTTTGTATCGCCCACCTTTCTTTCGCATGGTTGTTCCGTCATTTGTGCTAGCTTCCTTGGAGATAAGCCCACTCTTCCACCTTTCATGGAGACTCTTTCTCCTATTTAAACTCTCACCATTGCTATGCACTGCTAGTTTTTGGATAGTTTCTGATAGTTGGCTAGTGGAGTAGTGCTGTTAGTGTTTGTGAGTTTGCCAAATAGCTGGTGTGAGTGTGACAAGTGTGGGATTGTTGATAGCTTGTGGAAGGTTGTGAAGTGCCCTTAATCTTGTGTAAAACTTGTGAGTGAGAGAGACTTGTGTGTTGGGAGATCCATCATCAAAGAGTGAATGCTTGAGGAACATGCTAGCTGGACCCTTCTGAGAAGGCTTGTGACGTCAAGACTTTGGTTGTAAGCTTACTCTTATTTCATTATTAATACAATCAATGATGTTTTCCTATGCCTTATATGTACTTGATAGTTCATGACTTCTTGACTTTCTGAGTAAATAAATCATTGTTGTTTTGATTACGTGCTTTGTTGTATTTCCTTTGCATTGTTTCAAGTTGATCACTCATTAGGAGAAGGAAGCGGAAGCTGGAGCAGTGCAACAGAACTCCATGGACCATTGGTTGAGGTAAGGCTCCAACTATGACTGTTTAAGGAAATCTATTGTTGATATGTCGTTGTTTGTGACTAGACCCACTCTAGGGCTAGAGGGGTTGCCTCTGTCCGCAGAGGGAACACTTTCATACATCACACAACTCCTTCTGCATCTCTTTTAATTTTTTCATTCAATTGTAAAACGAGGTCAATCATTTCCTCCTTGTGTGTTTAGCTCTCAAATACCTCTTTTGTCTATGGATGCTCTGAATTAGGAACTTATAATTGTTTTTGGAGAGCAGCAATGTCCTTATTCTTTCTCTTTGTTAACTTCTCAGCAACCTTGATATCATTGGGATCATTTCCCAACTCAATTACCAAGTTTTCCAGTGACTTGATCCTATTGTCCTTGGCCTGTGAAGAGGCCTTTTCCAATTTGTACTATGTTTTAGTGTTGTCTAATGAACTTTGAAGCTTATGTGTAGCCATAGATTTAACTATCAAGGTGGAATAGATCATCTCACCTGCCTGCTTGTGGAACTCAATTTGGTCAATGGGATGAACATCCTTGGCCAAAACCTAAAAATCCATTTTCCTATAGTCAGCTCATGTTTTCGGCTATTGTACTATAGGTTTCATGAATGACATCTGCATTTTCCCTATTTTGATGTCAAAGGATAACCTCAACCTGGTTTGATTTTGCTAGTGTCTGCTTGAAGTATTGGGCATAAGTTTTAGCCTTCAACTTCTCATTCCTCAACTTGATTTCCTTGTATCCATTTTTGATATCCTTTTCTTCATCCATAGGCCTGGTGAATGAAGAAAACTCAACATGGATCTATCTCTCAATAAGTTGACTGGTTGACATTGCCTTTGCTTCTTTCCACCATTATATCAGTGTCAATGATTTCCACTGAGTCAATGGTGTCTTGCTGTTCAGTTACAAGATGAAACTTGGGTCTCTTCCTGTAACTGATCTCAAATTATTCACATGTGGTTTCCATAGCTGAACTGGAACCCTCCTCCCTGGTTCTCTTTGTGTTTCTATCCTCCCTTTTTGGAGTCTCTAAAATAAGAGGAATATTCTTTGGTTCTCCTAGTTATGGAACCTGCAGGAAGGAACTTGTATCAATATATTTTTCTAGATCATTCAATGTATTCTCTACATCAACTACAGTATTGTCCATCTCTATTAGAGTGTTTTCCAACCATTCTGATTGGTTGGCAAACCTCTCAATGTCTGGTCTGGGATGATGGATGAAAGGTCCCAATTTGAACTTTATCCTTAGCTTGTTTATGATTCCATGGGGGTCATACTGCCACATAAACCTGTTCTTGAAATTCATTTGTTGCAAAATCCTATCTACCTCTGGTCCAACTTCTCTGGTATTACAAATGAAGGGACCGAATTGATTTTTTATTTTGAATTGGATGGAAAAATGAATCAATGAATTCTTTATAAGTAAATATAGTGGAGTACTTTTGGATCCATTTTGTCCAGTACATGACTGATCTTGGGTTTCCTTTGGTATCTAATTTCTGAATCCTGGACGGAAACTTATCTGACTAGTAGTACAAGAATATATGGAATAAGACTGAAGAACACTCAAAAACTTTCTCGGTTGGTAGCCTGGTGAACTATTCATGAACTATGTCTACTATGAACTAAGCATAGTTGTAAATTACAGCAAGAGGTTTGCCTGGGCTAAAGATGGAAAGGAAAGAAAGGACAACCTCATCCACATGTTCATCTGTAGTGTATCCTAGAATGCAGGAGAGCATGGTTATGATTTGTCTACATCTCTCAGAAAAAATCATGGTAGCATAGGGAGGAGTTTCTGTAGGAGTATGACACTCCTCTATGATGAAAGTTTGGAAAATTTTGGCTATCCTAGGATGGTATAACTTGGTGTAGAGGTCAAGCAAGCCTTCAATGGAAAGGGGGGTCTCGTTTAGGCTTGTTTGGACTTGCAACATTTGGTTAATGGATTTCACAGTGATGGTGAATGAAACTTGCTAGTCAGGGGTGACAATGTCTCTTTGGCTAGGAATGTATCTAGCATGACGAAAGTGGATGATTTTTCGGAATGGTTTCACTTTTGGAAACAAATACTTGGGCAAATTAGACTCCCAAAGGTGAATATCATCGTTCTAGTTCAAGAATTTGTCCTTACTCCAGCAGTGGAACTATAGAAGGTAGGCAAGGGAAGTTGTGTCCTTTATTTGGAAATATTTCTCTGCTAATACAAGGTGGTTGATGTCTAGGTGAGGGGTTTGCAGAGGTCTCATGTCTAGAGAGTTTTGGGAAGCCATAATTGGGTCTACAGATACGAATCAGGCTTGTAGTGGATTCAGGAGTAAGGTTTAGAAGGTCTGGTAGAGTAGGAGGGTAGTTATAGTTTGTAAAAGAAGGGTTTGGGGTATACAAATAAGTTTTTCTTCAATTCAGGCAAGTTTCTTAATTAATTTTAATTAATAAATGGTTCAATTTTAAGTGTGTGTTTTCAAATTCACAGGGTCATTCTATATTTTCCAAGAATATCTGGAAACTAATGGTTAGATGTGCAGACTAAGTTCAATGGTGAATGTATAAGGTATTATGGCTTCAACTATCAACAGGTTGCTCCAATTGGGTATCCTGAGCATCTTCAGGTGGCTAAAGGTGGTCAAATTGGTCGCAGAGGTTCAAGGTGTCACAAATGGCTAAGCAACACTTTACAGTGAAAATGCAAGAAAATAGTGAATTGCGGATTTTTCGGCCTTTTAATGGGTAACAATCACATTTTGGCACGAAAATAATTAATGAACAGTGGGCAGTTTTTGGTTAGGGCGGGGAGGTGGTTTTCTAGGCCATCACACTGCTTTTGGGGGATGGGTAATATATTTTTTGAGTACGTGATCTAGCTTAGTCCCGCCACGTAGGAGAATAGTGCCTAGGCAAAACCACAAATCTCGCATGCTCTTGGGCTGTTATCAGTTGGATAATGAATCCGCACGATATGCCTGTACACTATCGGATCTGGGGGCAAGAGATCAGAGGGATATTGCGTAGTTGAGTTGCACGGAGGGAATCGCGAAAAGGATTTGTGGGGCCTAAGATTTAATTACAGTTAATTGTAATTATTTAACCAATAATGTTGGGATTTTTAATATAAACATGTGGTTAATTATGTGGGACAATATGTTATGTAGCAGGGTATTTAAACTACACTAGGGGTTGGTGGGTTAAAAAGGGTATCGGGGAAATATGAAGCGGGCAAGTTAATTAGATAAAGGGGGGCATAAAAACTTAGGATAAGGGGGTTGTTGTGGGTTTTGAAGGGAAATAGGGAAATTAATAAGGGGGAAAGTAATATTTGTAATGGGGAATGGGTTTCACACTAGGGAAAGGGGTTTTCGGAAGGGGGGATCATTTTTGAAGGGTAATTTCTAGGGAATGTGTGAAATCAAGGGGTAAAGGTCAAAATGAGGGAAAAAGAGAAATTTATAAGTAATGAAGGGATAATGGGGAAATTAGCAAATAAGTATGTGGGTGAAATGAGGGGAAAATAGTTAAACAAGCTTGGTGGATATCGTTTGCTTCCTCATAAATCCTCCTGAACATGAAACATAGGATTAAGCATGATAAATGTGCTTTTGACTCAGCACCCTTGTGCATTTGCAACCTTTTTTCTACCCACCCTTTATTTATCATAACCTTTCTCTTCATTTATTGTGTGCATTTGAGCTTGTTGGGCCTTTATTTACTTCTCTTTTGACAAGCAAAATATCTAATTCTAACCTTATAACTTCCAATGGCTCAGATTAAACAGATGAGTTCATTTTTATTCTCCACCTAACCATTAATCTGCCAAGGTTAAACATTTTGGGCAGATTTTATTCTCTATCTATCCACATGAAATTTAAAGCATGAATAAGTCAAGATTATGCTATTTGACCATCATGGATTGTGGCATTTCCGACAAGCTGCACACAACCTTATTTTTCATAGTAAAGTAGAAAGTAGTGGCATTTGAATTTGCACACTTTCATGATCTGTTTTATTTATTTTTGGGGTTCATATCTTTCACTTTTTCAATCTTTTTTCCTTTCTTTTTTCCTTTGATTATTCTTTTAGGACATACCCTCTTTACATTTTTTATTTTTTAATATGGAAAACATTTTGCAGAAAGCAAATATATGTAGAATATTACAAGACTAACCATATCCAATTCAAAATTATGAATCCTATTATTATAGGGCCCTAACAGTAGCTCCACATGGGGATGGCATTTCCTGGTGAAAGGTCTAGAACTTTAAGATCAGTAGCTTTTGAAATTGTGACTGTAATTAGCTTGTAAACTACTCTTCTGTGATTCTACTTTATTCATACTGATGATGGTAAACCTTTCAAAGCTCAAGGCCTTCTCTCCGGGCTTCAACTTCAAAATATTATCATCCAATCCAATCTAAAGTTTGCAGTGTTATATACAATGAGTAAAGTAAAGTGAACTACTTTTAATCTATGGATAATTAATGCTTCAACATCCTACCATTGACTGGTCCTCTTGGTAGATCTATTCCATCTAGCTGTCTCAAGAAAAATGCATTGTTACCTCTGTAACTATAAATGATATAAGGGCCTTGCTATAGGAAATTAATTTTGCCATGTTTACCTTTGTCTTTTATTCTGGAATCCCATTGGAGAACTTTCTCACCTATGTAAAAATCATCAACTTTTGTCTTTTTGTCAAAAATATTTTTGATTTTATCCTAGATCACTTGTGATTTGACATAGACTTCTTCTTTGGTTTGCTGCAAGTGTATTGTCTAATTTATCCCTTTTTGGATATCATTTGGTTCTACCTGCAACTCTTGAATGATCTTCGTCACTGTCACTCCTAAAGAGGATGGAAAAATAATGTCCATACCTTATACTAGCTGATAAGGAGATGTACTAATGGACTTTTTGGTAGTTAGTCTGTCTGCCCATAAGGCATTGACCATCTTTTTGTTCCATGTCTTCTTGTTGTCTTCTAACAGTTTCTTGATTATATTGGCAATACTTTTGTTTGAGGATTCTGCAAATCCATTACCTTGAGGGTAATAGGCAGTGGAATGGCCAAGGGTAATGTGATATTTGTTAAAAAAGTCTACCATTTTCTTGGATTTAAAAACAGCTGCATTATCAGTAATGAGCTTTTGGGGGCATCCAAATCTTGAAAGGATATTATTTTCATGGAATGAGATAATGATAGAGTCTGTGGTTTTTCTAGAAGGGATGGATTCTATCCATTTAGTAAAGTAATAAGTGGCTATCAAAATCCATTTATGCTGGGCTGAGGAGGATGGGTGAATTTCTCCAACGAAGTCTAAACCCCATTGTGGAAAAGATACTTTTGTGGATATAGGTTTGAGAGGTGAAGATAAGAGCTTCCTTTTTCCCTCAAATATCTGGCACTTGTGACAGGAGGTCACATGTTCCTTAACATCTGCAAAAAGGGTGGGCCAGTAAAAACCTGCCCTCAGGATCTTGTCAACAATTGTTTTCCAATATAGGTGTCCTCCGCAATCTCCTGTATGAAATTCTTGCATAATTTTTTCGGCTTCATCTTTCAATAAGCAATTTAATAGAATGCCATCATTATCTTCCCAAAATAAAGCATTATCTATCATACAATATTTCATTGATTTCATTTTGAAAAATCTAGCTTTAGTTCTAGATAAACCAGGAGGAGCTTGTAAGTTTAATAAGACAAATATGATATTTGCATGCCAAGGTGAATCTATAAAAGGTTCATTGATCTGAGGAGTTGTCATCTCTTCTGGAACATCTAGGGCACCAATGAAATTTATATTTAAGGCCTGACAATTCAATTCAGCCATGAGTTTAGCTAAACCTTGGCCTTTGATAAGTTTTGTAGGCTTTATTTCTATGTCATATTCCAAAATAGTGGCAATACATTTGCCTCTCTTTCCTTCAGGCTCTTTTTTGTCAAAATGTCCTTTACTATTGAATTTGGAACATAAGCAATGATGTGTGAATACAAAATGTATACTCTCA
>Ga0068629_1000472_pt1 | contig 11843 bp, 7 predicted proteins | sample InSIn3gowninarea_FD_77432 | JGI IMG/M metagenome (GOLD analysis project Ga0068629, IMG submission 77432) | Clean room microbial communities from NASA Spacecraft Assembly Facility at Jet Propulsion Laboratory, Pasadena, California, USA -... ...
TAAACGAGCCTGTGAAAGTGAAATATGATTTAACTATTGACCTAGGTGATGAAGATATTGTTTACTTTAACCCGATGCTGGCTGAGCAGCAAAAAGACAATCCGTTTGCAGCCGCCGAGCGCTACTACCCGGTAGAAATGCCTTATTGCTGGGATGAGGTGTATGTCTTTAGTATGGAAGTACCTGAAGGCTACGAGGTGGATGAACTACCTAAATCGGCACGTGTAAAACTGAATGAGGACGAAGGCATGTTTGAATATATAATTGTTCAGAATGACAACCGCATACAAATGCGCACGCGGGTAAAGCTCGAGAAAGCCATTTATGAGCCGGAAGACTACCAGACATTAAGAGATTTTTTTGCTTATATAGTAAAGAAAGAAGCAGAACAAATTGTATTTAAAAAATCGAAGTAGGCTAAAACGTGTTCCATAGCACTCAAGTGACTATATGAGGAAGCTAATCCAGATTTTACTATTCATGCATTGCTTTTCTATGCTTAAAGCACAGGTAAGCCGGCCGGATATGGCTTTTGGCAATGTTAAAGCAGAAGACTTTGCGCCTGTTACTTATTCCATTGATACCAGTGCTGCGGCAGTGTACTTGTTTGATGTTGGCTCTGTTTACTTTCATGAAGATGCCAGTACGCATTACGAAGAGGTGTACCAGAAGCATACGCGGATCAGAATTATGAATAAAAGTGCTTTTGGATTAGCAACTATAATAATTCCACTGCTTGATGTAGATGAAGATGAGCAAAAAATAGAAGATCTGCAGGCGACTACCTACAACATTAGTAACGGGAAAGTAACTGTACAACCGGTAAATAAGAATGCTATTTATAAAGAAAAATACAAGGGGGTAAAAGTTATTAAGCTGGCATTGCCTGATGTTAAGGAGGGCTCCATTATTGAATATTCCTACACTATCAAAACGCCAGGTATCGGTATACCTGGCTGGAGTTTCCAGGGAGCATATCCAAGGCTTTGGAGTCAATACGAAGTAATAATACCCTACTTTTATGATTATGCTGTTTTAAAGCAGGGCAACCCGGTATTTAAAATAGATTCTACATTTTCCTATCATACCGAATATAGCTATCATGCATATAAACCTGATGAAGACAATACACTTCAGCGCATTTGGGTGATGCAAAATGTGCCTGCTATTGCACCCGAGCCATTTACCAATACAATAGAAAATAATGTTGCTAATGTGGAGTTTCAATTATCGGCTTACAAAAACCAAGCGGGGAAATATGTTGCTTATGACAGAAACTGGTTTAATGTAACGATGAGGCTGATGCGCAACATTGCATTTGGATATGACATGATAAATGAAAACAAGCGGGTGAACGATATTGTAAAAGAGGCAACAGGAAATACGACCCAAGATATTGACAAGGCAAAAAATATTTATAAGTATGTAAGGGATCATTTTACCTGCACTGACCATGATTCCAAATACCTGTCGCAGGAAATGAAGAAGACTATACAATCGAAACAGGGAAATTCGGCAGACATTAACCTGCTGCTTATAGCAATGCTGATGAATGCCAACCTGGTGGCATCGCCTGTATTGTTGAGTACTGTTGATAATGGGAAGATCAATTACGAATACCCGGTGCTCTCCAAATATAACTATGTTGTTTGCCAGCTAATCATTGATAAAAAGCAGTATTTTCTGGACGCAAGCTATAAATATCTTCCTTTTAGTAAGCTCCCCGGTGAGTGTTACAATGGTTATGCCCGTGTGATTAACCCATTGAACTCACAAGGTATTTATCTTTCACCTAATTCGCTTAATGAAAGTATTAATACTACTGTATTAATAAGTGCCAAGGATAGTAAAGCTATGGTAACAACCAGCCTGAGTGCCCAGCCTACTATAGAAGTAAAAAAGCAACTGGGCGCTATTAGTAAAGAGGAAGAGATTAAAAGAATAAAAGCGTTGTTACTGAATGAGGCAAATGTTAATAACGTATCAATACATGGTTTGTCAGATGCTGATACAAATATTGCCGTAAAGTATGAAGTGCCGCTTGATTTTGGTAGTGAGGATGTGATTTATTTTACACCACTACTTAATGCGCAAATCAAATCAAATCCATTTGTTGCTGCAACCAGGAAGTACCAGATAGAACTGCCTTACTGTAAAGAAGAAACTTTCAGATTGACAATGGAAATCCCTGATGGTTATGAAGTAGACGAGCTGCCATCATCTTCACAAATCAAATTAAATGAAAACGCAGGTTTATTCGATTACAGCATCAACCGAAACAACAATACTATTGAGTTGAATGTTAAGATGAAGCTAACTAAAGCTATATACGAGCCTGAAGAATATCAGGCACTACGTGATTTCTATAAAAATATTATCAAAAAAGAAGCTGAACAAATTGTATTTAAAAAAGTGAAGTGATGAATAAGAAACATTTTCTGAGTGTAATGTGTTTAGTCTGCCTTGTTGCTGTTGCAAAGGCAGGCAATTATCCCTACCTGTTAATACCCGATTCTTTAAAAAAGAATGCGAGCGTTGTGAAGCGGTACGAGGAAATGCGTGTGGAGATTATTTCATCTGACAAAGCAAAAATTTATAACAGGTATGCCAATACTGTATTTAATGAGGCGGGGGACGAGTATGCCGGTTATATTAATAGTTACGATAAGTTTAAGAGTATCAATTCTATTTCTGCCACCTTGTACGATGCATTTGGCAAGGAAATAAAGCACCTTAAAAATAAGGAAATAAAAGATGAAAGCGGCTATGATGGGGTGAGCCTTATGGATGATAGCCGCATAAAGAGAGCTAATTTTTACTGCCGCGATTACCCGTATACAGTAGAATATGAAGAAGAAGTAGAAAAAAATGGCATTCTCTCACTTGGATACTGGATGCCACAAGAAGACCAGCACATGGCGGTAGAGTATAGTAAACTGACTGTAATAGCACCGGCAAATTATACCTTTCACTACAGGCAACTCAACTATCCCGGTGAGCCTGTTATTACACAGGCTTCTGGTAAAAACATATATACATGGGAACTAAAAAATATTCCTGCCAAACTAAAAGAGCCGGCAGCACCTGCATGGGATGAATTGGTAACCTCTGTTTCTTTAGCGCCTTCTGATTTCAAAATTGGCTCCTACAGCGGTAATATGGATAACTGGAAAAACTTTGGTTTGTTCTTCAATACGCTTATGCAGGGCAGAAACAGTCTTCCGGATGTGTTAAAACAAAAAGTGCATGAGTTGACTGATAATGTAAAAACACCCGAAGAAAAGATAAACATCCTGTATCATTTTTTACAACAGAACACCCGGTATATAAGTGTGCAATTGGGTATTGGCGGCTGGCAGCCTTTTGATGCCAGTTATGTGTATACCAATAAATACGGCGATTGTAAGGCGCTATCCAATTATATGGTTGCGATGCTCAAAGAGGCAGGTATAAAAGCTTGTTATGTGCTTATTAATTCGGGAAAGAATGCACATTTTTTGAATGCTGATTTCCCTTCAAACCAATTTAATCATGCTACGGTGTGTGTGCCGCTGCAGAAAGATACTATGTGGCTGGAATGTACCAGCCAAACTTTGCCAACAGGATACGTCAGCAACTTTACAGGCAATCGTCAGGCTGTTTTAGTGGATGAAAATGGTGGTCATGTGGTAAATACGTCACATTATACTGCTGCTGATAACCTGCAGTCCAGAAATATCAATGCAGTAATAGAAGAATCGGGGAAATTATCTGCTGATGTTCACGCCTTGTACAAATGCTTAGAGCAGGACGACATTCATAACCTGTTGCACTTTAGAACCAAAAAGGAACAATTGGAGGAACTAAAGAAACAATTTGATATTCCTACTTACGATATAACTTCATTTGACTATAAGGAAGAACCATCAGCAAAGCCAGTAATTGAAGAATCACTGCAATTAACGGCTGACAATTATGCTACTGTATCGGGCAAGCGCATGTTTGTAATGCCTGATATACTCACTAAAAGCAGCGGTAAGTTAATGCCTGATAGCACCAGACAATATGATGTTTACCTGCGGTATGGTTTTACACACACAGATAGTGTCCATATAAAAATACCTCAGGGGTATACTGTGGAAGCAAAGCCTAAGGATGTGGACATTAATAATAGTTTTGGTACTTACCAAATTCATTTTGCTGCAAATGAAAATGAAGTTATCTGTTACCGATATTTCAAAAGTAATGAAGGCAGGTTTCCTGCTGCCACCTACAATGATCTTGTAAAGTTTTACAACGACATATACAAGGCCGATCGCAGCAGGTTTGTTTTTGTAAAGAAGGAAGGTTAAAAAACTAATATTATTTGCATTAATAGCAGAACTAATCTGTTTATACTACATGTATGTATTGCACGGGTAAAGCCCTATGCAGTAGTAATAAGAATACCAAAACTAATTTGTATCAAAGTATAGCTATGCACCTTACATCCTTATTGTTTGTGCTGCCATGCACACTCCTTAGTCTTTGTTCAATTGCTCAAAAGAAGAAAAAAGATGTACTAATCAACAAGGTAGTGTATAAATATGGAGACATCAAACCTGAAGATTTTAAGTCCACCATTTACCCGATAGATAGTAGCGCAACAGCCGTTGTAATTGCTGATGTGGGCAACTCCCAATTTATAGGTAACTCGGATGGAGGCTTTTCCATTGAATTTAAAGAGCAGAAGCGCGTACGGCTGTTGAATAAAAATTCATTTAATAACGAGGCTACTATAACACTTTCATTGTACTATGATGGTGCCGATGAAGAAAGGCTTACCGAATTTGAAGCGGTAACCTATAACGTAGAAGGTGGCAAAGTAGTAGCTAATAAATTGAATAAAGCTGACCTGTTTACGGATAAATACAATGACCATTATAAGTTGTATAAATTCACTTTCCCGAATGTTAAAGAAGGCTCCATCATTGAATACAAATACACTACGCTCTCGCCATATATAATGATGTTACATCCCTGGAAGTTCCAGAAAGACATACCAGTATTGTGGAGCGAGTACCAAACCACGATACCCTCTTCTATCTATGATTACCTGATTATTAAAAGAGGATTCTTGCCGTTTGTGATTGATACTACTTATTACTCCAGGAAAAACTATTATGTCACTTTTAAGCAAGGCATGTATGGAACCTACAACTCCGGTTACAATGCTGAAACGGTGATGGGGCACTGGGCAATGAAAGATATTCCCCCACTGAAGGAGGAACCCTTTACAGCCTGCCTCGAAGACTACCGTTCTAAAATATCTTTTCAGTTGCGTCATATTGTTCATCCTGCCTACAAAGAAGACGTGTTGGGTACCTGGCAGCAGTTGGCAGATAAACTTTTACAGCGCGAAGATTTTGGTGCCGATCTTAATAAAAGCAATTCGTGGCTGAACAAGGATATAGAAGATGCAATAAAAGGCAAAATGACTGATTATGACAAGGTCAAAAGTATTTATGAATATGTTCGTGATAGCTATACATGCAATGCAAGCAGGGGCGTATTTCTTACCAGTACACTAAAGAAAGTATATCAGGATAAAGGTGGAAAAGTGGCGGATATCAACCTTTTGCTTACTGCAGCTTACAGGAGTGCCGGCTTTAATGCCTGCCCGGCTATTTTGAGTACTCGCAGCCACGGCAGAGCAAATGAAGCCATGCCTCTTGTTGAGCAGTATGATTATGTTATTTGCCGGGTAATTTTTGATAATCAATCATATTTACTGGATGCTTCACAAAGATATTTAGGGTTTGGAAAGCTGATACCCGAATTGTACAACCATTTTATACAACTAATTGATACTATGCCTAAAGCTATACCACTATCGCCTGATTCTTTGAAAGAGACAAATGCTACCACCGTATTTATGATCAACGATAAGGAGCATAAGCTATCAGCTTCAGTAAGTAGTATGGCTGGTTCGGTAGCATCCCAACAATTGAGAGAAAAACTAAGCAAACAATCAAGAGAATCCTATTTTAAAGAGTTAAAAGCATTTTATACTGGTGAAGTAGAAATGGCCAATGAAGCTATTGACAGTTTGAAGCTGCTGAATTACCCTGTAAAAGTCAGTTACAATCTGCAGATGAACCTGAAGGGAGATGATCTGATATATTTCAACCCTATAATAGGCAAAGAAGAAAGGAAAAATCCTTTTACTGCTGCCGAACGGCACTACCCGGTAGATATGCCTTATTGCGTTGATGAATCATATGTATTTGATATGGAAATTCCGGAAGGCTATACGGTAGAGGAGTTGCCCAAAAGTACTCGTGTAATGCTCAAGGAAAAAGAAGGTATGTTTGAATATATGATTGCTCAGAGCAGTGGTCATATACAAATGCACACCCGGGTGAAGCTGGATAAAGCCATATATAGCCCAGAAGATTATCAAACACTACGTGACTTTTATGCATACATAGTGAAAAAGGAGGCTGACCAGATAGTGTTTAGAAAAGTAAAACAATAAGAGGGGTATAGCTTATTCTGCTTTTATTCCTTCGTTTCAATAAAAAAGATGCTGTTTAAAGTAACAGCATCTTTTTTATTGAAAAGCTATTAAGCTTAGACAAATTAAACTTTAAAATCCTAACCCTCCGCCATTGCTTTTGCAAAGTTTTCGGGCTTTATTTCTGCATTAATGGTGCTGATAAGCCGAACGGTAGTAGCCGTAAATTCCTCAAAAGCTTTTTTGCTTACCTGGTCATCACTCAGCATTACCGGCACTCCTATATCCCCACCTTCACAAATACTTTGCACCAAGGGGATTTGTCCAAGCAGATTCAGGTCATATTCATCTGCCAATCGCTTACCGCCTTCTTTACCAAAGAGGTAATATTTGTTATTAGGCAGTTCTGCTGGTGTAAAATAAGCCATGTTCTCAACCAGTCCTATGATAGGTACATTCAATTGTGCCTGCGCAAACATGGCAATGCCTTTTTTGGCATCAGCTAGTGCTACCTGTTGTGGTGTTGTTACAATGATAGCCCCGGTAACCGGCACCAACTGCATCAAGGTTAAATGAATATCGCCAGTGCCCGGGGGCATATCGATGACTAAATAATCCAGCTCACCCCATTCCACATCGGTTACAAACTGCCTTATAGCGCTGCTTGCCATTGGTCCACGCCATACTACAGCGCTCTTTTCATCTACCAATAGTCCGATACTCATCAGCTTAATGCCATAGCGTTCCATCGGTACAATATATCCTTTGCCGTCTTTCTCACGCATCATCGGGCGCTCGCCACGTACACCAAACATAATAGGCACACTTGGTCCATAGATGTCAGCATCCATCAGACCAACGCTAGCGCCATCCTGCGCCAGTGCCAAAGCAAGGTTGGCAGATACGGTACTTTTACCTACGCCACCTTTGCCACTCACTACGGCTATAATGTTTTTGACTCCCGGCAGCACCTTACCTTCATCGCTACGCTTAGAAGTAGTATGCGAAGTAAAGTTGACGTTTACTTTCGCTTCTTTATTTACTAATATCTTTATTGCGTTTACACACGCATTGCCAATCATGTCTTTCATGGGGCATGCAGGCGTGGTAAGCACCACTGTAAAAGAGACATTATTACCATTTATCTGTATATCTTTTACCATGTTCAACGTTACTAAATCCTTACCCAAATCTGGCTCCTGCACGTTGCTTAAAGCCTTCAATATTTCAGATACTGTCATCACACATATTTTTGTTAAATAAACTATTGCTAACGCAAAATTACTCCCTATGTGGGTTATTTTGTTGTAAACCTCAAATAAAGGAATGTTATCGCTGATGAAGCATTTTATACAATATCTGCCGATTGCTTTACTGCTTTGCATTGCGCAATGTGCCACAGCGCAAACGCAGGTAAAAAAAGACACGGTAGTACAATTGTATGGTGTGATAATGACTGCTGACAGCCTCCAAGCCATTCCCGGGGCCAGCATTATTGTAGAAGATAAAGGCAGAGGTACCATTACTAACAACCAGGGAGTGTTTTCTATAGTGGTATTAAAAGGAGATAAAGTGCGCTTTTCGGTAGTGGGTTTTAAAGATAAAGTGATTGATATTCCTGATAATATTCCCGGCAATCAATACAGTGTAGTACAACTGATGGTGACAGATACGGCTTACCTACCGGCTACCATCATTAAAGCACGCCCCAGCCGTTCGCAATTTGAGCGCGATTTTGTTAATAGCGATATACCTGCCGACCAGTTGGAGATAGCCCGCCAGAATACCAACGAAGCAACCCGGCGTATCTTGTTAGCCACGTTGCCTGCCGATGGTCGTGAGGCTGTAAACATGCAATTCCGCCAGCAGGCGGTAAAGTACTCTTATTTGGGGCAGCAGCCACCTGTAAATTTGCTGAATCCTATGGCTTGGGCTGACTTTATCCAAGCATGGAAACGCGGTGATTTCCGTAAGAAAAAGGATTAACCCTGAGTTCTCCTCTCTAATCATTTAGTTACAATTACTTAGGCATATATAGGTCCATAATCAACTATTTCAATGTTGTGGCTACCTGTGTTTGAACAATACTTTAGCTAAAGGATTCTCCATTATATAAAGCCTAACCTGTCTTTTACTTTAATGCTCTATGATTCGGTTAGTTAAGTAGATGTATTTGGAGTACTATTTTAGTGCTATTCCGTTGAGCTTTCTCTTGTTCAGGTAATTAATTTACATTTACACTTTCTGCAATTTACCCCTTTCTTTTACCCCCTCTATTTACCCCAAAATACGCCAAAAAGACGGTTGATGAACGAAGGATCATCGAAAGATGAACGAAGGATGAGCGAAGGATTCCTGCCGCAGGTATGGCTTAGGTATGCCTTAGCTATGCCTTATACCAAGTCGCTATCAAGATGAGGGATGACAGTTGACAGAAAGGGCAAGGGCATGCAGCGGTTTATAGTTGATAACCCCGGATCTAACCGGATACTCTATTCTGTAATGATAATCCATATCCTGATAACCAGTTAGTATTAGATAGGGAGTAAGTAGGCAGAAAGTTAGAAGGCAGGAGGCAGAAGGTGGGAAGGCAGTAGGGAAAATTTACGGCTTTGCCATGGCTATGAGGTGCATTTATTACTGCTTTAGTATGGAGCAGCATAGTAGAAGCCTGCACTATGAAATCCTTCTTGTAAGCCTGAAATGATAATTTGGGGATACTTATGTTTTAACAGGTACAACTGATTCAGCTACACTGGAATTATATTCAATACTTATTTGTGCATTACTTCCATGTTAGCTGCTAAATTTTTTCAAGCGATATTTGCAGCCGCACTATGGAAAAAAACAACTTTATAGATTATATCCGTGTCTTTTGCCGCAGTGGCCATGGAGGGGCTGGCAGCAGGCATTTCATGCGTAATAAACTGACTTCGAAAGGGGGACCAGACGGAGGCGATGGTGGACGTGGCGGGCATATTATACTGCGGGGTAACAGGCAGTTATGGACCCTGCTACACCTGCGCTACTACAAGAATGTACTGGCGGAGAACGGCGAAAGTGGTAGTGGTAATAACCGAACGGGGCGATATGGTAATGACATTATCCTGGAAGTGCCGCTTGGCACCGTAGCGCGCGATGAGGAAACAGGGCTTGCAGAAGCCGAAATACTGGAAGACGGACAGGAGTTTATCTGGCTGCAGGGTGGCCGGGGCGGATTGGGCAATAGTCATTTTGCTACAGCTACCAACCAGGCACCTGATTACGCGCAACCGGGTGAGCCAGGATCAGAGGGCTGGAAGGTTCTGGAGCTGAAAGTATTGGCAGATGTGGGACTGGTGGGTTTTCCTAATGCCGGTAAATCTACGCTGCTATCGGTAATTACGGCAGCCAAACCAAAGATTGCCAACTATGCTTTTACTACACTGGTACCCCAGTTGGGCATGGTAGAGTATAGAGATGGGAAAAGCTTTTGTATAGCCGATTTGCCTGGTATTATTGAAGGTGCTGCAGAAGGGAAGGGGTTGGGGCATCGTTTCCTCCGCCATATTGAACGCAATTCGGCTTTACTGTTTTTGATACCCGCTGACAGCAATAACCATAAACAGGAGTTTGATATACTGGTAAATGAATTGCAGCAATACAACCCAGAATTATTGCAGAAGGATTTTTTAATTGCCGTGAGCAAAAGCGATATGCTGGATGAAGAATTGAAGCAGGCGATTGCTAAAGATTTACCCCAAAATATCCCGCATGTATTTATTTCTTCTGTTACCAACCAGGGGCTGGTGGAACTAAAAGACAAGTTGTGGCAAATATTGAATAAGCCGGTAAGTGAGTAAGTTATTCGTGCGGAGGTTTATAGATTTACGGGTGTGTTAATTACTAAGTTGTAAGTATTGAATGTTCTAATAGACTGGTGAGCCCGTAAGTGGGCGAACTGCTGGACAATCGTTGTTCGAAACCTGCTAAAGTGCAAGCCTGGCATGTCGTTATTGTAAGCACCGGGAAGCAACCTGTGAATTGTAAGAAGATCACAATAAGCCATCAAGCTTTGATTAAATGCGGAGCACAGACTGCTTCGCGATGCTTGCAGTGACGATTTTTTGCTACTATCAAATAATAAATACATGTCTCGAACACTTGTGCTGGTGGACTATGCAAGCTGCTTTACCATTATGTAATCTTCCTGCTTATCCTTCCCTAAAACAAATGTCCAGTCGCCTACAATCTCAAAACCCCATTTGGTATAAAACTGCAGGGCTCTCCAGTTCTCTTTCCATACATCCAGCCAGATACTATCTGTATTCCCTTTTTTAGCAAAATCGATAGCGGCTTCCATCAGTAGTCTGCCTACTCCTTGACCAATCAGTTGTTTATCGGCATATAAACGCGCAATCTCTAATTGTGTTCCGGCAGCATTTGCCACATCAGGCCTGCTGCCCCATACCAGCTTTATATAGCCGCAGAGCACCTCGTTGTCCCATACTAATAAAAAAGTAGTTTGCGGATGATTGATCTCTGCTTCTATTTTAGCAACTGTAAAGGCATCGTTTAAGTAAGATGCCATATCGTGCTCATCATTGTACGGGGCATAGGAGTCGTAAAATGCCTGACGAGCAAACCGGCAGAGCTTTTCCGCATCATTTTGAGTAGCATAACGCAGTTCCATAAGTGTAGCAATATAGCTAAACGGCTTAAAGAAAAATGCTTGACTTAAAGGCATTGGACTACGGCCATCGCACTATCTAAGTTAAATCCTTTATTTGAGTGTACAGTTTGGCTGATAAAATAGAAAGAGTACCGGTGATTTTTACTCTCCCTGCAGTTTGATTAATTTACATTACCGCATACTTAAGTTGTAATTAAAAGTATTATAAAAAGCTTAAGTACATAGAATTACATAGCTTGAAATTTATCTTTACCATCTTTGCCGAAATCCAATGATGTAATACATGCAACAATCTGAGAGCAGGCGCGCTGCAATAGTAAAGCGCTTATTGAATCTAAATATATCCACCAACAGAGAGCTGCAGGATATTGTAAAGTTAACTGCTGTCATTTGTAAAACCCCTGTTGCACTTATTACACTGCTGGATGATGAGAAGCAATATATGGCTTTTAAAGCCGGAACCGATGTAAATGACATTTCGATAGCAGACTCATTTTGCGGCTATGCCATTGCTCAGCAGGGAATTATGGAAGTGCCGGATATGCTGCTGGATGAAAGGTTTATAAATAATCCATTCGTATCAGGTAACACGGCTGTAAGATTTTATGCAGGTTCGCCACTCACTATTCAAAACGGAGAAAGCCTCGGTACCTTGTGTGTAGTAGATTTAAAACCTAATTCTTTAAGTGACGACCA
>Ga0068629_1000473_pt1 | contig 11812 bp, 10 predicted proteins | sample InSIn3gowninarea_FD_77432 | JGI IMG/M metagenome (GOLD analysis project Ga0068629, IMG submission 77432) | Clean room microbial communities from NASA Spacecraft Assembly Facility at Jet Propulsion Laboratory, Pasadena, California, USA -... ...
CAAAACACTCATATTGATCCTAGATCATTTTCATTGATCCTAGATCAAAATAACAAGAGAGTGTCTCAAACCACTTAGACTGATCCTAGATCAGTTTCATTGACCCCAGATCAATGGAGGTCATCCCAGCATAGGGAGGATGGTAGATACAATGATGCATCCATCGATAATACTACTGATGATCCCTAACCCCATTTCCCTACTCATTTTCAGATGAGAGGTACTTCCCATGAGTCCTAGACTACATGGGTAGGATGCCTCAACAAGAGAACTAATCATCCTATCCCCCAGGAGAATAAATCATCCTGTCCAATAGTCTCCAGAACTAATCATCCTGGCCCATAGGAGAACTAATCATCCTATCCAAATTCGCTATGGGGTATCACAGGGGAAGGTTGAACCTTTCACCCTATACATAGCGCACCACAAAGGGAGGTTGAGTCGCCCTGTGGTTGTATGTCGCTCCAGTCGATACCCTAAGCCCCCGAGAGCTCCTAGAGCTCAATGCATGCAACATGTAGGACCCTTAGAGGAAGGTCTCTCAATGACTCCAAGTCATTCGAGAAAGTCATAGATTTGACCTTTCCCAGGGGTTATGACAAAATGTCTGTGACATGTACATCAGTATCAATGCGATGGAGCCTCCTCGCTCATCGAATTACCATTTCCTAACTAAGGTAGTATCTGATGTCTATCTGCTGGAGCAAACATCAAATATGGTATTCCTCAACAATCAAATTCCCCTTGGTTGTCATAAAGGATCATGGTGGTATTCATCATATGTACAAACAACTCACTGAAGAGCTTCCACAACTAGGTAGATTCATACGAGATCATAATCGTAGGTATGTATTTGGTCTCTGTGGAGCTTATGGAAACTGACTTCTTCTTCCTTCTCATCCATGATATCAAAGCAGAACCCAAAGAGAACCAGCACTGAGAAGTGCTCTAGTGATCCTCCACACTGTTTGCCCAATCAGCATTCGAATAATCATGTTGCTTCATATTTTCGGAAGTGTATCTCAATCCATGAGAGATTGTGCCCCAAAGATATCTCAGAAGATTCTTGGCACCAATCTAGTGAGACTCAACCAAATATGAGCTCCCCATGCTAAATGCAAAACATATGTCCAGACGGAAGTTCACCAAGAACATCAATGAAAATGAGTTTATGAAACTCAGAGGCATTTCTCAAATCTGGTCTGACATCATCACCATATAACTTTTGAAAGTTAAGATCCTCAAGGTAGTCATAGGTTTGCAATTTACCATTCCACATCCAGAATCCAACTTGCTCGCTCTTACTTCTGTAAGTGAGAGGGCCTGCACTTGTCTAAAATAGGTTGTCCTCAGAAGGTGTCGGTATGAGAGGTTGATCATCCACAACCTTCAAACAATGGTTTGGATCGACTTCACTCTTAGTGAATCTCAGCTTCATCTGTTAGCTATCAATCCTCTCATATATAACCCTAGGTGATCTTCTTCAAGCCATAAAGGGCTTTCTTCCACTAGCACACATGAGATTCATGATCATGAATCTCAAACCCATTGGGTTGTTCCAAACCTGTGGACCTATATATGAGGGGAATGGTCCCCTTGTAATATTTTTCCTTTGGTATATCTCAAACATGTACCTTCATGCTCCTTTTGAATTCAGGTATCCCTATCATCATTTGACTTATAGACCTCCAGTGCTACGTGTCAACTGACATGGTCCCCAGTGGAATTCCTTCCAACCCTGAACTCAAATATAAAAGCATCTTTGAAAATTCTATTTCCATACACGTACCTTTCCACTAATGAATGCCACCCTGAAAGCTTTTGACTTCCATTGCCGAAATGGACACTGGGCTCTTATTGCAATCAAGTACATAAAAGAGATTCTTGTAAATGAAACGAGTTACCGACATTCAATTAAGGGGTAAAATTCCTTACACCCTTTCTAGGATAGGTGGCATTGACTCCAAGTATAATCCCATGGTTTTTTTCATCTCTACCAAATTTGAGAGAGCACCCTTCTATCCAATGAGGTGCCTTGAAACACAACAATCAATAAGCCAGATTCCCAAATAATCTGAAGGAGAGGGCCAATACAAGATAACACCTCTTTATCTTATCAGAAACAACATTTGATTCTTCATACCTGGGGTTCCTTGCTTTCTCTGAAGAATCAGTTGTTTCCTTGATGACCTACATTACCTGTCATTCCTCTGATCATTGAAGATGTCCTTGGAATGATTGTTATCACCATCAAGTGATGTGTCCATGCCATTTGGATACTCCACATAATGGCTAAACTTATTGCAACCAAGGCATCTGCCTTTCCTTCCACCCTTAGATCTAGAATTCTCAAATGGAGTGATATTTAGGTAGGTCATCAAAAGCTTCTGGTATGCTATTCTGATAATATTCTCTGCTTGGATTTCATCTAGGTGAATTTGAAGAGGGATAAGGAATCCACTGATCCTTTTTTCCTTTTCCAACTGTCTTCAATGATTTCTCTTCCATTCTTTCTTTGGCTTTGTCTTCACCTCACCTCTGATACCATGTTAATTTTAGGTATGTTCTATGCTTAGAGAAATTTATTTCAAATTTCATAGTTAGCTCAATATCTTTTCTAGATTAGCAATCACATCAGCATTAAAGTAAACTGCAGATATAACATAAACTTAAATCGCAGAAGACAAGGCAAGACACAAGATATGGCATTAGCCAGGGACAAACCCCAATGTGGGGAAACCCTTCGCCAATTCTTCTTATATGTTCTTTAATAGTTTAGCAGAGAGAGAGATAGTACATTTACAGTAGAAGTCAACACTTTGACTTTCTAGATAAGAGAATAGATCATCTTTACATGAGATTAGTTGAAGACATGCTACTTCAACTGATTCTCCAAGGTGAATCCTTCACCTATCATTGTGTTGCATCTCGTCCACATGTTGAACCTCATCGTGCTGCTCCACTCATTGAGCTTCTCACATCACAGATCTACACCCAATTTTGCACTCATCATCACAATGTTGGACCTCATGTTGTTGCTATCACAGTGTCTAGCACTGTTGTACATAGTGCCACTGCTGCACCATGCTTACTATGCTACTGCTGCTCCTATGTACAATTGCTACACTAATTTCCATTGTTGTTATGACTTGTATTCTTTCACAAAATCAGGAGATAAGTCTTTTTAGGACTATAGTTTACCTTGGAGAGCTTTCTCTCATGCCACGCTACCCTTTGAAGGTGTTGCCCACACCTGAAAATCTTTAACACAACCTCAGCTGTGTGCTATGGTTTGCATCCTAGGACAACAACTAGATGTAACTGTTGACCTTCCAAAATGATACCCAAATAGTCTCAAATAGTAGTGTTGCCTTCCTCATGAACACAACCAAGCTAAAAACACTTACCTGCACTCAAACACATACTTCTAACCCTTGACAATGGCTTTATCCATCTCTTATTACAATAGCATTATACATCCCTTAGAATAGGTCGAAGGCAGTCTTTTTGGAGGACTGTTCCATCCTTTAGGCACTCTTAAACAGCTTCATCTATCCTCTACCTTCTAGCAAGATACATGGCCTCCTCTTCATCCCTTCAGTCTTCCTTTATCACATTGTCACCTACAACAAACACACTGTCTATTCTTAGTGTTGTGTTAAGAAAATTTCTTGCTATGTTCTAGGGCTACCTATGTTGCATTCATAGTTGAGTATTAGGGCTCCATTGATAGTGGCTTTAGGTTACTTTGACTATGAATAAAGAGCTTTTTAGGACAATGGATTTAGGGCCTCTTGGGACAGCAAATTAGGGCTCCATGTTTGTTGCGTATTGAAGCTTTCTTGATAGCAAATAGGACCACCCTTGACAACTTCCTAGTCTCCTTTATGACTGCGGATTAGGGAATCCCTTTAGCTATGTTTTGGAGCTCTCTTTACAGTAGATTAGGGCCTCCCTTTAAGTGTAGATTAAGGCACCTTTGACCTGCGGCTAGGGAAATTTGGACTACACATTAGGGCTTCTCATTCAGTTGTGTATAGGCCTCCTTCACTGTAGCTAGATCTCTCTATCTGGGAAGTGGCTAGGCTTCCTCCTTAAGCTGCGAATATGACTCCCTCTTAACAACGTATAGGGATTTCTTTGAGTTTCATATAGGTCTCCTCTTACCTGCAAATAGATCTCCTCATGAGATTGCATCTAGGTCTCTCTTAGAAGACCCTTTCCACAACATCCTCCTTGAGAGAGGACAACCCAAACAAGAGGAGAGGAGAGGTCAAGGGAGATGAGTGTGTGAGGAATGACTCTCAAGTCATCTCCTTTTATAATAAAATGTTTAGCACTTGTAGGGCTTATTTGGTTGCTAGTCGACCTTGACGAATTGTCCCATAACACAAATAAATTCATATATTCATGAATACTTATCGAAATCGGATGATATTTAGATCAATCCTACACCTCTTGATGAGAGGGATCTAAGAAAAATATCAGCTACCATTAATAAGATGACCCACATGGATTTTGGCCCTATTTTCCAATTTTAACACAAAGTGCACCCAGACTTGTCCAAAGAACAAGTTTGTTGCTTCTTTTCCATTGATGGTATTTTTACAGGGAATTAGAACACACATTTTGTTGAACCTGTCAATTACCATGAATAGGTAGTCATGTCCCTTCTAGGTTATCAGTAAGCATCCCACAAAGTCCATGAAAATTCTTTCCTAAGTATGAGTAGGTATAAGTAAGGGATGTTATAGACCCTGCTTCTTGTTAGAATTATTGGTACAAAAAAGCATGAATCCTCTTATGTACTTAACTACCTACTCTTGCATCTGAGGACAATACAAATACCTATGCAAGTTAGCCATGGTCTTCCATAGACCAAATTGCCCTACAACCTTAGACCTCTGAGCCTCTCTAATCAGTTGAACTTTCTTAATTTTAGGAGCATATAACTCATCCAACCTATAAACTAACCTTTCCTCAAGATGGTAGTGAATGGTTCTATTGTCATCGTGCACATGACTCTGACTATACAACTGTTGATACACCTCCTTGAAGTCCTCATCCTCTAAATATGTCTCTTTATATGTATCATGGGTGAATTGCTCCATGTGCATAAGAATCCTCAAAGCTATAATATTTGATGTGGGTGGCCTTGAAAGCATGTCAACGAACTTGTTTGTGTTTGCATTCTTATACTTGATCACCAAATGAAACTTTTGTAAAAGCCCCATCCACATGTAATGCATGGTTTGTTGTAGATTACTCTAGGCCTGTAAGTACTATAATGACTAATGATATGTGTGGATTACTATCTCCCTTCCCATTAGATAGTGGTTCCACTCCACATCTTGCATCATGGCATAGAGCTCCTTTTCATAGGTAGGGAAATTAAGAATTTCCCCATGAAATACTTCAGAATAGTAGCATACACGCCTTCCTCCATGCATCAAGAAAACTCCCATACCATACCCACTCACATTTGTCTCTACTTCAAAGTGTCACTGCAAGTTTGGTAATGCCAGAACTGGTTATTGAGTGATATTATTCTTTAGCTCCTAAAAATACTTATGTTGACCTTTTTCGCACTGGAAAATCTTGCCACTCGTTGTTATGGAATGCAGTAGTGTTGCTACCACTGAAATAGAGGCTATGAATTTCCTCAGGTACTTTTCTTCCCTAATCATACTCCCGACCTCAGAAATAGTAGTAGCTACCAAGCATTCCATGATGGCCTCCATATTGGAAGGATCTATCTTCATCTCTCCTCCACCAATCACATACTCCAGATACACCAAAGACTATTGTGCAAACTAACATTTCTTGATATTTTCTAGCAGTTATTGCTTTGTGTATAGTTTTCTTCCGAAGTTCTCGCATCCATAATTGTGTGAATCGATGTTTCGATCCATTCACTATGGCTCATTTTCTATCACCTACGTCAAATGTGACATATGCTCCTCGTGGGTAGCACTATATACCATTATATCATCCATATATACAATAAAAAATGAATATATAAAAAGGCGCAATACACATTCACTAATCTCATAAATGTAGTTGGTGCATTACATAAGACAAATGGCATGACTAAGCACTCACATAAACCTTGCCTGGTTTTGAAGGTTGTCTTCCATGTATCTTCTACTTTCACTCGAACTTGGTGATATCCAAACTTCAATTCAAACTTTGTGAAGTACTTTTGTTGTTGCAACTGATCTAGAAGATCATATATCCTAGACTGGGGTATCTGTTCTTGAGTGTGATGTTTTTCAACGCCTGTAATCTATACACATTTGTCAAGTCTCATCCTTATTTGTCACAATGATGATGGGTAACCCACATGGTAATGTACTTGGTCGAATCACACTCAGTTCTAGCAACTCATATAATTGTTTCTTCACCCACTTGCTTTTATAACAAACTTCTTGTGCAACCCAATATTTAGCAAAGGGGAGTCTGGTAGCAACTGGATCTCATGTTCTGCTTCTCTCTTAGGTGGTAACCCTTTGGGCTCTCGAAACACATCCTTGTATGCCTATACAAATTCCTCCAATTGTTGTTTTTTCTTCTTAGTGCACCCCTTCAAGGATTCCTTGCCTCTTATTGATTTTCCATGCCAACGTTATCTTAAAAACAATAAAACATACTTTTTGCTGGAACTGATCAATTTCTCAGCTTGGTTGGCATTTAGTAGTGAAATTTTTTACGTTTCTTTGTGCACATTGATGATGAATGATTTTACATCCTTGATGATTCGGTATTGGTTAGTTCTCCTCATGAATATTGTATCATGCTATACATGTATGGACTCCTAAACAAGACTCCACATACATCAAGGGGAACCACATCTAGATCTACTTCATCAATAAAATCGGCACTAATAGAAAATTTAATTTTATGTTGTTTGCTACCTTCAACTCTCCATCCTTATTTACCCATCCTAATGCATATCAGTTTGGATTATCACAAACTTCCAACACCAACTTCTTCACCAACTCTGTTTCAATGAGATTCATCTACTATTCTCAATCAAACATAGCTTCAATATTTATCTTCTTGACCTGTATCTTTATATGGAAGAGTTTTTCCATTTCTTTCTCTTTCTGTCGCTAAAGGTTACTTAGATTCACCTCCTTTTGTACTAGTGTACATAAGATCTTGTCATCCATGTTTGAGTTGCTTTCAACTTCGTTGTTGGGATCAGTGCCCATGAGATTCTTCTTCTTATTATCCTTCTTCTTTTTCTTCGGGTATAACTTTGGGTGAAACTTCTAGCACTTCTCCTTTGTCTGACAATCAATGTTGTAGTGGTTGCAGTGGTTGCTTAGATATTTGCATTGGTGCGCTGTGACTGACATATTTTTATATTTTACCCCATTTTGTTTCTTCTACCCCTCCTTAGAAGCATCTTATTGCTCCTTTTTCTTTAATCCACTTGATTGTGCTCTCTTTAGTCCTATTTTCTCTAGGTATTGTGCCTGTAGACAAGCCCCATCCACCGATTTGGGCTTGAATAACCTCACTTTCTCACACATATGGTGGTGCATACTGCCCAAATACTTGAGGAATACATCTGGGCTATTTGGAGAGATACCCAACATTATAACTATCTTTTTGAATTTTGTAGTGTACTCCTGCACACTTTGGCCCGACTTTTGCCTAAAGTAATGCCACCAGATCCATTAGTCCTCCACATACACAATGGGATAAAATTGTGACTTAATGAGGGTTTCAAAATCCTCCCACTTAATCACTGAAGGTTCTCCCCCCAACCTCATGGTTTCCATGTGGCTCTCCCACTAAGTCAGTGTGTGGCCCTCTAATTTTAGTCGAACGAATGAGATATTTTTCCCTTCATCGATCTGATGGATGCTAAAATAAACTTCCAGTTGTTGCAGCCAATGGTTCATCTTCATAGCATCATTCTCGCCATGGTACAGATTGATACCAACTTTTTCTTCCATTTTAAACAGGGACTAATTCATGGCACTCGATTCAGGTTGATATTTTCTAGGTTCTTTCTTTGACTGGTTCTTTGTCTCTCCCTGATATTATGATCCCCATTGTTATATAGGATTTATGATTGTGGAAAAAAAATATCTTTCTAGGTCGGTGGCTAACCTAGAACAATAGAGATACAAGGAATAAAATTCTTTTCCTTAAATTAAATATATGACGAAGTGAGGCCTGCCTATAATCCTTGGCACACTTCACTCCTTCCTTAGCGTAGAAGCTCCAATTCTGGCTCTAAATGCCAAAATTAGAACCTGCACAGTCAGATAATGCAAGCCAAGAAACCACGAGAGCTATGTAGATTTAAGTACTTCATTCAATAGATTAATATGGTAATGAAATATATGAAATAACGACATCACATAAGAAAACAATGAATTATTTGCATTAATATAAATGGAAGGAGACTACAACCATAAGTAGTAGTTGATCTTATAAAAGAGTTCCTCCAAGTTTTTGACTTGTCCTTTCCTTTTAACACTATACACCTCCAATCACCCTAAATGCATGAGATAATAACTACTCACTACAGAAGCATACTCCAAAATCAAACCCCCAACCACATAGAAGGTTAAGAATATATAGAGACGTATGCTAAGCTACAAGTTCTTATCCAATTACCAATTTAAAGTTTGGGATCCACCTTTGATGGAGGGATAGGATCAAAGGATAAGTGGTGAAAACTCCAAATTCTGGTAGGATAGGATCCGTAGCCACACTGGAGAAACATGTAGGTGATCACACCCCAGTAGGCATACAAGGAGCATTGGTCCTAAAACTGGCCCAAATGATGCAGTTTTGGGTTGAAATTCTTAGGGATGAAGGGAACATGCTTACGGCTTTGTGCAAGATGGTAACAAAGGGGAAATAGGATGTTGATTGATCCCATTAGGAGGCTCACTGATTGGATGTGATTGAATGGCCTATAACACCCATTTTGATTTGTCCTCTTCATTTGAACCCCCATCTTCTCCAAGTATCCACAACTTTCTATTCAAGGCTGCCATGAGGAGATTTACATTGCAGTTGATATCTACAACTTGTTGTTCAAGCCACATAAAACTTACCAATATAGGATCATGAGGTTTGTTTACAGATTCATCGGCCATGATTAGGGTTTTATAATTTTTGGCCCTACTAATCTAGAGCCCCGAAATCTCCAAAAAAGACCCTAACAAACTTGCTCTAATACCAAATGATCTGTAAACTATCGTGGATATTCCAATAGATAGTTTGTCATAACATATTTGTAGCACCCTCCTCCCACATTTACCCAAGCTAACTAGCTCACTGGGGTAAACATGTGACAATAGGCTACTATGATGTGATTCAATTCCCCATGTATAGTTAAGGAAGTGGAACTTGTTGTAGTGTTTTCTTCTCAAAGATGTATGAAAGAACCCACTTAATATTGTGGATGACAAACATTCTCAACAATTATATAAATGGTTGCTAAAAATTGTAGATTTGTAGCAACTATTAGAAGCAAAACCTGCCAAAGTCCGGATTTATGCCACAATCATAGTTAAACAGCAAAAATAAAGAGTAATAACTCCAATCATCCAATGGAAACCAGATATACAAAGAATAGTTTTTATTATAACACCTGTGAAGGGAAAAAATAAATATTACCAATCCCCCTCTATGGGATGGGTTCTTCGCTATCCTCAAACGTCTTTAGCTTGTGTAGAGTCTCTCTCCTCTATAATGTGTAAACCGAGCAAAAATATGGTGTGCGACAATGAAAATAATCAGAGTTACAACAGTGAGTGCAACAATGAAAATAAATGAAAGTAAATAATGAATGGAAAACCCTTCTATTTGTAATAAAATATTGAGCTATCCTCGAATAGTGAGAAATAATAAAATATTATTGATCCCATTCTTGGAATAACCACTTGTAATATTTTATTATATTTGGTTAGGAGGGAAAAAATATTTAAAATTTTACTTATAAATGATAAACAAACAAATGGTTTATTTATTATCTCAAGGAATTAGTTAAGGAATAATAAACAAATAATAATTTATTTAATTATTCCTAAGGGATTTAGTCAAATTTGCAAAGAATAATAATTAGTTAGTGATAATTAATTATTCTTAGAGAAATAAGATAATTAATGATTTATCTGTTTATTTTTCATGATTGGGTCAAATATGACAAGGAACAATAATTGAACAATGGTTTAATTAATTATTCCTACAAGAAAATCCAAAAAATAATGATTTATTTAATTATTCTTCAAGGGTTTAAGTATAAATTACTTAACAAAGGTGGTTTATTAAGTAATTTCTCACAGTGAAAATTTGTTTACTATGGTAAAATTGGCTTTACAAGGTTTACTTTGATCCATCTAGTAAATTGGGCTAGATGATAATTTTTTTGGTGATAACGGAATTGAAAAAACAAAACCAATCTGACCTTTCTTAAGAGCTACAAAACCTTCAGGAGCTATCCAGCCCCTTTAGGTGTCCAACCCCTGAGATAACTTGCCTTTTCACTGTCCTAGAGCCTTCATTGCTCCTATGAAAAGGCATGCATGTGACCAAGGTCTTCTATTCACTCCAAAAATAAGGTATGTCAATGACTATGTCTTTTTTCAAGCAATTCTAAGTGAGAGACCTAGGATTTTGTGCCATGTTTTCATAGCAAAGACTCAAGCCACTACCAAAAACTTCCTAAAACTTTCAAGAATGATAAATGAAATTGAAACAAAGGCACTAACGCAAACAATTGAAAAAATACTTGACCTAACCCCTACTATTCATGACAGTCATTTCGTCAAACATGTCACAAATATGCAAACTACAAGTCATAACAATAGATCTGAGTGTAGGGGTATCATACTTATCTGAGATTCATAAGGATGCATTGTTTCCAGATAAAATATTTGTATTATCATCTATTAGGACATATATACATTGTATATTCATTTACTAATCAAAACATGATGAGAACCATACATTAAGTTTGTCATAAAGCATACTCATAACCATCATATAACTAACAGAAATAACTTAGATATAACAGCCATAAGACCCACATATGAACCAATACATTTACACATGAAATACCAAGGAAAAGCAGCTCTTATTAATGAATTCAAAATCCAACAAGGTTTGGGACTTCCATGAACCACCTGCACATAGATTGGATTAACCAAATCTTTCTTTTAACCAGTCACCCTTGTTCCATATTCCAAGCATGAATGTGGGACTCAAAACCAAACCAAACTGAGCTTCCTCAAGCTTTACCACAACCTCCACCAAATCACTAGGCCCTACACAAGCATGGATTCCACTGTATTTATCCACCTACATCGTGAGGAATTTTCTTTCCTCCTAGTCTCTAGGGTATACTGTATATCTTGTCATTCACTAGTCGAGGATTCCTAAGCCTAATCGAAACTCCACCCTCCATGCTTTACCATATATCCTGCCATTCACTAGTCAAGGATTCTTATGCCTGATCAAGGGCACACACCTCTAGGCTTTAACGTATATCCCTCCATTCATCGATCAAGGACTTTTAGGCCTACCTATGCACACAAAATTTGGCTTTACCACAATCCCACCTTCTTCAGTCTAGGGATTCCTAGGCCTTGTGTTCCTTCTTTCAGAGACAACCTCACTCAGTTTTCAAACCATTTGGTAATCCAACTCAACAAAATACAAGAGAACACACCACACCATGGCAACCTAGAAATGGCAAGGAAAGGCTAAAAAACACTGAAAAAACCATGCCCATGACAACAAGAGAACTAAGAACACACATTCATAACCATGCATGCCACAA
>Ga0068629_1000481_pt1 | contig 11732 bp, 7 predicted proteins | sample InSIn3gowninarea_FD_77432 | JGI IMG/M metagenome (GOLD analysis project Ga0068629, IMG submission 77432) | Clean room microbial communities from NASA Spacecraft Assembly Facility at Jet Propulsion Laboratory, Pasadena, California, USA -... ...
CAAGATTCCGATGGCGGTGGTCGAGCGTTCGTTGCCTCACCCTTCAATTTACTTATTTGCCCCTCAAATAAGTCAAAAAATGGTCGAGCACCTAAAGGTCCTATTCTTGCCATTTTAGGAGGCACCTTAAATGCCATAATTTAGTAAGAACTTGTCCTTCCCATTACGATGCTAAAACGTCATTTCTTCCAGTCATTCATGAGATATATTATATATGTCATTATGCAATTTTGAGAGATCGATTTGCTTCCACCTTCGTTCCCACTGGTCCTATCTGTAGGTGAAGACATCTGTACGAATAATCCCCTCAATGGGTTGGTTATAGGAAATAGATGGGAAAATCTATTGTAGCTTACACCTGCCAAACCAAACCCATAGAGCTGATAGAGCCTTCCATCGATCGATATATGCCTATTAGGTTAGGTGGTTTAGTGCTAGCGAAGGAAAGTCAAAAGGTAGCCGTAGGGGAATCTGCGGCTGGATTGTATCCACTTAGTTAGTGGTATTTTTCTTTTGTTCGTGAGCATAGGTGATTTTGTTTCGTTATTGGGCGGATTGCTTATACTACGATATTCTTGCTTGTCTTATTACTTGACACGAAGTCTTTCACGAACAGAAAGTTAGAGTGAGTAAGCAAACTCTCTATTTGTGACCCTCAAAGAGCTAGCTCAGGTAAGGTTGCCCCCTCGTTGCTGCGGGAAGGAAATGGGGGAAAGTGCCCGTGGCTATGGTAGTGGTAGGTAGGTTCATCTATAGTAGGGTAGGTTAGTGATAACCTTACTTGACTTTGGGGTTAAGCAATTTAAGGTTGTCACCTCAGCAGTTGAACCAGAAGCATAACCAGACGCAACGCACCAGTAGCATAAGTCGATCCAGTACCAGTAATAGAGCCAGTTGTTGAAGCTTCGGTAACTTGGGTTAGAAGGGAGCTATGTCTTGGCCTTTCTCGCTTCTTCAGTCAGGTTCCTTTCTCTTCTTCAGGTCCTTATTGACTTATTGTCTGAAAATACGCCCTGCCTACCGGCCATAGTAGTGATAGATAGGCCGTAGAGTGAGTTAGTGGGGGAGCAAAACGCCCGCCTTCCTTCCCTATGTCTGTCTTTCTCTATTCCCACTTGAAATAGAATACTGGCTTTTACTTCTATGCCTAGATGTAGGAGCATATGAGTTTCCCCTTTCTATGACTAGTCTGAACATATGGGCGCCCAGCTTCCAACTACTACCTTCTTATATAAGCTTATAATCCTTCTATGTAGGGTTTAATGGGTACCTCCCTTCGGCCGGGTATAAGTACTTATATGTCTTTCTTTCTTAGTAAGTCTCTTAGTCTTTCTTATTCTCCCGGCTGTGGTGCTTATCTCTATTAGCTAGCTTCTAATAAAATGAATTAGGTTCAAACCCCCCCCATACCTATAGAAGTTAAGCCCATTCTGCTGAAGTAGTGGGATTCTTATGGCTTAATGGTAGGCGTATAGTGGTATGGCTTCTACTACCCTCTCTAAGCTTTGCCGTCCAGGCTTATCATCCCACTCTCTGCATGCAGTCTAGTTAAGGCTGCGTACTCTGACTATGCTTTCTTAAGGCTTCTAATCCCACTTAGCTGCTCTAAGAAGGCTAATTCAAACCTTGTCTTCTCTAAGCTGCGTACTCTAACTATGTCTCTAAGCTTCCCATCCTTCTGAAGTGAGTAGTCCCGCATCTTTCTTATGCATGCATTCTTTATCCATCCTTCTGGAGTGAGTGAGTTCAACTTCAAACAACGATAGCTGGTTCCACATCTGTATGCTCCTACGAAGGCTAGTGAGCTGGTTCAACTTGCCACTACGGTTCTAAGAAGGTTAGGGGGATAAGAAGGTTTTCCAACCGAAGGGAGGCACCCACTATCCTCCTTATTAGAGATCCTATAAAGGATTAGAGAGGGAACAGGGGGTTTGGGAGATACTTTCCCCCATCCATCAACTATAGATAGGACGGGATGGGTTTCTCGAGTTCAACGAAGTTAAGCATGCTCGAACCGGGAAGATCCTGCCTAAGAGGGAGGGATAAGCCTACCAATTCATTAGTGCCCTACTGCCCCCAACCCAATATTGAATATCCGGACCAACACAGTAACAATCCTTCTTTCTGGCCGGGTAACCAATTCACTCTATTGGCCGATTAAACCACCCCGCACCAACGGTTTCACTAGTTTCATTCCTTCCGAACTAGCTGCTGGGCGACCTACCTGAGGACAGTCGTTCATTGTCTACTCTCTGCCTGTTAGGCTATCACGTATATAATATGGCCGAGGAGTAGAATACCACAAAAGAGTTAGTGTATGGCTGCAAATATCATCCATCATCCTCATGAATGTTGTTGTTGCATTAGTCATGTTGAGCATCATGACCAACCACCTTCCTTAAACTTGAAGAATGTCTTCTACACACCATTTGGCTTGATCGATACTTGGTGATAGCCTAAAATCAGATCAATCTTGTTTCAAAACCTGGAAATTTTGAGATGATCAAGTAGATCATCAATCCAGGGGATTAATTACCAATTCTTCATTATTATTTTGTTTCAAACTTTATAGTCAATGCATTGCAAAGTCACCATGTCCCATCCTTCTTTTGAACCAACACAATTGAGCTCCCGCCTGGGTGAAAAACTTGGTATAACGTTGCCCTTCCATATTATAACCTTAATCTAGTGCTTAATATCATAATTCTCTAGGATGAAGCATTTGTACACATGATGGAAGATAGGTGCCTAGTGTCGAACCAATTGCATGTTTTACCTGACTATGCAAGGGTATGCTTGTAAGTGAAGTGAAGATGTCTCTATATTCTTCCATCAACCTATCTACCTGTCTCTACTGTGTAGAGGAACTTGCAAAGGCCTTGGCTGTCGCAGTGATTTTCTATGCTCCTTCCGACCAAAACATGAAGAGACAAAATCTACCATTTTGAGAGCTTATCTTCCTACACTGCTTAGTAGTTATCAAGGAGACTGCAGTAGTTGGGACTACCTTTGGTCTATTTTATAGCTGATCTCCTAGGGTAACAATGACACAATAAGGCCTAGGCCCTAGATTGGTAAACAACAAGATGTTTCCACGTATATGGTCATCCTAACAAAAACTCAAAAACATCAAGCAAACCAACATCAAATAGTACCGCATCTTGAAAGGGATCAATGTCATATTGCAGGCAGCATTGTTGATTGACACGCATGCCTTGTCCCTACCTTAGCGAACCGATGGTGTATGGTTGGGGGTGTGACATCATTGGCAACTTCATCTTCTTAACAACCTTTGCTAAGATGATATTCTTTTCTTATTGTCCAACAAACGACCACAAAAGTAGGTCAGTGCAACTAGAACAACATATAATCTGAATAGTCAAAGATATCTAAGCAACGTCGAAATCTGAGCCAAAGTAGCGTTGATATCTAACTTCTAAGCTCTCATTAAGAAGAAAAGATCTAAGATCTAAGAACCCATCCATCAAAATCTTGGAAACTAATACAAGAAAGAAAAGGACAAAACCAATAAATGCACTAGGTATGGAAGTGAAAACCCCATCAAAGAATGGGCATGTCAACTAGAGATGGAACTAGAAGCCGAGCTGAGAGATAAGGGGGAAAAGACGAGGCCTACCGTCTTCAATCCTCATTAAGGGATCAATACATTGTATAAGAAGGTCGTCCAGAGAGTATCCAAGGCTGAGGGGCCACGACTACATAACTCTAGGAGGGATCCCAATATGAGCCCTAGATCAAGGGGCCAAAAAAATCCTACCACTAAAGGTCAAGGGGAATACACTCTAAATCGATAACTGGCCACTCAACAAAACCTGGATCTGAGCTGAGGGAGTCTATCTTTGGCACTATACCCCTCTAGCACCTCCACCCTTTGACATCAGGCATGAGCTGAGCAAACTGAACATTCCCATACCCCTTTATGAAGTTGTAAAGAACCCCGCTCATAGGATATAAGTATATAAATGACTAATAGTCAGAGAGCAACCCCAGACCCAGCCTTATAGAGTTCAGATGTCCCAGAATCCATCTGTTCACAGAATCAATGTCCCCCCCAGCAGCAATCCCGGGAGCTCCTTCCATCCAGTAGAGTATCCCATCCCAGAAGCCCCAGTGTAGAGTAGCCGAGTAGAATGTCCAAGTATAGAGAGAGTAGCCAAGCCGAGTAGCCTAGTCGAATAGCCCAGTCGAGTAGCCAATCGATTTGATCAGCCGAGTAGCCCAGCCCGAGTATCCAATTCTGAGTAACCAAGCCAAGCAGCTTGGACGACATCGAATTACTGTTTCGACAAGGTTGAGGTCATACATTCCCATACCCTGAAAGTTTGAGACTAGCCATCCCATTCGATTAGCCCATTCGATTAGCCCAATTCGATTAGCGCAGTTGATTAGCGCAGTCAATCCAAGCAGCTGAGTATCCAAGCCAAGCAGTAGAATAGCGCAGCAGCCATCCTATTCGATTAGCCAATCTGATTAGCCAAGCCACAGTCGAGTAGCCAGTCAAGTATCCCCCAAGCTGAGTAACCAAGCCGATTCAAGTAGCGCAGCAGCCATCCATTCTGAATAACCAATCCAAGCGGAGTAGCAAAGCACCCTCGGTAGAGCACCTTCAAACGTAAACCTTCACCCTCCACTATTACGGGATAAAATGAACCCTCCCTCAACCATACCGGTCAGTCCATCCTTCTTTCCACTCGTTAAAGCAGTCCATCTTTCCTAACCTTTACACTAGTATGGAAAAAAGACTAGTCAAAGTCCTTTGGCGGAATTACCTGGCCTTATGATTCTAACGATTAGGGAGAAATTCATTGGGATTTTTCCCGCTTTGCACATTCTTGGTTTGGTGAATCGCTGGGCACACGTTGAATGGATTGGTTTGGTGTGAATTGGGTTGTTAGGCTGGCATGGGCAGGACAAGGATGGGGATGGATGGCATGGCGGCACATCGCATGGCATGGGCAGGGCCTCAAGGGCAACGATACGAAGGTGTACACCACAAGCTTATACGTTGATTAGAGCTTGTCATTGTGTGGGTTCAAAAAAGGTCTAGCTTTTTGTGGATATCCCCACCTTGGAACATTCTTGAGAGCTAAGCTTGTTATTTATTACGTCATTGTTGCTTAAAAACAAGGTCTAGCTTGATATCCCCGCTTGGAACATTCTTGGGTTTGTCATTTATTGGCAGGGCGTACACGTGTAATTGATCGCTTTCGTTGCAATGGCAGGACAAACAGGGCTAGCGAATCGGATCAGATCGGATAAATGGCATGGCATGGGCAGGAAGGACAAACAGGATTGATTGGCTTAATTGATAGGATTACAGGGCCAGCGGAAGCAGACACGATAGTCTCCCATCCAACAAGCTACCCCTCCCTCGAAGAGCTTTTTCTTTCTCTATTTCTCTCTCAGATGGATTACTTTGGATGTTGATGTACCTCGCCTGCAGATTTGATTATGGATTAGAAAGGGCGCTTTGAGGTGCACGCTGAAGAGAGACAGGGCATGGAACTTAGCTTTAGAGGAAGTGACACACCTGGAGAAGACTTAGAAGGGCATGGTCCAACGATACCAGGAGAACACGGAGATGGGAATGGAATGGAACAACCAGATTGATAAGATCCACACTTATTAGATAGACACCCTGCTGCTAGAGAGATATTGATTGACCTCACTGCCTTAGCTTTCTTTACTTGGCTTTATCACCTATTATTTATAGAATTGACTGGCCCGGGCTTACGCCCGGATAGACTTCAATTACTCGCAGTTTGGAACAGAGAACGAATCACCCGCCGAACCCTACTTGCTGGAGAATCTTACCTTTAAGGACCAACCTTACCACTTGAACTTACTGAAAGAGAGTAGATCTCTCGAGAACTTAAACTGTAGAGGATGCGCAAGCAGGCTCATCCATAAGCCCCACCCAATAAGCAATCAAGGAAGGCAGGGCTCTCATTCGCATCAACCATCGCAGTTGAGCCGTTCAAACTCTAACCCGTGTACACCAGGGGCGAGTTGTAGAGCCGCTCTAAAGACCATCAGGAGGGCGAGGTTCTTTACTTGAATACGATCTCAATTTGGGAGGAGTGTCTACAGAGTGAAAAGAGATAGATAATGAGGTTACTATGAGGGATTTTTAGATACAAACCAATGATGCAGAGCCAGTCCAAGAAAAGGTAGTGGAAAAACCTGCCTGATCCAGCTGAGAATGGATACAGTCAGGAAATTGAACCCCCCTTAGTTGCGAAAGAAAGGTCGGAAAGCAATGAAACCAAACCAGTTTCGACCACTCCCCGGGTGTCCATAAATCATACAGTATTCTCTTTATCTAGTTCCATATTCTATTTGCCTTGGTATAACCACATTAGTAGTAGCCATAGTTTCCAAGTTGGAGTAGTAATGGGAGGAAATAATAGTGGTCCTAGTTCTAGTTCAGTGGCTAGTAGTCAGAATAGTAGCAGTAGTTCCATTCCAGTTGTGGCATCGAATCTGGTTTCACAACCAAGTCCTCGAGTCTTTCTTTTGGTAGGATCTCTGACAACCAGAATGGATGGGTCTCATGGTGGATCCCCCATGCAGTATCTAGAATACTAAGGTAAAGGAGCTGAAGAATATGCAGAACAAAACTGGTTTCTATGTGAGTTGGAGAGAAAAATGTATTTAGGATGCTACTGCCCTCCCAGAACACCAAAAAAAGCTCAAGCTTACGGGGTTAGACACACGGATATTTACAATACACCTGCCCAGCCAGGGGGACTTACCACCAGACCTCACCAGACACCCGCCAAAGGATGGATGGATTTATAGATTTATGGATGATTTATGGAGGGATTGATTGATGGAAGGCACTGTGCTGCTTTACCAGAGACCTACCCTGCCAGGGACCTTTATGATTATTATACGATGCATGCCACCACCTCACCCAGACCAGATACCTTTTAAGCCAACCCAAGCCTGCTACCCGGGTTTATCACTATGGAAAGGAAATGAAGCTTGCTTCACGTGTTCGGACAAGCGGAAGGACAGCCAGCCGATGATACTTCACGCCATCCCCCGACTTTGAAAAAGCTTCAGCCTACTGTAAGACAGGATCACCAAACAAAGGATTACGATGGAACCTTAGAGCTGGACCGGGGTCAGCCCGGGGACACCAACCCACCATTTTCACTTATGTTTATTTAGGTTATTACCACTGAGGTTTGACGCGGATACACACCCATTACCTTTTACACTACCAACTACCAACTACCTGTCACCCCAACCAACCAACCACAGAGAGCTTCTTGCCCGGGCTGCGTAAGTCTCTTTCATCTTTAGCCTTAGCCAGCCAGGTACCTACCTCTAACTCGGGCTAATCCACCGGGCTACGCTTATTAATTAACTCTCTAATTCAATTCACTTTGCTCCCCGGCGGATCTAATTCCACTAGCTCTATTCCTTGGAACAGAATCACTCGATATATGTGTTTCACTTTGACATTTGAAAACAAGGTTCATACATGGCCTGGGCTACTCTCAGCTTGTCGCCCTGACTCTAACTAATGAGAGTTGTTCAGAAGCAGTAGTTCTAACAACGACTATAAATGCACAATCCGTAGAATTCATGTCCTACCCAGGCAGGCTCCTTCTACACCAAAAAGAGTTGGAAAAGCCATGCATGCTTAGTTTTTCATTTCGTCTAATTTGATGAGGTTTTTGCTAAATGAAACCTCGTTCTGACTCTACGAAATATACATGGATTCTTTCTGTTGGACGGTCGCTTACATTTCATGCCTTCATTCTAGCTGATGGCTTCTGGTCTCATGCCTCTCTCACTCTACCAACCACCTAGCTTAATTCCAGCTGCTGCTTCTCCCTACCTGCTTACTGAGATTGTTTCACTTCTTCCTTCCGGATTCGCATAGAGAAGTTGAACTTGTTCATAACAAGAGAGAAATCCATTTCAATATGAGACTCGCATGGAGACGTTGAACTTGTCCGTGTGTAAATAAGCCGCCTAAATAGAATTGGTCGAGCCTTAAAGCGCATCATGACGTAATTACATATATAATATCTTAATTTGGATTGTAAGCACCCTCTTCATTATTCTAGGCAGCGGTACCATCAATCATTCCGTCCAGCCATCCAGCAAGCAGCAAGTTCGAAGAAAGAAAGAAAAGACTGTCTGCAAATGAGCTCACAATCTCCATGCACTTCAATGCCTTTTGAGAACTCCAATAGAAATTTCAATTTACTTATTTGGTGGGGGGGGTTATCAGTCGAGCCCCCTGTCGGGTCCTTTCTCGAGTGCCATCTATGCCCGTTTTCATTGAATCGACGGAAGGTTTATTAGGTAATTGGACCAGCGATAACTAGGGTGAGCTTGCCGAACTCTCGACTAAAGGCCCGGAGGGACTCTATAGAGGTTACGAGGTCGAGGAGAGGCATTTCACTGTCATAAACTGGTCAATTCTACCAAATACCGATGGGTGGAGGATCTTTTCTCTCCGCCGACTCACAAATGAGAAATTCCATTATTCAATCACGTAGGTGCATCGTAGACAGGGGTTTGCACTTTGTCCCAGCAAAGCATGCTCCTCATTTCAGTCATCAAAGCAAAGGTATAAATGTAAGGAACAGATGGAAGCATGTGGCTGGCTATCATTACTGATACATCTCACTTTTCGAGCTTACGATTTTATGCCTCCATTACTTATTTGGCCCAACTCACCTTCCTTATTCCCTCGAGCAAAGAAAGTGAATTGAATCCGGACCTACCAGCCTTTCTATTTCGGAAGCAATAAAGGATCAGCCCGATCAAGGTCCAATTCACGATCAGAGTCAGAAACCAAGCACAAAATAACTAGAATCTTGTCTATTTAGCAGGCCAAGTAAGGTCGATGCCGAACCGAGGTACTCAATCCATACTTTAGCGGTCCACCCCCAATAGATCGTTTATAGGTCCAAGCCAAGACAAGCCCAAGATCAATCCCGATTCCTACTTGACCAAGCCAGGACCAGGACCAGGACCACTACTTCGCCTCAAGCGTCCTTAAGTCAAAGTAAACCTTCCTTACACCTTAACCTTTCTGCCCTACGGCTGACCTTACCTATATGCTCGTTTTACGACGGCCTTTTTCAATCGGTGGCTCTGCGACTAGCTCCGCCTGGCGCATAATTACTAGCAGCAAAGTAAGCAGCTAAGGTGGTCACAGCACCTATTGATTCAGTTTACCGAGCAAAGCCCGAAGCCTCTCTTCCAGTTCAATAGCTAGTAGCAGCGGACCGAGTTGGAATTCGAACAGATTCTGTAGCATATTCAGTTCGAGTGTCAATGTAAGCACCCCCTTGTTCAAACACTAGAAGCGAGGGAGAAGGAAGGGAGCACAGGCAATGGCAGAACAGCTAGAAACATTAGCTAATATTGAAACATCCTTAGTAGTAGGGCCTGATGCTGGAACATCATTAGCGGGAACACTAGCTTCTATCGGAGCACTCACTAATGTTGGAACATCACTAGTTGGAGCAATAGGATTTTCTTTTCTTTTAGTAGAATATCAGGGTATGCCAAAGCTTGACTAAGAGCATATAGTGAATGCCAGAACAATACTGAGGGGAGCTGGAACAGGAGAAACTGCAAATGGTTCAACTTCCACTATACATGGTGCTGGCTCTCAAATCGGAAGGTCTAATATATTTATCCACCGATGCAGGAACAAGCTATAGATCCTTCGACCTAGGGATGCCGCCTGGTGAGCCTTTGACTTTGGCAGCACATACTAACATTGGCGGACTTCACTTAAGGATATGCAACTGATAGATCTGCATCGGGGCTCTGCTCCTGCCCCCCTGCTGGCTTTCGAACTGTTGCTTGCTCCGCAGGTAGTGATAAAACAAGCTTACTTGCATCATCCACTGGATCTGGATCTACTTCTGGCTACTTCGGGGTCTGCTCTCTTTGCTTCTGCCTCCCTTGCCTCCGCCCCTTATAATAGACACTAATGCACCATATTAGAATACGATTCCTTGTTTGTGGATTGAAAGTGGCAAGAAAGCTTATTTCTGCTTAATAGATTGAATTAAAGGTCAAGTTCTGAGTTTGATGGATCGATCAACCGGAGATAGCTAGCAGCAGAACCAGCTTAAGAACTAACCTATTTTCTTTAGTTCTTCCTATTGAAACCTAACTACTATGAACTCCTTGTATCCTTCCCCGAATCACTCTTATATTCGTAGTAGCTTCCTAAAGAACAACTTCCATTTCCTTTCATCAAGGTACAATCTATCATCTAAATCTCCAAACTATCGAGAAAAGCGAATTTTCTGTAGCAAAGATTCGATTCTGGCATGGACCCAGAAGCTTATATTCATCTTCTAAGATAGATGGTTTGTCATTTCCTCAGCCCTAAGCTAAAAGCTATAAAGTCCTTCCTCACCTTCCGTTGTCAGGTGAGCCATCCTTCCTAATAGAGATAGCTGACCTCTACTCCACCTCTTTGAGTTAGTGCTTTCTCAGTCCCTTCTTCTCAGAAGAGCTACGTCAGACTCTTCCTCAGACCCAGGGTCCCTCGGTAGGTAGGAAGGTGACCTCGGTTAGCCAGGTGAGCTCTATGCGGACCCAGGTAGCTCTACGCGGAGAGTTAGTTCTTAGTCCTACCTTTTCTCCGAGCTTGTAGTTCCCTCTTCTACAAAAGAACTGATCTCAGTTCCAAAGAGAGTCTGATGAGCTTTCAGGGTTCAGTACGGTGCCCGGCCGGAGGAGGACACAACTGATCCTATCTTCCTTTGGAAATGAGAATGGAAAAGGCAGCCAGCGATAGAGCTTGGTTGGATAGCATGGAGATAGCCTGACCTGGAAAGCAAGCATCCCGGCCAATAGCATTAGCCGTCGTTGATCCATTTGATCGAGATTGATACCCGGTTACGCATCTAGATTAGTCAGTTGAACCAGTCCTTGCTCCGTTTATGCTCGTGATCGTGATCTAGACCCAGTGCCATTATTAGAAGACCCGGCCTTACAGTGGAGTCAGTAGATCCAGCATCAGCAGCAGTCCCAGGTACGAATATAGAAGATCGAGACCCTTATCCAAAGCAAGCAGGATTATACGGAGCGAAGGCGTAGGCATTATTAGTAGCAGCTATTGACTCATACCCATACCCATAAGCACGAGTAGCAGCACCAGCTATAGCACATATTTCAGCATACGTTTAATAAGGACCAGATCGAGAGCCATATTGAGTAGTTTCAATTCTTATATTAAGCGGTGAAAGCACCCCAGCGGTTGCATCCGTTTAAGCATTAAGCAGTAGTTCCAAAGCCATATTCAGTTGATGCATAACTGGTATAAACACCAGAGGGGAGGGCAGCAGAGAAGCGCGCAGAGGCAAGGGCAAAGGTATACATAAGGCCACTCAACGGCAGTCAGAGATGGTAGCAGAGCCTAACACTAGGAATAGAGACCCAGCTGCTTACCTTAGTAAGCTGGATCCAGTCTATGGCATAGAGCCTTTAGATCCCAGAGCGAGTTACTGACCTGGCACCAGTAGCATCATCAGAAGTACCAATTGCAAATGGTAAGCAGCTAAAGCCCTTAGCAGTAGCTTAAGGAGTCTCCTACTAACCAGTAATGGAAACACTAAGCCAGCAAAATAGATAGATGCATCATCGCCCCAGCATAAGTAGATGAAGTAGTTCTTTTGCCTTTTGCAGTCAGTCTAAGCATAGGTATAAGGAGTATA
>Ga0068629_1000482_pt1 | contig 11728 bp, 8 predicted proteins | sample InSIn3gowninarea_FD_77432 | JGI IMG/M metagenome (GOLD analysis project Ga0068629, IMG submission 77432) | Clean room microbial communities from NASA Spacecraft Assembly Facility at Jet Propulsion Laboratory, Pasadena, California, USA -... ...
AATAAGAGTAACTATACCACCATAACCCTTACACGAAGTTGGCACCTGATTGCTTCCAGTCCTGCAAGTTGCTACAGATGCAAAACAACAGAGATCATACCCATAGAGTATAAGTTTATAGACTGACTGTTAACCTAACCATTGTGAGTGTGAAAGGGACTTTTACTGCTTGGATAATTTGGAGGGCCTAGAAGGTTGCCTAGAAGATCACCTCTCTACTCTCTAGAGTTGGTCTTCTAGGATTTTAGATTTGATTGTGATTTTACTTATGCTCTCTTTCTTTTATATAGGAGCCACTTTGGAAGTCCCACTTTGTATGGACATCATTGTACCTAAAATAGTCTCATTGACCTAATTCAATAGTCATTTGTTGGACATTAATAAATTTATCTTATATTTTCTTATTTTATCTTATATACCGGTCTAACATATCCAGAAACTGTTTTACAACAAAAGAAATATGCTCATTAGATACACTAATACAATTATCAATGATCCAAGTAAACCTTAAGATATCAATTTAGGCATAGGAAACAAAAGAAAATAACTTTCTATTGAATAAGTAGCCTTGAATAATACTTTTGAAATATGATAACATAAATAACCGGGAAGAAACACACCTCTCTTTCAGCCCCTCAACAACTAGCATTAACCCGCTATAACAATACAATATGATGCCCAACTAAGAAGGAATAAATCTGAAATGAACTGATTATGACCTTGGGTGCAAATCAGCCCTAGATATTTTTCTAGAATCAAGCTTCAAACCTACAATTTTATCTTCAATCCCAAATACAGGTGTCTACAGAAGTTATCCACAATGAATTATTTCCAATGGATAGGAGGCCTCCTTCTATAGGCTTTCTTTACACTTTATATGGAATAAAATATAAATGAATAATCTAGAATTTCCTAGCTGTGGGATGATCCAATAAGCAAGCCTTCATTATGACCTTGAGATAATCAAACCATCCAAGTGTCACCCTTCTATACCAAAGGCTCCACTAAAATATTGTTTTTCCTTAATATTTGTGCCTTTCTAGAGGCTTCTCCATGCAACAACCCCTTAAAATAGGGTTGATTCATCATAAATAACATTATAATAATGCCAAACATATGCATACAATTTTGTAAGAAACAAAAACAATATTAAACTACACATGTATGTAAAAAATGGTTCCATCGATACAACAAAGATTAATTAAATTAAGGACACACTTTAAGTTTCAAAAAGAAAACAAAAAATAGATATTAAAGGCTCAAATGCATATAAATAGGTATTAGAAAATGTTATAAAGTGTTACATGTTCTAGCCCTTACCATCCACCATGTTCAATAACATCCTCTGCAAAAGCATCAAACATGCCAACCAATGAAGAGTGCATGAAGACTGTCTCCAAAAATATGCCTTATGTATATTTGGCCTAAGATCCAAAAAAGGGAGGTGAACTATTTAGATTATTGTCTGATGATAGTCTAGCTTCCTCACTGATATCTTCAAAGTAGCCAACAATTGCACTAATAAAAGAAAACATATAATAAAGAATTCTTACATGGCAGTACTGTTTAAACTGGGGAATTGCAAGTTTGTTGAGAACATCATAACCAATGAATGAGTTTTGCATGATAAATATTAGCAAGTACGAAAGCTATATAAATATGGAAGCTAAAACACACCCATGCAAAAATAGGAAAAGCATGAAACAACTATGATAAGTGGCCCTAAATATAAGAGAACCAAAATGTACCAAAACAAGAATATAGACATAAAAATCAAGATATTTCAAAGTTATGCATCAATTATAATTTCATATTTCCTAGGAAGAAACAAAACCCAAATAATAAGATCCATCCAAGTTATGATGGTCACAAGCAGATCCAACTACAAATTTCTTCCACTCATATAGGTAGGAAAACACTGCAAGACATGGATCATAATGGGTTACATGGCTTGTCACTAATCAAGAGAGTGAAATAATATATTCTTGATATTTCCATTGTGATTAGATAGGAAACTGCCTCTATTTGATTCATTTCGTGTGCTTCACCTTTGTTAGGTAAATCCAACTAGGAAGAAAGGTGTGTTATGAGCATAACCCTATTGCCTACCATCCAAGCAAGGAGCTTTGACAGACCAACGTATAGTCTTGTGCACTTTGCTATAAAGTGAAAAGGTGGAATGATATGGGCGCTACCATGAAAGGATTTGTCTTATGGTATTGTTGGGGTATGATTGATTATATAGTGCTAACCATTGGAGGAGGGCCCAAATGGGTGGAGGATTTGCTGGTAATACAATATTTCCTAGAAGTAGGACTACCTAATGCATGCATAATATTATTCAATTATCACATAACTTAGGTGCTTGTGTAAGCTTACATCCATGCAAACTCAAGTGATATCAATTGTACTTGTGTAATAAATGTGGGGAACTTCTCACTAACAAGAACTGTCAACCGAGACATGGCTGAACTAAAGGACTAAAGACAATGATAATATAATTATGTTAATGTCAAATAAACGACCACACAAGTATGTCAATGGTACTGCTAAGTATAATGAACTCAATATAAAGGAGGAGTACTAAAAAGTATCCTATATAAAGAACAAGAAGGAATGTAGAAACATGAAATCTATAAGTGAAAACACGAGAACACCCTTAGATTAAAGTGCAGGCAAGCCACAAAAGGAGGGAGATGTGTAGAGGGAAAGGATCTAGGGAATAGGTCATGATACACTAGATCTACCTCTCCAAACATTAGAGGCCGAATGAAGGAAACTCATGATAGGATGATGCCCTTAAGAAGAGTTCATGGAAGATTTGAAGCCTCTTCTATGTGGTTGTGTGGCTGCAATAACTTGCTACTGATGTCTAGGTGTTTTGATCAGCCTGTTGGTAAGGGATTTAGTATGATGACATCTTTGAAATCTTTGGGGAGGGGGAGTGGTCCCTATGGTCTGCGATGATCTGGAGCTAGAAGTAACATTATCATCATCCTATCTCTTAGTTCCCATAGCTAATGGGAGCATTTTAAAGGAGGAGGTAATATATTGAACATGTTTCAGCTTAGGAGGAGACTAAAGAGTGTGGGTTCAAAGTTTGAGGGCCTCCGAATAGTAGCCATAATGGATTAAGAAACTTCTTCAGAAAGTAAAAAGTTGGAAAATAATTGATATATATCAAAACACTAATTCCCATATTCACTAATGTTGATAACCTTAAAGCTTGATTCAACCATGGAATCACAACATAAAATAAGATTACATAGCATAAAGGGATAGATCATTTGGTTCAATCATTTTTGCTAAGGAGTCATTTCTAAGGAGATCGTGGGATCCATTCCCTCTGTGTCCTGCAGGCTTTATTAGTTTCCATTGTAGCTGATAGGTAATATATACCACCTTTCATCATGGAAACTGGAGTGGGGGGGAATCTAAGGGGCATTGACAACACACCAGCATTCTTGCTCCCATAGAGTGGAATTATTTCTCCATATACATACATATATATATATATATGATTGTAGAAGTGATATGACCTAGTCATTCCAGATTCAAAAGGTTGAATAAAAGAGATTGAACTAGAGAAGCAATAGACTAGAAAGGGTAATGGCTTACTGACCATCTATCTATACCTAATAACAACACTCTTCTATTTTGAAGTTTGAAAAAGAGAATGACTTAATAGTAAGTTGTAATTCATCTGTCAACATGTAGGTCTTGGATGGTAGGAATAGAGAGGGTGTTCTTATTCTCCGCAAGATTCAAATTCCCATGTACATATTCACCCTTGATGGGGGCATGTTTTCCTTACATGGGTTGTCATGCTTGTACAAGTGGGCAGTTGAATGCACTTGGGTGAGTTACAACTTTTGGGTGATTTTTACTGAATAATTTTTCTTCATGATAGCTATATAGCCTTAAGATTAACTTTTAGAGCAGGGAAGGGTATCTGCTTCTTTGTGATATATTATATTGAAAAGTATTGCTTGCTTTTGTCCACTTGAAGCATCTGTTGAAAAATTAGTAATTCATTATAGAATGCTATGACAACTTTGTATTTCTAAACACATCCTCAACAATCTCTATTTAATCAAATCTTGGCAAGGCCTGAGTGTAAGAGTTTGACCCGGACTTTGCAAAATCAAGGAGGGTAAGAGTTTGTCTTGGAATTTGAAAAATTAAGGAGGATAACTGGAAGAAAAACTTGAAATTTTTTTAACACAGAGATGCTTTTTTTTTCTTTATTTAAATGTTTTTCCAGATTGGCTTTTTCAATGGTCCAAAAATCAAATTAGCCAAACTATGAAAAACATGACTTGTACTAATAGGTCAGAGTCAGACCCACGAGTACTTGTGAGTCAAACTCATTGCCTGCAAGTTAGATTCCTCGGTAGTGAATTTGACTTTCCCTCAAGTCAAAATATCTCATCCTTTTGAGCCAAGCTGAGTTTAACTTGAGAATCTTCTTCAATCTAAACAAGTTTTTCTACTAGGCAACCATCTGTTAAAAGCAATAAATCATAAGTCCCTTTATAAACAAAACATTCATTCTTTGTTGTACAGGATGTATAGTTGCTACACAACATTGTTGTACAAATCTGTATGAGTGTAGAGATGCCCATACAAGACTACACGCTATCAAAAACAACTTTCCTCAATGCCCAATTTATTTCCCTCTTTGTGTTCAACTTGTTCAACTGCTTGAGTGAGACAACCTCTAGCGTACCATATCTTTAGAATCAATATTTAAGATTTCTCCTAGTCTAATTCATGCATGATATACAATTTTAGAATCAACTTTCACATTTTCATTAAAGCAAATTACAAAGTAAAAATTACTTTTCCAAAGATCGAATTACTATTTGGAAAAAAAAAAAACTATATATATATATATATATATATATACATGTGCGAAAATACATGTCCAAGCTCCAAGCTATAACTCTCTCAACATGCAAGACTACAAGGATAGCTATCTCAATACCAAATCTAGAAGGATATTTCACATCTAGTGAATAAGAGATAAGGGGGCATCATCATTAAAAGATGAATCACAAGATATTGACGACCAAAGGGACCAACAATTGGCACTCAACCACTGATCAAACCAAATGTTTTGTCAAGTTAACTGATGAATTGATAGACCAATAGACTGAATTGTGTCTATTTCAACAGAGGCCATTATTGGGTAGTTAAATTGTCACTCAATATAAAATATGGTTATACTGCAAGAAAAAGGTTCAAAATTAAAGATAGAGAGTAGAGATCTAGAAGCTGGAATTTGAATAGGAAAGAACTCTAGGAGTCTTGATCTGCAAATATGATAGTTCCTCTAAAAAGACTAGAAATCAATATCGAGGGAATACAAGATTCTATAAATATAGACATTATTCAATAATGGGACGAATTGCAGTTTTTCCTATTCTATGTAAGACTCCCAACTCAATATATTTTTCGCTAGCTCAATTTCTAAATGTTTGTTGTGTACATGTTTTGAGACAGACATTCATGTAAAAATTACAAACACTCAACTGCTTTCCAATAGTCGCAAAGCGACATTAGAATCCATGTTCAATATCAAGAGCTGGATCATATTTCTATAGCATTATGATTCAATTACTTTAGGTTTTAAGTGAGAATACCCTAGGTTACTCGATACTTTACATGGAAGTAATGACAATCAAAGAATTCACAGATGTGCAATAAATCACTCCATTCTCTTAAAAAATCATCACTGAGGATACATAGTTTATTATGTGGTCCTTTTAGTTTTAATTTCTTATCACCATCATTTGGGTCAACATTGTGTACAATGGAATAAATTGGGGTTGGAAATTGATTCATTTTTCAAATATGTTATTTAGCTTATCTAACATATTGTAGGAAAGTAATCTTTATTTTTGGTTACAAAAAAATTCTATTTGCAACACACTTCACCAATGATTGCATATTATTAACACAAAAATCAACTATCACAAGGGTATGTTGTTCAACAAGATAACTTTGGTTCGGGATTTAAAACTTTACGACAATGAGTTTTTTCCCAAAAACGATCCCCACACTCCCCAGTAATGAACCTGTGATTTATGTCTTTCCCCCATCAGCAATATGCCTTAGGCAGGTGGTTCAACTAATTGGGCTAACCCTTGGGGATTTTATGAAAATGGTTTATATAGTTCAAGTACTTAATTCCAACAAGTGGCAAACATGCATTGCATCTTAAGCCACCAACAAATGTTTTACATTCGTAATGAAAAAGCTTGACTCCATAAACTAATCACATAACTCGTAAAGATTACATCAAAATTCCATGGATTTTAATAAGGTGAGGTGTGTCAAATTTACCTCTAATAGAGTTTCCTATCAAGTATTAGTTTGAAGCTGCGAAGTGAAAGCTGTTAGTATCAGGTATCAACCCACATACTCACAAATATACAATGCACAAGATAACAACAAAAAACGAGGGCTTACAACATGTGAACAATCTGCGCTAAAGAAAAAATATGACCACGTTGTCAACTCTAGTGACAACAACTGAAACAATTTGATTCAAAGCAACAACAAACTAAAATTAAAATTGATACATAGATCTAAACCATGGGACAAACAGGGTTAGCTTGATGGTTACTGGAAACATAGCAACAAAAAGGTTAATCTCAATACATCATGCACCATATATATTTCAAAAGATCAATAGCAGTATGTACCATCATAGATAGAATTTGGGCCTAGAAATGAAGTCAGTAGAATAAGAACCAACTCAGATAGCCTGCATTGCAAATGAAAGCAATGGGTCATATAGACAATATCCTAGTTCTGCAACAAAAACATGGTTGAAGACCCAAAACATGTACCACTAGAACACCTAGTTTGCAAAAGCATTCACAACAAATACAAGTTAATCAAGAGCCACCATTCACTATGGGATGTAGTCTAGTGGTAAGTGGAAGGATTACTATTATGATGACCCAGGTTCAAAACCCAACAGACATGACCGAAACCAATTAATGAGTTGTGTTGAAGCAGTAAATGGATGGTGTTTTGACAATTATAGTACATGGAAAAAAATTTCTTAGCCCCTCCCCCTCTAAGCAAAGGGAAAATTTCATTAAGTGGTAAACAAAATAATGTGATGTATAATATTTGATCTGAAGTAAAAATATTAATCTCTATTCCTGCTTGCGCATATCTACGAGGAGGGTTGAGCATTACATCATGAAGGACTAGGAATTTCTTCGTCTATGATATATTTTTTTTTAATTATCAAACTCACCAAGAAATGCATCTCATTTTGACTTGAAGACAATAGAGAACATCCAAGGTCATAATGTTTTTCCAAAATCCCTATAATGAAATGACATTGTGTAGGATCTAGCACTACTGTGTATTTTTCAATGACATAATGTGAAAGGGGAGTTACTGCTAGCTACAGAATTTTCAAAACTTCACAATCAGACATAATTAAAAATTTGTTTAACATGGAGTTTACACTCTACCTTGAAAGTGAGAGAAAACACTTTTACAAAATAACGTTAAAATGTAAATTACAACAAACTGATAAAAAAAATTTACATTTTGGATCCAACACCATTTTGTTAAAATGTTATGCTATTTATTTTATTTATCTCCACTTTTGCAAGAAGAAGCCCATTTTATTTATTTCCGCTTTTGCAAGAAGAAGCCCTAGGCACTCCTTATCTTGTTAGTTTACTTTGCAATATTTTTTAATGCCATTGACTTGTTTTGGTCATCAAAGATGATCCATAAACAAGGGACTATATAGCCAACTAGGTTCACCAACATGAATACTTTGTGAAATTCACTTTCTATTATGTCCTTAGTCTTAGACAAAGGTATCAACCTTTAAAATGGCTACAAGGCTTTTGTTATTTTTGCAATTTTGAGTTCAAATACTTCACAACTCTAGTCAAGACTGGTAAGATGGGTTTTTCTATGGTGTAACCTTGACAAAAGCAACCACTGGCTGACAAATACAATAATAATCATATCTATGCAATTATCTTATCACTGAGAACTATCTTCAGTGCAACCCCTTTGCACATAATTGATATCAAACTGAACTAAATCTCTCAAGTTGCTCAAAGTTGAGACAACATCATGGTCTTAAGTTTGTGTGTTTAGTTCTAATTCTAGTGGCTTGATTAATGATTTATTCCCAAGTCATAACGGTTTCTTGATTGAAACAAGGTAATGAATATCTCCTCTTTTGTTTCACAACTTCACAACTGTAAGAAGACCATGTTATGAGATGACATAATATTCGACCATCCACCAAGGTTTCAGTCACATTGCAATCTACTTCATCTACATAGCATGCATTTTCAAAGTGATGAGGAATGGTGTAGAACTTAGGCAATTTTGTCAGAATAGACATCCCTAATACCTGGAGGCTGGAACCTAAGTCAAAAGGTCTGTATTTTGCAATGTAACACTTCAATTCATGTACTTGAAGCAATTCCAAAAAAGAAGAAAATTCATATTGTTTCTAGGGAAAAATTGACAGTTCCTTGGTATGCGAGAAATGATGAAAGTCCATCAAAGTTTGTCAAGAATGTTTTAGGTACAGGAAATACTTGGAAAATACAATTTCATGGTTAAAAATATAGTTGTCAATGGGTTCTTTGTTAGAGGGTAAAGGGAGATCCATCATCAGGAATAATCAAGAAAGTGTGGGATCCATCAAACTGCCAATCTTTGATGGGAGCAACTTTGTTTATTGGAAAATAAGAACCACAACCTATCTACAATCACTTGGAATGGATGTCTGGAAAATTGTGGGCGGATATACATTTCCAACAACAATTCCTAAAGACACGACAGGTAAGAAGCAATATGAAACCAATTCCAAAGCTGTCAATACCTTATTTGGAAGTCTGTCACAATCAAAGTTTGTCAAAGTCATGCAACTCAAGTCAGCCAAAGAAATATGGGACAAAATCATTTTGAGCTACGAAGGAGACTCTCAGGTAAAACGTGCTAAACTTCAAACTTTCATAATTCAGTATGAAACTCTTAAGATGCATAATGATGAAAGTATAGTTAGTTACTTCCTACGTATAGGTGAGGTTGTTAATTGTATGAAGAATTTGGGTGAAGATATAAAGGAAGTTACCTTAGTTTAGAAAATTTCGAGATCCTTGTTTGCTAAATTTGAATCAAAAGTGTCTGCCATAGAAGAAAACATGATCTGCAGACTATCACTATGAAACAACTTTACGGAATCTTAACTGCCTTTGAGATGAGAAAAGGAGGTCCATTAGATATGAGAGAAGCCGCATTTAAAGCTTCAACAAAAGGAAAGGAAGAACACAATGAATCAGGACATATTTCAGAAGAAGAAGATGAGGTAAACTTTGTCAAGAAGCTTCAATGGGGTTCTAGAAGATTTAGAGGTAAGCTACCCTTCAAATTCTTTGCTTGTGGCAGAGTCGGTCATTGTGTTGCTAAATGTCCTCATAAACATAAATATGAAAAAGGGAAGGAATATGCAAAATGGAATAGAAAACAAGTTGTAAATAAAAGAAGTTACTATACTCATGAAAATAGCGATGGTTTATCAAATAGTGATGAAGATGAAAATAGTAATGACTATAAACTTCTAATGGCTTATGACGATGATAATTTTTGGGATGATTTAGAAGAAGATGACCTTCATGAAGAAATTTCTAAACTCAAAATCTATTTAGAAGAAAATAACATTATTATAGATACCTTGACATACCAACTTGCTGAAAAAGAAAAACACAATGAAAAACTAGAATGTGAAATTGTGGGTATAAGAAAGGATCTTGAGAAAACAAAATCTCTCAATATTAGATTTGCTAAAGGATTAGAAACCTTAGATGAAATTATCAAAGTGTAGTATTCTCCTCTAATAAAGACAGGTCTTGGATATATTGAAGGAGCATCTCAATCACAAAAGCTGTCAAACTCTACTAAAAGCTATCTTGATGCAGCAAAGACTAGTGAACAGTATGACAACCGTCAACAAAGGCATAAAGCAGATCACCAAGTAAATCAAAAATCAATTTATTCAAAGGATGAATAGAAGCCACAACCAATCTCAAGTACAACATACTCAATTTGCTCCAAAGATGAATATCAATAGAAACTACAATCACCAGGTCAATAGATTCGATAGTTGCAAGAACTTCTTTAATGGGAAATGTTTTTCATGTCATAATTTTGGACACAAAGCTGCTTCATGTGTTGCTTACAAAACCATCATGACTAGAGAAGCACGAAATCAAAGGAATGTAACAGGGGTCAAGAAAAATTCCTATAATAACTTTTCTCTTCTTGAAAATGAAATAGAATTCTCAATCTGTAACAACTTTGGTCATGAAGAATATGAATGCAGGAGAAAATTTCGGAAATCATCTCAAAAGAAGAAAACTCCATTAAATCCCAAGATATGGAGAAGGAAATAATCTCAAACAGAAATATGTGGTATAGCCTTGTATGCAGAAGGACAAAAAAATAGGTGGTATGTTGACAGTGGATGCTCAAAACACATGACAGGTGACAAAGAAAAACTTCACTCATATAATGCCTTAGAAAAAGAAAAGAATGTCTCATTTGGAAATGACACTCTCTCTGTCATAAAAGGTAAAGGATCTGTTTTTTTGAAAGAAAAGGTTAAAGTTGGAAATATTATGTATGTAGACGGTTTAAAGCATAACCTGTTGAGTGTCAGTAAAATGTGTGATTAAGGAAATGAAGTGGTGTTTCGATCAAACAGATGTGTTGTTCGTGAACTTGATACAGGGGAGACCGTGATCAAAGGTACCAGAACTCCAAACAACTTATACATACTCAAGGGTGGACAACAACAGTGTTATCTAAGCAAAAATGATGAAAACTGGCTGTGGCATAGAAGATTGGGACATCTAAGCTTTCTCAAATAAGAAAAGCATGTAGATTCAAGGTTGTTCATGATCTTCCAGATATCATCGTCCTTGAAAATGCAATATGTAAACCATGTCAATTCGGTAAGAAAACCAGAGCTCACTTCATTGAAAAAGAAGGGTCAGCTAGTAAGCCTCTTGAACTTGTTCATACTGATTTATGTGGACCATCAAGGAAAAAGTCACCTAGTGGAGAATAATACTTTATTTTGTTCATTGATGATTTTTCCAAAATGTGTTGGATAGGTCTGCTAAAGCATAAAGATGAAGCATTTGGAAAGTTCCAAGCCTTCAAAACTTTGGTTGAAAATGAATCAGATCAAAAAATCGAATGCCTAAGATCTGGTTGAGGAGGGGAATTTACCTCAGATGAATTCTTTGACTTTTGTGAACAACATGGAATAGAAAGGCAATTCTCCACCAAAAGGAATCCTCAGCAAAATGGAGTGGTAGAAAGAATGAACAAAACTGTTCAACAAATGGCTCGAGCTATGCTAGATGAATCTGGAACTCCTGCAACCTCCTAGGGTGAAGTTGCATTCACCACCGTAACTATTCTCAACCAAGAAAATGTTCGGGTAAATAGCACTCAAACTCCACATGGAATTTGGTATGGTAAGACTCCTACTGTGACTTTAAAGTTTTTGGAAGCAAATGTTATATCAAAAGGACTGATGAAAAACTTGGTAAGTTTGAACCCATAGCAGATGAAGGTATTCTTCTTGGTTATTCTTCCAGAAGTAAAGGATATAAATGTTATAATAAAAGACTTGGAAAAATTGTTGAAAGAATTGATG
>Ga0068629_1000483_pt1 | contig 11725 bp, 11 predicted proteins | sample InSIn3gowninarea_FD_77432 | JGI IMG/M metagenome (GOLD analysis project Ga0068629, IMG submission 77432) | Clean room microbial communities from NASA Spacecraft Assembly Facility at Jet Propulsion Laboratory, Pasadena, California, USA -... ...
GGCGTTGATGATGTATTGATGACGAACTGCTCCTCCTCAAAAATGTAATGACCTATGCAGATGCAAAAAGAGGATTGTAGGCAGTCCATTTCAAAAATAGAAGAGCACCGATGATGTTCATGGTTCATAAAGGAGCATTGATGACCTTTGTTTGATAGTTTTTGATCTTTAAACCAAGTCCAAAACTTCAACGTAGATGTCTCAGATAGCAGTGTGATATCAAAATAGATCATAGACATCAGAATAGCTCGTGAAAGGAAGTACACAAACCACAACCTTGTATGGTGGTATCAAGAGATACCTTAAGGGGCTACCACTACAAGACCATATATGGTATCAAGTATATCCTTGTTGTGGACTTACTATTAGATCCCTATTTATATAGATAATAGATAATACAACCCATGGGTCGATGTGTACCTACATAAACAGGGTTAGCTTATCACATATATCAATATTCAAGATAATCATAGCAATATTCAAGATAATACATGCAATATTCAAGATAATCATTATAAAATCCAAATTCAAGATAAACATTGATATTATTGCATTTAAACATTCAAGACATATATTAGAACAAGCATATTTTCCTTAATTTATTGATTTAAAAGCATAAATTCATTTTTATGTGATAACAAATGCTCCACTTTGGATGTGAAATCGAAAGAAACATGAGGTGAATTGAGATTTTGCATTCAAAGTATAAACACAATATTATAGCAATGAAAGATTTGACAAGTATTGGTAAACACTAATCAATCTAAATTCAAGCAAAATCATGACAAAACCTATTAATACTAGATATGGGTTGAGAAAACTCCCTTTTGTGATATTTTGGGCACACTTTGCCCCTTGCCTTTATTGATATATGAAGGCCATAGGTGGTCCCCTCTGTTGAACTATCTGATAGTCTTACCATAACACTGATGACTCATGATGATAAACTTGACAACACACATACACAAGATAATGACCTGACAAACAACATGACCACACATGATGACACAATGAAAACACAACAAGACAACACCACAAGATAAGACATGACAACACATGACAACATGAAACACCATATGACAACACACTGATGAGAGCTAAGTTCCATACAACTACAATGGAAGCTGAGACTTTGCACCAAGAGGTATGCTGCAGCTGCATAAGAATTGAACTCCGCAAGATAGAAATATGGGAGCTAAAACTCTATGCCAAGGGGCATGATATATGATATGTGGGAGTTGAAACTCTACACCAAGGGGCATGATATATAATAAAAATTGATCTTTGTGCTAAGAAGCCTGCTATATAAGATAAAACTGATCACTGTGCCAAGAGGCCTAATATGCAAGATAAAACTAATTAATATGCCAAGAGGCTTGATATATAAGATAAAATCTGATCACTATGCCAAAAGGCCTGATATATAAGATAAAACTGATCACTGTACATGAGATAAAACTGATCATTATGCAAAGATGCTTGATATATAAGATAAAATCTGATCACTATGCTAAGAAGCTTGATATGCAAGATAAAATTGATCACGTGCCAAGAGGCCTGATATATAAGATAAAACTGATCAATGTGTCGAGAGGCATGATATATAAGATAAAATTGATCACTGTAAATGAAATAAAATTGATCATTATGCAAAGATGCCTGATATATGAGATAAAATTGATCATTATGCAAAGATGCCTAATATATAAGATAACATCTGATCACTATGCTAAGAAGCTTGATATATATAAGATAAAATTGATCACTATGCCAAGAGGCCTAAAAAATGATTTAAGAACTGATATCTACCCCAAGAGGTATGCAAAATAGTGACCTGGGAGTTGAAACTCCATATTGAGGGGGATCCATTGATTTTTGATTTAGCTAAAATGGATCATGAAAGAGGATCACAAGCGGTATTTTCTTGATAGCTATGGAGCACTGGCGCTCCTCTTTTTATGTCAAAATGGATCCTTGTTTCTTCTACCATGATGTTGGTTAGCATGTCTACCCTAATGTTAGTTTTGTTAGTGTTAGTATGATCATGGGTGTTCAAAAAATGGCATATCCGAAGGGCAAATCACCCTCGCTAGTGCTAGCCTCATGTTGATTTTTACACCCTAGTGCACCAGTGATAGTAGGCTTTTTTTTGCATTTCCCTGTGCATACATTATTCTTGTATTATGTTTGGGCATGGGTTTTTTGTAGATTCCTAATTTTTCATTATCTGCATGCATAGGAGCTTTCCCTTTTACTTTTGGTTTTTCAAATGAGATGGCCTTTCTATCTACTAGATCTTGGATGATATCTCTAAATTTTTTGCACTCACATGTTTTGTGTCCATGAACTCTATGGTATTGGCAAAATCCTCCTATAATTTTAGTGGCCTTTTGGTTTATAGGTGGTAGTTGAATTAGAACTTTTTTCAACAATGATTGCAACAACTCATTATGATCATCTGTGACTTTAGTGTATACTCGAGGAGTCTTAGGTTTACTTGGTTTATGTGTGTCTTTTTCTTGTGTGATTATGTTTATTATTCTCACTATTGAAGTTTCTCTTTCTTCTTTTCTAAGTTTCCATAAGCCAATTTTCATCATGTGCTACTCTTTTTGAATCATGGAGTTGATCATTTCTAAGAGGGATTGGTCTAGATAGTTAAAGAATTCAAGCAACATCTCATCACTAATGGAATTTATCAACATGTGTTTTAGTTCTTTCTCATTCAGGTTTATGAATTTTGCAATTTTCTTCCATTTTGCTATAAACTTGTTAAATAGTTGATTTTCCCCTTGTTTCATTTTGGCAAGATCTATAATGGTAGGTTTTCTCTTTATGTTATATTGATATTGATCTATGAATTCATGTTTTAGTTTATCATAACTCTTGATGCTTTAATTTTCAAGTCCATAGAACCAGTCGGATGCTTCTTCCCCTAAGCTAAGTTGAAAAAGTCTTGCTAACATATCAGAATCATGTTGATGTCTATAAGCTGCTTCTTCAAAGATTACAATATGCATTCTCAGATCACTCATGCCATTATATTTGTCAAAATCTATGTCTTTCCCTTCCCAAGTTTTACTTCTTATTCTTGAACAAAGGGGGTGACTTTATTCTAATTGTTCATTCTCTTTTGCTTCATTTAAATGTATTAGCCTTTTTAATTGTTTAGCCATGTTTGCTAATTGAGCTCTCATTTTCTCTGATTTTCCTTTTCCAATTTGTGTGATTGTATTATCTTTAGGTTGCTTACCTATGAAATCAAGATTTTCAAGTTCTTCTTCACTCTCATAATCAAGTATTCCGGGAGTGAATCTTCCTATTTGTTCTCTCCATTCATGAATCAATTGATTTTCTAGTTCTATCATGATGACCTATCTTACAATTAATTGAGCTTTCTGGTAAGATTTTGTGTTTGTTATTTTCTTTACCTCTATTTCTTTGATTTTCTTCTCTTTATCTGACCAGAAAGGATAAGCATTAATAAATTTTTATGCAATAGGGTCTATTTCAAGTTCCATTTCTGACTCACTATCAGACTCATCATCAAACTCAATTACTATTTCATCATCATCTTCTTCTAATGTTATTGATTTGTAATTTTTAAATGCAAGAGATGACGAAGAGGGCTCATAATCATTTTATTTAATTATCTCAGGGATGAAAGAATTTTGATCATGATGGAGCATACAGAAGTTGACATGATTTTCCATGGTAGGAATGGGCCGCAGGTGATCCATTTCTACAGAGTTTAAAACATGGGTGGTCTTGTTATGATCAATTAAGATGCTTGGAAAAAGGATTGGTTCATTAAGAAGCGTTCTAAAGGAAAATCTAAGACCATTCACAGTTAAAAATTCATAGATTTTATGCAATGAGTAAGCTATGGTGGGATCTTTGGAGAACTTGTAGAATGCCCCAGAATGCTCTATGAATTTTTGTATCAACCTTAGTTTATTTTCAGTGAGGTTCATATTGTTAGATTTTACCAAGCGATAAAGGACCAACTGTGATCTATTTTCCAAAGGTTGAACTAAATTTTCTAAGATTTCCCCTTCAAGGGTTTCATTATCCAAGCTATCATTATCTTTAGAATCACCATGATAGGATTCATCATCGAGAAGTTTATTTTTGCTAACCCAGGGAGCACTTTCTTTGTTTAACCTAGCACTTTTTCTAGTTGGCACTATTCCTTTCCATGTTTTTCTTTTTCTCTTATTTTGTTCAGGTGATGATTGGACTAATGAAGGATAATATGATAATTCATTTATATCTTTACTCATTTTTGAATTAAAAAGTATGTCTCACATCAGGTTCACCAAATGTTTACAAATAAATCAAGCATGCAAATAAATAAGCAACTATAATATCTACACACTCAATGTACTTGTATTGAGCTACGGATAGCAATTTATACTCAACAATAATGAACAAGATAATTGATTCAAAAATTTAAATGTAATTGTACCAAACAAGACTGTAATTTGTATACTTACCTCACAAAATGTACCTGATGATGAAGGATGAAGATGTTGATGATGTACTGACGATGAACTGCTCCTCCTCAAAAATGTAATGACCTATGATGATGTAAAAAGAGGATCATAGGCGGTCCATTTCAGAAATAGAAGAGCATCGATGGTGTTCGTGGTTCATAAAGGAGTGTCGACGACCTTTGTTTGATAGTTTTTTATCTTTAAACCAAGTCCAAAACTTCAATGCAAATGTCTCAAATAGCAATGTGATATCAGAATAGATCACAGATGTCAGAATAGCTCACGAAAGGAAGTACACAAACCACAACCTTGTATGGCAGTATCAAGAGATACCTTAAGGGGTTGCCACTACAAGACCATATATGGGATCAGGTATATCCTTGTTGTGGACTTACTATTAGATCCCTATTTATATATATAATAAATAATACAACCCATGGGTCGACGTGTACCTACATAAATAGGGTTAGCTTATCACATATATCAATATTCAAGATAATCATAGCAATATTCAAGATAATCCATGCAATATTCAAGATAATCATTATAAAATCCACATTCAAGATAAACATTGATATTATTACATTTAAACATTCAAGACATATATTAGAACAAACATATTTTCCTTAATTTATTGATTTAAAAGCATAAATTCATTTTTATGTGATAACAAGCATACTTCTCAAAATGAAATCAAGAATGGAGTCAAAAGGAACATCACCAATGATATCCATTATTGCATACAAGGTGCTAACAATATGGAAAATGCTAAAATGAATGTGCCTCTCTTTGTTCCTACCTCTACAAAGTGTATTTGGGTGGAGAAACCCCCCCAGATATGTAAAATTATTACTTAAATTTTCTCATATTTACAAATAGTGTACATTAGTTAGATAGGGTATTTTTCTATTTTCCATGCATATTAGGTCATTGTCTACATATGTATAGTGCATTAATCATTCTATTCTTGTGTGTCATTATCTTTTTCTTGCATTTCTAATTCTAATTCCATTATATGAATGCTTTCAACAACATGGAGGGCCTATTATATGCTATTAGTGATGTGCATTTCCTAGGATAGAATCTTAAACAATCACTTTTTCTATTTCTAAACATGATTTAGAACATATTTGATAGGGTTTGGATGGCCTTACATATAGTTTACTCCATAAAAGTCACCTTGATCCTTTCAAATCTAGTTTTGTACCTTGGATCCTAAATCACTTAGGTTGATTGGTTAAGTGTGATTGATTATCATCTTATGTATGTTTTAGAACATGTATGTATAATTATGTGTGTGGGTATTGGTCTTATCCATTTTTATTTTAGATTAAATTTTCTTGTCTATCTTAGGTTCTTTGTGCATGTGTATGGTGTTAAGCATATAACAATAAATCATAAATAAATCAAAGAGTCATCTACAAAATTGAAGTCCAAAAAGAATGTTATATATATATGTGTGTGTGTGTGTCAAAAAATGGTACATCAATGTACAATGGGCCTCAGCCCTACAATCCCACTATCCATGGGTACTACCTCTACTACTAGGGGCATTTGACCTAGACCTAAATCTATGAGCACTAATACCACTAGCACTAGATATGGATATGCCCCTAGAGATATCGTCGATCGTAATGACCTGAGCCTATAATATGATCTTCATCCATGTGTACTTCATCTTCAACATCAAGATCTCTTCCTCCTTCATTAAGATATCCTTCTCCTTTGACTCGATGTGATCACTCCAACTCTAGAAAAATGCCCATTGTAGATCCAGGGCAGGCATGCTCAATCAATCCTATAGTCTCTTCACTATCTACTCTAGTGAGATGATCTATGCATATATAATGGTGAGAGTGGCCTTCACTATGGCCAACTGAACCTTCATGGGCCTTAACTTGATCAAATCTACCTCCATAGAGGAAATCCTGGTGTCTACTCCCCCTATTACAAAAAATATAATTTTATTAGTTACTTGGTAATTGTCAATAAAATTTGAAAATCAAATGCAACTCTAAGATTTCATTTATTACTTTGTGTTGAGGTAGTTGTCGTAAGTACCATTGGTCCACCTACGTCATCTAACCCTTGGGAAGGATAATCATGGATGGGATTATCCACTTGATAGGGGTCATCATCCTTTGATGGCTAAATAACCACCTCTCCATCACTACTATCATATTCATCCAAGCCCAAGGGGCCTGGATGCATTGCTGCCCATCATGCTATATATCCAAGGGCAACTCTAAGAATCATGGATGTAGGAGCTGTAACATCTAAATCCTGGGGCTCCCCCTAGGTAACTATGGATTTTTATAAATAATACTATGGAGGTACCTCACCCTGACATTCATTCATTCTTTATTCCTTATTCTTTTATTCATTTTTATTCCCTAATAAAATTCTTCCATTCTTTCCCTTATTCTTCCTTTCCCTTTTCATTCAAATTATAAACTTGATATATATTTTTTAAAGATCAGTTGTAGTATAAGTCAAGTGTTTGTAAATATTATCTTAGTCTTGTACATAAAGTTTGGAACTTAGTGAAGTTTTGTATCAAGTTCTTGTATATATATTGTTTGGGTCTTGAAGGTAGATTTGCCTTTAAATAATTTTATATTCATTAATAGGTGTTATGTATAGTTCTCGAGTGTTGTATATCTTTACCTTGTCCAGATAATATTTAAGGTCTTGTACTTAGTCTTTATTTGAAAAAAGTTAAGTCATTATCGAGGCTTATTGTATATAAGTGTCTTTGTAATAAGTCAAGGTCAACCTAAGCATTGTAACGTATCATGGTGAGTCTAAGTCATGACCAGGCCCTGACAAGACCCATGTGTTAATTTGTAGTGAATCCTTTTCTAGTATTTCATCGAGTTCTAAATTGTAAATAAAGCCCATAAATTTCTAAGGATGATGTCACTAGTCTTTACCAAAGTTAGAGGGCATTATTGAAGATGATATTGATAGTTATTTTGAAACTAAAGTTCACTTTCAATAGATCCTACCAATTTTAGATGATGATATCACATAATTTTATGAGGATCGATGGGTGATAGTAGAGAAGAATCAATCGTGCCCGCCATATACCAAATAAGATCCACTAGGAATAAAGCTCTCCTACATGAGTAAGTAAACACCTGGGTCCACCTAATTATGGGTGTTTGACCCCCAAACCTTTATCAATATGTTGATATTAGCACATTTCCATATGGTAGTAGTTATTTTCTTGAGGACTAAAGAGTCACATTTACCTTCACTCGTGCAGTTGAGATAATAGATTGCTAGAGCTATAAAGGCTAACAATGATGGCCGAATAGGGATAGTGAATCATGAAGGGCTAAGGCAACTTGATTATCAATGCAGATATGATGGACCACACCTCTTAAATTAAAAATAGTTACAGGCTTAACCCAAATTTGTGTGCCGACAATACCAAATATGGTTGAAGATAAAGATAATTAAGAGATTACACAAAGTTTGAGAGAACGATGCTCTATCAGTATGAGTTCCATTTATGGTTGGGGTTGGAACTCTTTAATTATAAATATTGTACCTCATAATTTATGCTATTTTAGATCAATTTGTACTAGTAGCTTTGAATAATGAGTTGATGCCAATTTGTACATACTTTTTAATATATATAATGTACTATTTAAAGTCAATAAGATCATATATTTTAGCAAAGTTTCCTTATGTATATAATATTATTGTACAATATAATACAATATGGAGATCTCTTACCCTCATTATTGTGTGGTTGTAGACTTGTATTGTGTTTATTATGGATCAGATGTTAATTGATATTATGGCCATGTATTGCAATTACAAGATCCTAAGAGTGAGAGAGTTTTTTGTTATTCTTGTTCTTAGTTATGGATTACTACCTATGTGATGATGCCCAGGCTTTGTAGCTAGTTATTTTCTTTTTGTTATTTACCTTTCTTTCTTTTACTTTTTGTTATTTATCTCTTTTCTACAAATTTCAACCTTTTAGGTGTTAATAGGAATCAACCTATAATTCAAATATTGAGTAGAAACCACCCATGAGTGCACTATCCCAACTATTCTAATCTTTCAAGGTAAACCAAGCTATAATCTAAGGTGTAGAGAAAATTCTTACCATTCCAAACCAATAGGTTACACCTCTATGATCAACAATCTTCATTCCCATTTTTGGCATGCCTGATGGAATCGAAGCTAAACTTATAGTTTAAGGCATGAAATAGGCTAGATAATCATGGATGGTAGGTTATAACCTATGTTTCTTAGGTTTATAGGATTTTCTTAAATCTTGTTGGTGACTCTACTATCAAATACCAGTTAAAATTTAAACCTTGGCACCTCCTGTTTATAGATTTACTTAAAGCAGTACTAGAAATTCTTCCCAACAATCCCATTTTTAGGAGCTATTACTTCCCATAAGGAAGTTTAGGTAAAAGTTTTACAAAATTTTATCCCCACAAGTTCCTTTAATAGTTATTGCAATCTTAGTTGCATTTGACTCAGCTCAATAAAGCTCATCATCTTCATCAAGTGGTCTGAATATGATACAAGCTATGCCTGTGGAATTCTTGGATTGGACCAACAATCATCTGTTGGTAGTCCCTGCTAACTCACCTGAAATACCTATAGGTACGTTCAAAGTTTTGCCTAAATTTGAAGGAATGGGTAAAACCCTATATGAACATTGTCAAGATATTTCACACTTGGTATTGAGCTTTAATATCATAAATGAGACTATGATGACCCATTCGCTAGCTCACTCATTTGAAGGAAAAGTTGCTAAATGATTTAGAACCTTATCTCCCCAGTCTATTACTACCTGGAGAGAGCTATATCAAGCTCTTATCAAAAGGTTCACTACCAATGGTGATGATAACACCTTTTTGAGCCTCATGTCATGTATCAAAAGGTACCCACATGAATCTGTAGATGATTTTAATATCTATTTTGAGAAGACTTGAAAGTTCATTCCTACCAGAATCAGACCTACCAATGCACAAGCCCTGGTATACTATAGGAAGGATTTTCACCTTGATCTTAATATGATTATTATCATGTTTGGGCATACCTTTCTTTAAGTCTATTAGATTGCTAAAACCTATGAACACATATTGGTATCTTCTAGTAAGTTACAATCAAAGTCCATAATACCATAATTTTCTAGTTTACCTCCTAAGCAAGCTCTATTATCTATTCCTCATTCTGGAGTATTAGCCTTACCATCTCCTCCTTCAAGATCTGCTACTCAGAACCAAGTAGCTACCTTACTTGCACTTCCATCTATAATCTATAGCATTGGTTCTAGTTCACAAGAGGCTGAGAGAATAAGGTAATTGAAGATAACTATTAGGAACTTGACCTACAAGCTCACTTTACAAAAGAGGAATAATTAAGGTCAAAACTTTAGAAGATTTGATAATCAATATCAATCGAGATATCCTCCTAGAAATAACCAACCAAAGCATCTCCTTGTATCCAAACCCATTAAAAATACTATCATGGCTAGCTCTGTTAAAAGTGAAGCTCCTCCAGCTATTCCTGCTATCACTATCAAATGGTATCCTCCATGCTCTACTCTATATTTTCTAGATTCATGCATAGTCCATCAACATCGATACTTGGGTATGCAAATTGATCAAATGGTAGAACCCACTACATAATCTACTCCAAACCTTGTTATAGATATTACAATGATAAATTTTTGGGTTCCAAGTTATGCTAGAGAGCAAGCCAACTATGCTCAAATTAGAGCTTCCACTTCGGTATCCACTTAATCACCCCAAGTTGTTTAGTTAACTATAATTGTTCAAGCTATACCATATCCTAAATAGATGAAGATACATGTTTTTCAACCTTCCAATCTAACAAAACAAGCTTCAGGTTATGTTTTACATACCTTGAGTACTAATGCTTTTGTTGCAACAAACCTTAGACCAATCAGAACTAATGCTCCCCAGAAAGATAGACCTAATCAGTTAAGATATCCTTTCATCACTACAACATAACGATAAGACCACTCACTAATTTAGATCTCATCAAACTGCTGACACAAGTAAGTCAAACCCATATATGCCATACAATATAGTGGAAGAATTGAAAAGAACTCCTTCTAAGATGATAATGTATGATGCATTAAGAATACCAGGTCAGATAGACCTCATACAAGAAGCCTTAAACATTAAGAATAATAGTAGGAAGAGAACTAATGAGGAAAATAATATTCTTACCAATAAAGATGATGTTCCTTGAGCTCCTATAGATATTATAAGGCCTCCAACTTTTTATTTATCTCTTAGGTTAGAAGGTTGGGTGGTTAACAATTGTATGATAGATACTGAAGCAGCTAGTACTGTTAGTCCCAAAGCTATTGCAGAATAAATGAAATTATATATTAACTAATGTATTTATGGTTTCATTAAGTTGGATTCTTCCTTTGTGGATGTTATTAGAAATGTAAAGAGTGTTCTTGTAACTCTGAATATGTTTTTGATATAAATCTCAATCAAGACATCATTATGGTTGATCTTCCTCCTCTATTTGGAATTTGCTTATCTAAAGAGTTCATTGCTAAGTTAGGAGGGTACCTTGCTTTAGATTACACCCACCTCCTACATCCACACAAGGAAAAGTATGTTAAAATTCCAAATGAAGGTACTAAAGCTATCCATTTAAGGAAGATCTATGAGAAAAATTGTATGATTGGCTCAGAAATGTTAGAGACTTTTGATCAAGATCCACTCATGGAATCACTTCTTATCATAAAAATCCTTTCAGAAAATGACTTGAATTATTATATTATAAATACTGGTATGGGTAAATGCTTTCTTCATGAAAATACCCAACCAATCTTAGTCACAACTGATAAGGAATTGGAAGTATGGACAATGTTCTTTGATGGAGCTAGATGTAAACATAGATATGGTGCTGGTGTTATATTTAAATCACTTGCAAGATAAATGAAAAGATTTTATTTTTGATTCACATAAATATGTACTAATAATGCTATTGAGTATGAAGCCCTTTATTTGGGGCTATCTAAAAATATCAATATGGGCATCAAATACCTTATAGTACATGGAGACTCTAAGTTGGTCATTAATCAAGTTCGGGATAAGATAAATGCAAAGCATCAACAATCTAATTGTACGTTATAGGAATAGCTATGATATTTATAGTAAAAAATTATTCTAGTAGATACCAAACTCTATTCTTATAAGTTTTTA
>Ga0068629_1000485_pt1 | contig 11711 bp, 17 predicted proteins | sample InSIn3gowninarea_FD_77432 | JGI IMG/M metagenome (GOLD analysis project Ga0068629, IMG submission 77432) | Clean room microbial communities from NASA Spacecraft Assembly Facility at Jet Propulsion Laboratory, Pasadena, California, USA -... ...
GACGATCCTACAGTACCGCTGGATCCTACTCTGGTGATAATGAAGTCGCTTGTGCAGGATTCTGGAAGAGGGCGTATGTCCAATTACATGATCCAGAAACTTCAATCTAAGAATGATAAGAAGAAAGACATGAAGATGAGAAGAGAAAGGATGAAGATGCAAGTGGCGCTGGAACGCCAAGGTATGGCTCCTGAAGCTATTAAAAAGAGACTTGCAAGACTGGAAGCTGGGCATGGGTCTGATAGCGAGGACGAGGGAGAGGATGAGGAAGCTGGAGGAGATGGCGAGGCCGTCGCCGAAGCAGAGACGCAACCAGAGGATGAGCAGGAAGAGGAAGCTACGCCTGAAGAAGCAGACGAAGAAGAGCGTCAGGGGAGCCAAGCTGAGGACGAGGAAGAAGCCCAAGAAGAGGAAGGCGCAGAGGAGGAAGGCTTTATCGAGTCAAATTATGCACCTCAAGTCAAGTTTGTCGATGGACAATTCGTGATCGACGAAGAAGGTCTTCAGATAGAACAAGCTGATGTGCACGAAGGCTATACCACTGTAGAAGATATAGCTCGCGAGAGGAAGGTCAACTCGAATACCTATAGCAATAGACGACGTACAGCGAGGTGGACACTGGAAGATACAGAGCTTTTCTACGACGTGAGTGCATTAAAAGTCCGTCATGCGTGGAGCGACTTGCTGAGGCTCGACAACAGGGCTTACGCCAATTTGGCACCGACTTCGAGATGATATCGCATATGTTCCTTGGACGAACTCGCCGGCAAATCAAGCTGAAATGGGTCAAGGAGGAGAAGATCAACCCTGATCGCATCACCGTAGCATTAAGCCGAAAGAGCAAGAAGGAGGTGGACATCGACTACTATGAGCGCATGACCCAGCTGGACCTGACTTCTGGCATCACGCCTGCGGACCCGATGAGCCGTTTCTATGAGGGCTTGCCATCTGGTGCGAATGCTGTCAAGCTTGAAAGTAATCGACCGGTCAGCGAAGAACCAGAAGTCACAAAGGTGGACAAAGCAGAATCGCAGATGCCTGAGGGCGGAGAGAATGTCGAAGGCGAGGAAGACGAGGCAGGAGATGCAGAGGAGCACGCGGAAGAGGAAGAGGCAGGCGAAGAGCAAGAAGAAGAAGAGCAAGAAGAGGAAGGAGATCAGACTGTACGGAAGGCACTCTTCCAGCCGGCCAGCGATGATGAGGAGGAAGAGCAAGAAGCTGCTGAAGGGGTTGACAACGAGGAGGCCGGTGAGGAAGTATCTGAAGACATGACTACCGAGACGCAGCGACCGCAGGAGGAAGTTTTCGATTTTGCAGCTATGGGTGGTGTGGCACTCAAGATGAGTCGTTAAAGTACCTTGGAAGTATCACAGTATCTTGTTGTTGTTGGTTAGCATGCAGTATTTGTCAGCTTGGACACCTTTTGGCTCGAAATTCAAGAAGCGCCATGGGCGCTGATCATAATGAGGACAATCTTGCGGCTAAGGCTTGCCAGAAGCCGGGCACAGCTAAAGATACAGAAATTGCTAACGTAGAATGTCCATAAGCTCAAGAGCTTCAGGCTAATGTGCACCAAACGGCCAAGAGCAGCAAAGAAGCGGCTGCTCCGTTAGTAGCGCTCGTGCTGACTGCACCAGACGTAGTGGATGTTGTGTTTTGCGAGCGCGTAGTGTTGCTATTGGCGGTTGAGCCAGGAGGAGCCGAGATGATGGGAGATGAGCCGTTGCTAGACGCGCTGTTGCTGCTGATGCGCGAGGTGCTGTTCGAGACGCTGTTCGCGACGTGCCCTATAGCTTGCTGAACGGAAGCGGGGAATGTGCCAGTCATGCCAGTCAACTCGAATCTGTATGCAAGTTCCATTAACGCTGCTTCAGGCTGAAAAGGCACGAGCTTCACAAGACTGACTTGCTAGAATCGTAGACTTTGTCAGGCATAGATGTGGATGCGAAGTGGATGAAGTAAACGCCCCCATCTGCACCAGCGTTGAGAGGAAGATTGACTTGCAGTTGCTGTGCGGAGGCAGCGACCGTTCCCAGCTGAAATTGAATGTAAGCTAGAGCAGGGGAAGCAACAATCTACGTGGCACCTACTGCTGCAACTTGTGACTTGCCGCCGCTGCTAGAGCCGGCCCAGAGGGTGACTGACATGCTGCCTAGTTGTTGCAGGGTGGTGCGGTTGTCGGCTGAGCCAGATTCTCTCCACTTGATCGTTTGGGCTTTAGTCGCGTCCCATGTTGTCTTCCCAGTGGGAGCATTGAAGCGTACTCCAGCTTCGACTGAGCGGAAGAGCAGAGCAAGAAGTAATAGGGAAATTGAGGTAGCGAACATTTTTGGAGATTTGGTATTGCGAAAGAGCGTGAATATGAATGAGCGTATGTGTCGGTCGTAGGGAGAGTCGTAGGTCTTAATGGAAGAAGAGCTGCTTCGCTGCGCCTTCATGGCATGAAATGGGCTACTCTATGACAGGCATGCAATAAACGCCACTCAAGCGTGACGCGTTTCCGGCATGCCTTTGTTTACGTGGTGCCTGTGAAGAATTGCCGACTGTTTCTTCTGATAAGTTTCTTAATCGCTTGGTGTGAGCTCCCTTTCCAAGGCTCTTAGGCCAGATCTGCTGCTATCCATTCAGCGCAGGCTCTTGCCATTTCTGCGGAGTGTTCCAAGCAGAAAGCGTGTACCATGCCCTTGTCACATATGCGCCAGCGTACACGCTTGTCTGTATGATGCTTGCTGCGGTCCAGACAGGTCGTGATGCTTTTTACTTGCTTCGCATTCCCAACCCATCCGTCACTGTCACCTGCAGCAAAGTAGAGTGTGATCCTGTCTCCATACTCTTCCAGAACTGATCATACAAAGTCAGCATTATCGTTGACTGCGTACAGAGGAATCTGGCTTACAGCGCTCATCCAGCTCCTTGATTGTTCGCATCTCGTCACAAGCCATCGTCAAAGCTGATGCTACAGCTCCGGGTGTGGTGATGAGCTCAGTCGTGACCCGGCTTGCTGGCCTGCGCTGCCCGGTGACACCTCGCACGAGAGCTTCGATAGCCCAGCTTGGGATGACAACGTTCAAGCACACCAAGAAAGCTGTCACAAGTGTGATTACTGCTGGCGTGAAGATGGGAGACAGCCTTGGAACGGCGGTCAGATCGCGTACGCAGGAGGTCTTCGTGAAACGTACTTGATCCCATTTGGACTTTTGGCTATATGGGCGATCGTAGGGAATAGGCCATACATATAGTCTACAGCGTCCGGTTTCTGCTTTATGATCTGCACGACCATCAGTCGATGCAAATTGGGGTCTCTGATGCAACAGACCTCCTGACAAATGTAGGCTCCGACAGAATGGCCCATGATTGCCAGCTTGACCTCGTGACCGTACTGCTGTCTCAGTTCGTCGATATACTTTATCTTGGTCTGTATTTGTTGTTGAAGTCTTGGCACAGGTGGTGTGCCAAAAGTTGCAGGTCGATTCAAGGCCTCAAGGTAAGATAACGGATATTCCGCAGAATGACCTTCGTGACCAATGCCTATCACTTCGTATGAGTGCGGACACGTCGCATGTATTGCAGATAGAAATTCGTCATAGTACGAAATCAAGCCTGCCGGGCATGTCAGCTTGAATTCTGCGGTTATCCTTCTTGCATACCAGGATTTCCGCATATGAAGAGCAAGATGAGCGCTGGCTTGTTGAAAGCAGGCCAGATTCTGACGTCTGTAGGTCGCGTCTTCTTCGGGTCAGGGCAGTATGCAGTCTTGATAGGAAGTCTGTGCGACTCGCATAAGATCTTTCGCAATGCCATAATGAAGGAGCAATAAAAGAAGAGGCAGAGGAGACCCGTTTTTCATGAGTAAGTTATCGTAAACTGAAGGTGTGTTACTCTTACGTCCATGAAGACACAGTGACTATAGGGTATGGGAAATGTTGTATGAGATGATTGTATATTGTCAAGCTAGATACAAATGCTGGGAGACAGCGCGCTATTTGCCTGATCGCTAAGCGAAGATCCTGAGCACGACGCTGATGCTCGCCTTGCTCCTTCGTATCTGGCTTGTTTGCACTAACCCAATATATCTCAAGCCCTCGGTGATTGGAATCAGCCAGAGGTTACCTCGCGCCCAAGCGTATGTGTATGCAGATCTAGAAGCCCGTTGATCCCGCAGAGCTGCGTTGCTCATGGATCGCACTGATACTCCGGGATACTGGAATGGAAAGTCTTCAGATCCATATATTGAGGCTTTCATGATCTTCAAGAAAAGTATGGTCTTCCGCAGGCTTGATGTGCGCGATCGCCCTAGGCCGACACGGCTAGCCTGCCTTGAAGCCAATTGCGCCAAAAGGATCTCTTGGGTTCCGCTGAGGCTCTGTGATTGCTGCACTGAATGTATGGCCTCCTGCACAGAGTGGGTGGAAGAGCTGGTTAGATGCGCGTTTCGGCTTAAGAGGCAGAAGGGTACACCATACATCCAGTTTAGATCTTGAAAGGATGTCCCGAAGCTTGTCGACTACCACTCGAGAATGGTAAAGCCTGGACCATCGGTCCCAAGTGAGGCGAACCCGGGACCGATTACAAGCTGTTTGGGGGCTCGTACCATTCTGGATACCGCTTGAATGAAGCAAAGAGCAGTAGTATGGCTGCAGCTGCGCAGAGTCCAGAGAAGACGGCCGCTCGCATATGCCGGCGATGATAGGAGTCGATGCCAGTGCGGATCTCGTACTGGTGCCAGCTAGGCATATTGTATGATTCGCACTTTAGGAGGCAAGGTGAGAGGGGCTGTGTCTGGTGCGTCCCTGTGTTTATGACAGAGTGTGATTGCGCGAGAAGCAAAGGGCAGGCTGAACGAAACCGGCACTTTTGAGCTTTCTAGCGCATTTATTGTATTATGGTGCTTGGTGATACATCTAGTAGCAGCATGGCTAAACAAAGCTAGCCTTGTGTCTGAAACGTTAAATGAGGGTTTCGCTATAACGTCCCTGGCTCGATGCAGTGTGCTTAATACAAGCTTCTCCCAACTATGCTTCAGCGTGAGCATCAGCTTCGACGCATCCACCAAGATCGTAATCGGAGCGTCATACACGCGCAAATCCTACTCGACCGATCCTCCCTTCGTTTTGCGTAGAATCGTTTGCATTCTTTCCGCTGGAAGCAGCCTGGACAGCTGCCAAATATTCATTCTCCAATTAAATCAGATTGCCTTTGTGCTATGTACCTGCCGAAGGTCGTCAGCACCTGCGATGTCGATTAGTCGGGCATCAGCGCGAGCGTACTATAGTCTTGTGACTCTCAAGGAGATATTATGAGGAGGGTAATAAGTAGCGGACTAGCCGAGCCAGCCAAATATCTTGCTAAGAACGCCCACGCGAGCGGGTCGAGAGCGTAGTCTGCTTTCTTCTTTCGCCAGGCCATCGATCAGATCGACCAAAACCAAAGAGACGAAACTTGAAATGATGCGTGCAGCTATGTCAAGGCGTGGTGGGTGATCCCAACGATCGTAAAGAAACCGGAGGATGACGACGACTGCGCCGAGCGCTTTCTTCAACAGCATTGAGGCGTTGTAGGCCGAGGAGATGTCCGCTGACCATTCTTCAAGGCTTATTTGGTCGGTTTTGGCTATACTTGAACAATGTAAGCACAAGTCGACATGGAAGGACGGTCAGTTTCACCTTTGGGGGTTACCACAACAGCGGTCTCGATCTCTGTATCCTCGGAGGCCTCAGGTAAACGTATGCTACCTTGCTGCTTCGCTGAAAATATCCCTGAATTTGACACCAGCTCGTTAGCCAGAGCCCGATCCAAAATAAGAGCTCGAAGTAATGTACTCTGCTTGAGATCCGAGCATTTATCGATGAGCTTATGTGTCATCCAAGAACCGAGAACCGTTTCCAGCAGACAATGCGAAAAATTGGTCTCGTCGCCATTCTCGCCGGCCCAACGCTTACTCTCTCGTCGCGCGCATGCATCCAAGAGGAACGAGAAGAGGAAGTTTGTGACGCTCAGTCCAAAGAGAAGCTCGACGACATCTCCGCTCGCTGGTAAAAAGGTCAAAGCCAAAGACAAGGTCTTGCTGCATAGGAAGATCAAGCCATAATATATGCGAGTTCGACGAGCTGCGGCATCTTGTGGATATGCAAGGAGACTGGCCATCACCTCTGGGCCTGCGTCTGACATGGTGCGAGAACTCCGCCTGGTCCGGTTGAAAAAGAAGCAAGAATCTACGCGCGAACAGCTGTTTCTGCAAGATACCTTGGAGCTTGCGACATTGTCCTGATTACACCAACCTCGTACTCTGTTTGAGCCTGCCAGCTCCCACTTTCTAAAACCCCAGATCCACCCGCCGTATACTTGAATGTATATCAAGTTTAATCGTCCAACCTGGCCACACTATGAGAATGCAAGTATTTGGACAGCAGACGCGGGACTTTGCTCCGAAGCTGGGTGATAAGCGAAAGTTACTGAGGACCTGCAAAAGGCATGCGCATGCCTTTCAACGCCATCCATTCGAGCAGGCCGCGCTGTCTCTCGTAACACATTATACTTCAGTCACATACCTGGGTCTATTGGCGAGTAGCATGCTGCAGCGGTACGCGATCCTACCACTTCTAGCACGGAAGGCGGCGGATATAGTGTTCCAGCTCACCGACTCTTCCATACGTGATGCTGTGCATCTTCGCGATCTGCGTAACGGGATCATTATCTGTTACTCAGACAGGGCGCGTACACACATATCCTCGAAATACCTTGACGGCTCAAGCAGGTCGGCGCGCTGTTGCGACGAAGGTACCAGTTAAAGGACTGCGAGATCTGTAAGGCGGTCGACGGCTACTATAAGTCTCTAGATCAGGCTTAATCCGTCAGGTCAATGATGTGAGGTCTTTGTGCTATTACCGCGCGCACAGTACGTCCAAAAGTAGTATAAAGATACACAGCATAGTCGCAGACTCTTCGTAGTAGCTTTGACGGTAGTAAGGTTTTGTCGTACGCCCAGCTAAACCGGTTAAGCTAGACAATGTACGGTACATGATCAGCCTAGTTTAAGAGCGTCCGTCGGCGACCCTTACTAGTTGACGCGAAGCCCAGAAGCTGTCTAATCGAGGCACACATGTTTGAGCGTCTTGAATGTTTCTGGCCCCAGCAGCTTCATGTTGATTGCTACATCAGGCGCTTCTCCTCTTTCTGCTTCCTCCCTTGCGCCTTTCTCTGTCAATTTCCAGTACAGAGAGGTACCACAGTTTGCGCAGTGACCGAAAGCTCTGGTCCTGGTATTCCAAACGTAGTGGAGGATGGGGTCTCCCTCCTTGCTCTCCTGCGACTCTGGATATAGAGTGACAGGCTCTCCTTGGATGGTGACAAGGCTGGGATGGAAGTATCCCCATGCTATGCCGTACTTGAAGCATAGACTACAGTCGCATAGGTTTGCGAACTCCGGGAGCGATGGAATCGTGATCTTGATTCTCTGGCACTGGCAAGTCAACGCATAAGGGCCAGGCTTCGAAACATTTGGGAACGGTTGAGCAGCCATAAAGAAGACGCTGCAGCCGAATGTGCGGCTGATCCCAAGCACTTCGATTTGGCGGAAGGAAGAAAAGCCGGATTCAAGCGGCTCCCTCGAACTCTATCTGTTCTGCAACTTCGCAAGTATGATCGTCTACTGATCACACTATTCACCGTCCTCCTTATCTTGTCTGCTTCATCCTACCTCCGCCTGAAAGCAGACCTGCTCTTTCCCTCCATTTGTCAAATGATCTCGTCTTTCCAAATCCAAGCGCATGCCATATTCCAATGCACAATGTATAAGAATCAAGCCTCCCAATGCCCTCGACAGTACTGGCATAAGCGCCGGGTCTGTTGCGGCCTGCGCTCTACAGGGTCATCTATATATCTGCCGTTCTCTCGTCTCGTTCTGTCATTTGGCCTTGTCCACAATACATCTGCCTGAAAGTCACAGGAGTAAACGTGGTCCCGATTACATGGCAGGCCGGGTGTGAGACGCGTCACAGCATCCGCAGCAGCCATATATGTTTTCCTGCACCACCAAAAGTAAATGCTGGCCTCAGTCTGCAGTCTTCTTCAATTCTTCGCCAGCAGAGCGGAGATAGAGATTTCCTTAGCCATCGCGACGGCGTCAGACAGACTGACCCAAAATCAGCCAGTATTGGTTGGCATATTATCAGTCACAGCACAAACGAGACCTGTAACACGAACGACTGGCGGCACACGATCCTCTAAGTCAGTTTGCCCAATGTATTCCTGTAATGATCTTACTTCTACTAATCTAGACCTGCACTTCCAGAATTACACTTCGCGATCCGGATCGCCCACTTCTCTCACAGCACTGCTAACTTCCGACAAGACGACAGATACACACAACTCGCCCAGTGATCGTTCCGACTCTGATGTCAATTTGTAAGATCAGATACAGACGAAGGCGCGTTCGTTTAGCTACGCTCACCTGTCCTGACCAATAGAGGCTCTCTATTCATATCCGTACTCTTGTTTGATTGTCTTGAGTGTCTCTGGGCCCAAGAGCTTCATGTTGACGGCCATGGTGGGCTGCTTTCCCCGTTGCGCCCATCTAGCTGCGCCGTCCTTCGTATGTTTCCAGTACAGGGTGGTACCACAGCTCGCACAATGACCGAAGGCAGCATCCTTGTTCTTCCAAGTGTAGTTGATGAAATGTTTGTCATTCTCCTCTTGGCCAGACGGGTCGTGCAAAGTGACTGGCTCTTCCTGAATGGTGACCTTGTCGGGATTGAAGTAGCCCCATGCCACGCCGTACTTGAAGCATAAGCTACATTGGCATTGGTTTGCGCTATCCGGAAGCGAGGCAATCGTGATCTTGACTTTCTGACATTGGCATGTCACAGCAATAGGACCAGGCTGCGAGAGGTCTGGGAAGGGCGCAGACATAGAAGAAGAGGTTGCGAGTCAATCTGACGATCTGGCGGGCCTAACGATACGCGTAAAGACGAGAGAAGATGGAAAGTTGTTGCAAGCGAGCCATGGTCCAAGCTCATGCTTTCCGGCAGCAAAGCACGATTGCAAATGAGCAAGTCTTCTTGAAGAGCTCATCAGCCTCATCGTCTCCTCCTTGCCTTTGTCACCTTCCTCCGTACTCCATTTGACATCAAAATGGATGGCTGCACGGAATCAGCTTCTTCTTCCTGCGACGGCTCCCTTTCATCTCGTCTGCACATAGTATGCTGACGTACTGAACTATAATGCTTCTGGCATCCGTAGTCGCATAGTCACCATGCCTATCCTGCCAAGAACCTTCCGCAGCACGCGCAGTACAATCACTGCCAAGTCGCGCCTGTAACTCCTTCGAATGAATCTTTGCGCGTAGGAACAATGGCAGCAGCGACACGCAGCAGCTTTTGGAACTTTGGGCGTACTGCGAGCTTACAGATGAATTTCTCCTTATAAAGGCCGTCTCGCAGAACGCTATGCTGGTCTTTCTCCTTCCACACACTCTTGCCTCTTCCTATCTCACAAGCTAGCTGGTCTAGCCGTCTGTTTCGCAACCTCGTTCTTTCGTTCAACAATATCGTCTTTTCCTGGTAGTCATCAGTCCTATCTTGCAATCAGCATGTTCGCGTAAGTGGATCTCCTTAATGCGTGCTCCAAGATGCTAATGACCTATCCTCTCAGCCGCATTCTCGTTATTGGTCTCTTGGCCTTGGCCCTTCCTTTCACAATCGCCCAACCTCTGACAGGCGAGGTCGTCTCTGCTGGCTCAGCGACAGAAGCGTTACCCGACTCTGGACTTTCCGCTTCCATGCGCATGTCTGCAGGACCCATGCAATCCGGTATGCCAGGTGGAGCCAACAATATTCTTGGTGGAAATAGCACTATGGCTGCTGGCTCAGAAGCGCCACCTAGAGTGAGTACTACCAGGTTGACGCCCTTTCAACACGCTTGGAGCTGACAGCTGCCTTATAGAACGCTACAGGCAAAGGCGGTCCTGCAGGACCTCTAGGCGGAATTGAGACGAAGCAGCCTGGAGAGGAGGGAAGGGGAGAGGGACATGGACCTCCACCCGCTGGAAGTGGTGTTAGTCCTGGAGGAGATGCGTCTGACATGCCCGATGCTTCCTCTATTTCGGACGCTTCAGCTATGCCAGATGCCTCAGCCATGTCAGATGCCTCCGCTATGCCAGACTCCTCCATCTACGATGCCTCTGCATCAGATGCTACCGAAAGCGATGCCTCCTACCGTCTGCGCATGCATGCTCGCGTCAGACGAGAGATCATGAGGCGAAGATTAGGGAAGGACGCAGGCATACCTCAGCCGACTCCACCTCCTACCAGCGAACGAAGAAAGAGGAAACGTGCGGCTTGTGCCCAGTAGAGCTGAAGGACAGGCTTACTGGCGGATATTGGCAGGATGTTCGTAGATCGCATCAAGCGAAGTAAGTGCAGGTCACTTCGATGGTAACAAGCGACTGGAATCGCACAGTAGCTGAAGCTGTAGTAAGTATGTTACGTGCTGGTTCACGCAATGCATACGTTGTGCCAGTCAACTCGGCCTGCGGTCTCAGAGGGCTCCAAATAACCAGAAGGATTGCTAGCATTGCATCCTTACTCATCTGAATTGTATATCCAGCGTGATATCCGTTGCAACTTGATGTTTTGAGGCGTTACAGGCCTTTCTCTCGCCAAACTACCAGGAACACGCTTGCCCTCCTCGCAACCCAAGTCATCATGGCGCACGAAGGCTATAGCAATGGCTACGACCACGACGACGACTACGAAGGGGAAATCGATTATTCAGATATTGAAGAGCGGTACGCCAGCAAAACCAGCTGTAGAAAAGGTTACATGTCGCTGAGACTTGAATGATTATTCTGTTCAGATATGCTGTGTATCAGGAAGACCCGTCAGTAGCATTCGACAGCCTGTTTTGGGGCTCAAAGGTGTCCTGCACAAAGAGTCAACCCAACTAACCAAAAACTATGTCGAAAACCACAGCCTGGCCAGCACCGTCCTGATTGATGGAGCACCCGTCGTTGGCGATGACAAGAAACCTCGGCTCTTCGCAGCCATACGCAAGTTTGCACTGGAACGCGGTGTCGAATTTGAAGCGGACGCTATCGAAATGCCCTCAGGCAGCGACGGCAAAAGCAAAGGGTGTGCAATGTAGACCTGACTTGTATGGAGATTGTTGGCTGACTATTCTGTTTTACATTATCCAGATTCCTCTTTGTTACGCTAAGTTCCCCAGCGGCTGCAGAGGATGCTGCAAAACGCCTCTCGGACGCATTCGACAGGAAGCACACATTCACCTGCATATCTCTAGCCTCTATTGATGAGCTGCAAGAACTACCAGACGAGTTTGAAACACCTGAAGAGGATTCTGACCAGTTCAAGGCCAAAGAACACCTGAAAGGCTGGCTTATAGACTCGCAGGCAAGGGATCAGATGGTACTTGTACGCGGTGATGATGTGCAGATTAGCTGGAATCACAAAGGGCACAAAATGGAAATCGACCACGAGCGGAAAGTAAGGACAAAGTGACATTTGGAATCCGTGAACTTGGCTAACCCTTCTCACTATTCTCACCAGAAATGGACAGAGAAGTACTGCCTCTGGTCGCCTAGCGGCACAATGCTTGCGACCCTGCACGCTCAGGGTATCGGTCTATGGGGAGGAAGCAGTTTCTCGCGCGTCAACAAATTTCCTCATCCCGGTGTCAACTTCCTCGACTTCTCTCCC
>Ga0068629_1000486_pt1 | contig 11703 bp, 10 predicted proteins | sample InSIn3gowninarea_FD_77432 | JGI IMG/M metagenome (GOLD analysis project Ga0068629, IMG submission 77432) | Clean room microbial communities from NASA Spacecraft Assembly Facility at Jet Propulsion Laboratory, Pasadena, California, USA -... ...
GCATATTTGGATTCCTAGCTAAAATCATGAAAAATGACTACAATGTCAACCTTGTTCTATGTTGGTGGCCTCTAGAGCTCTAGGGAACCTTTTAGATTTCATGCAATATTCCCCTACAAGAATATTTCAAGAATATTCTTGGAATATACCGAGAATATTCTCTACATTGTACTTCAAGCTCAAAGGAAAAGGCAAGCGAAAGGACAAGAAGGCAGCTACAACCAAGAAGGGAGAAGGATCAAAGCCATCTTGCACACATTACAAGAAGGAGGGCCATGATAATGACCATTGTTGGAAGTTGCATCTAGAATTGAACCCAAAGAGATTTGGTGGAAAGGGAAAGCAAAAGACGGTGGAAACCGTGTAGCAGGACCTTGGATCCAACTCTAGTGACGAGACATAGATCACAAAAATGGGCATACAAGGTAACCTTTCTCTTCATGCTAATGAAAACTATGAAATGCTTGTAAGTACAAGTCTTTCAAATGAGTCTCTTGTTAATGAATGAAAGAGGACTGAATTTTTCCACATTAGACTTGCGATGAAACATACTAAAGTGTAAACCTTGTTTGATTTAGGCTCTCAAGTAAACTTAATTTCAAAGTCCTTGGTTTATAAATTAGGGTTGGAGACTAAGCCTCATCTAAAACCCTACCCTCTTGGTTGGGTGTGTGATAAATAAAAACTACATGTAACCAAACAATGTAGTGCTCGATTTATGATTGCATCCAAACTAGCAAATGAGTTTGATCTTGATGTTGTACCTTTGGATATATGTGACATTGTATTAGGGAGTCCATATTTATATGATAGGAAAGCAATTTTATTTTTCCGTGAAAAGAAGTATCATCTCATGAAAGATGAGGTGGAATTCATTGTTAGGCCTCATCATGCCAACATCAGTGAAAGTATTGTAAGTGTAGGTAAGATGAAGAGATTGATCAATTCCAGCAAAGGGTGCATGCTCATGGTTGTGAGAGAAAAGGATGTGGAGACATCTAAAGCTTTCCAAGGTTGTGATCCCACTCATAAAAAATAATTGTATGAAATTGTTTCTAACTATCATGGGGTTTTTTAGGAGCCAAGTGGGTTACCTCCAAAGAGTGAAATCCAACATGAAATTCACTTGTAGCAGGACTCTCCTTTACCAAATATTGGTATGTACACATTGTCATCAATTGAGATGGAGGAGATAAAGAACCAAGTCCAAGAATTGTTGAACCAAGGAGTCATAAGGTCAAGTTCTTCTCCATGCAGCTCACCCATCATGTTGGTGCCAAAGAAGAATTGCACATGGAGGATGTGTGTGGACTGTAGGGCACTCAACAAAATAATGGTGAAGAATCGATACCCTCTCCCTGACAGAATTGATACCCTCTCCCTCTCATTGATGATATATTAGACCAATTGAAAAGTGTTGTTTATTTCACAAAATTGGACTTGCACAATGGTTATCATTAGGTCAAGATTACAGAACATGATGTATGGAAGACTACATTCAAGACAAAACATGGGTTGTTTTAATGGTTGGTGATGCCATTGAGACTGTGTAATGCTCCAGCCACATTCATGAGGGTGATGAATGACATTTTAAGACCCTTTCTTGATGATTTTGTACTTGTGTATCTTGACACATTCTTGTTTTCAGTAAAACTTTGGAAGATCATTTGAGTCATGTTAAAAAGGTGCTTAATGTTTTGCAAAAGAAAAATTGTATGTCAAAATATCTAAGTGTGAATTTGGTAAGACCTCTTTGGTTTACTTAGGTCACATTGTGGGAGGTGGTAAGTTGAAAATAGATCCTTATAAAGTCAATGTGATTGTAAAGTGGCCTAATCCCACTAATGTTACCAAGGTTCGTAGATTTTTTGATGTAGTATAATACTGGAGAAGGTCCATTTCCAACTTCTTTGTCATTGCATCCCCATTTCATACTTTAATGAGTGTGAAGCAAACATTTCAGTCATAAGTGTAGTGCCCCACTCTAGTCGATTGACAATGATATGACATTAACATTTATTTAGCCCTAAAACCCACACATTATGCTTTGAGGACCTCAGGTTGAGGATCCGGACATATGACTCTATTATTAGTGGTTGTGATATTAGTGGTTGTGATGTTTATGTATGTTCTCCATTTATATTATGATGAAGATAGCATTAATGGTTATGTATGTTATCTATTGGTATTATGATGATTGTAGCATTAATGTTTATGCATGTTCTCTCTTGGTATTATGATGATTGTAGCATTAATGGTTATGCATGTTCTTTATTGATATTATGATGATTGTGACGTAAATGGTTATGTTTGGTCTCTATTGAATTCATGATGATGATAGCAGTAAATGATATGTATGCTCTCTATTGATATTATGATGATGATAGCTTTGATGGATAGGTATGTTTTCTATTGATGTTACGATGTTGATAGCTTTGATGGATATATATGTTTCCATTGATGTTATGATGATGATAACCATGATGGATGTGTCCCCTATGTTACCTACTTGCATTAGTTCTGGTTCACAATGAACAATGATGCGAATGACTAGATGATGGTGATGATGCTATTATGCAATGACTAACACTAAGAAACCTTGTTACTGATGATTATTGAGTATGGAAGGAAACCAGCAGAGGCACTTGCATATGACGAGTTGATGACACCTGATTTGATGAAAATTTATATTAATTTTTATCTTTGAAATTGTATGTCAATTTTGAAACCTTCTATATATGTTTATCTATATTCTGATGATATGTTAGTGGTTTCAGACACATATTAGTTGCTTGGCCGAATGACTCACATATGGGTGATGGGGTTGTACAATTTGATGGAATTGCATGGGAGAGGTTGGACGGTATCCCTGATCTCACCCACTAGCATTCCTACCGTGACATGGGTTGGAAAGGTTCAAACACCTTCGCCTTGAAGATCATGATGTCATGAGGGCAAGTACCAAAGTTGGGTTGCTCATGAGGATTTTACCGGGGGGGGGGTGCATCAAGGCAGATTCCTTGATCTCGACACATTAGTCTCACTATAGCAGACAACATAAGAGATGATAGTGGTCTCTGTCGTTGCACCTATACATTCCCCTCATAGCCACTGAATGCTTGAAGAGCAAGTGGCGTGGCACCCTTGGAACTTCAAGGGAATTTCTTGAAGGGCACGACAAACTTGGTACCCTTGGCATCACAAATAAACTATTAGACATGGCACCCTTGGAATTTCAAGGGAATTTCTTGAAGGGCACAACCAAGTTGGCACCCTTGGCATCACAAATAAACTGTTAGGCATGACACCCTTGAAACTTCAAGGGAAGTTCTTGAAGGGCACGACCAAACCTGACACCCTTGGAATCATTAAAAATAAATATATTAATAAATATAATCAAGATATGAAAACCAGGTAAATTCACATCAAGGGTAAATGATGTTAGAAACCGAGGTAATTAAATCAAAAATAAAACTTGGGTTAAGAGGATCATAGGAAGAAATAGAACATTTTACCTTAAAAACTCTACATTTCCCATGTTGGAAAATATTAGGTAGATAATGTAGCTTAATTAGGTAAAAAGAGGAAAGAAGGACATAAATGTAAGGATAAATATTAATCCTAAAATAGTTAAACCTAATTAAGAGAAGAGGTGGTGAATTAAAATAAGATTAATAAATTAAATTTTAGAGAAATTTAGAGAACCTCCATGTGGCAACAACCAACATAAGAATATCCATATAAGAGATAACTTGAGTTAAATTAGGGAGTAGATAGGAGATCAAATATTGAATTATCAATTGACTTTAGTAATGAACACAAATTAAGGAGTAAAGTGGGGGATCGAGAGACAACTAGGAGAAGAAATAGGAATCTTGTTGAGGTGAGGAAAAATATTAGTTTTAAATTAAAATTTAAGTAAATAATTTTGGACACTCTTGATGAGAGAGTGGCACATGGGTGGGTGAATAATAAAACTATTGAATTATCAAAAATAATTAATTATGCATGAAATGCCAAGTGTCACATATGAGGACTCTTATAAAAGAAGCGACAGGCCAATGGGAGAAGAGACTTTTCTTTACCCTATTGTTGGATGGATGAGACTATGCCAGAGTAGTGACTACGAGCTATAGTGAGTTCGGTGAGGTAGAGGACTTTAGAAAGGGGACTCTTCAGCTAAGGAGTGATCTCCTCTCCCAGATAATACATTCATCCACTGTACAACCCCATTGCAACTCGGGGGTCTACAGGGAAGGAGAGTACCCAAGGAGTAGGCTGAGAGGTCAACTGGTGGGTCATTGCATTCGGATTAAGCACGTCGATATTCACACTTGGAGGCGACCAACAACAAAGGAGGAAAAATAACGGCAAATCAAGTTTGAATCTCATTTCCTAGTGAATGGTACCTATGTTGTTATAATATTCTTTTGTATGACTTCATTATCATTTTAGTTAATAACATGTACATTAGATGATATGTTAAATAAAGTGAATTTCAGGAAAGTTTTATATAATGCTTAATAATTTTTGAGTCCCAATGCTATTTTCTTATGGTTGTATTTTTAATATTTAAAAAAATATAGGATTAGTCCCTACAAGGGGGAAAACAACAAAAAACCTTTGATACATTGAAAGAGAAGATAAGTACCAGTTTTGGCCTTACCTGACCTCCAGTAGCCTTTTGAGATTGAGACAGATGCTAGTGGGTATGCCATGGGATCTGTGTTGATGTAGCAAATGAAACCTATATGTTACCATTCGAAGACATTATCCTAAGTTGTTGTGAACTATCCCAAATATGACAAGGAGTTGTATGCCTTGGTCTAAAGTGTGAAGAAGTGGAAGCACTATTTTATTGGCAAGGAGACCATCATTCGCACAGATCACCAACCCTTGCAGTACCTCCAATCACAAACCAAGCTTCAACTGGTACGTCATTTCATATCGATGGATTTCCTTCAACAGATTCATTTTGTAATAAAGTAGAAGAATTCACTAGCAACAAAGTGGAAAATATGCTCTCTCACCTTTTTATTTCTACATCTATTGTTTTGCAGAATGCTTCCTTATCTTTTGAAATTTATGTTGAATAGTATGTTGATAATAAATGTTTTAAGGTGATTTATGCAAAGTTGACTCATGGATCGTAGGTGGACAATTACCATTCACAGGGAAAATTGTTGTACCACCTTGGCAAACTTTGTATCCCTACCAATGAAAGAATATATGTAATTAGAGAGGAACATACCTCTCTTGTGTCGGGCCATTTTGATGTAGGGAAAACATTTGTCATTTACAAAGGTTTTGTTATTGGCCTCACATGAAAAATATTGTAACAATACATGTAAAGGGATGTGTGTTATGTTCAGTTTGCAAGCCCACTAACACAAAATTGGGGCTCTACACACCAGTCCATGTTCCGAGTCGTCCATGGGAAAGTGTGTCAATGGATTTTGTTGGTGGTTTTCCTTTGTCTAGGAGAGGTCATGACTATTTGTATGTCATTGTGGATTGATTTAGTAAAATGTGTGTCTTAATGCCTTGTAAAAACCAGGTTACTACAAAGTAGACTGCTCATCACTTCTTCCAATTTGTATGGGTCCACTTCGGGTTTCCCACATCCATCGTGTCTGATCGGGAGTCTAGTTTCCTTGGAGAGTTTTGGACAAGTTTGTGGAGAATGATGGACACCAATTTGAAGAGGAGTACAACATTTGATCTGCATACTGATGGGAAAACCAAGGTTGTCAACCGCATAGTGATACATTTACTCTGGAGCTATTGTGGAAAGCATCCCATGTTGTGGGATGAGCAGTTTCCTTATGTACAACATGCATACAATAGGGTTGTGCATTCATCCACTTAGTGCTCACCATTTGAGACATGCTTTGGATATTTTCCAAAGCATCCCTTAGACATGGTCTTCAGGAGAGATGAAGATTCAAGTGAGCAAAATGACAGGCACAAGGCACAGAAGTTCCTTCATTGGATTCATATGATTCACCAAGTAGTGCAAGAGAAATTGGAGAAAATTCAAACTCAATACAAGGCTCGACATGACAAGGACTAGGTTGATCACCAATTTCAGGTCAGAGATAGAGTGTGGCTCCACATCATCAAAGATAGAATGAAAGGAGGAAGAAATAACTTGAAACCAATCTGATATGGTCCTTTCACCATATTAGAGAAGATTGGAGACAATGCTTTTCATCTCAATTTTCCAGCATACATGCAGATGTACTTAGTGGTGAACGTTGAAAACTTGAAGCTTTAGGAGCCTCCTCTATACATGGACACCAAAGAGGTTGGAAAGGTTCCTACAATGGATGGTTTTGCACCTGAATACTTGGACAAGCTACCTAAAGATGTCATTCTCGACAGGAGAACTATGTTTTCACAATAGGGAGATGTGGAGTACCTCTATATTGGTTTCAAGGGAATGCATCCAAGTAAGGCTCATTGGATTGAAAAGGAGAAAGTGAGGGAGCGATTCCCTCAATTTCTAATTGACTGATAAGGATTTTGGCAAACCAAAAGCTCATTAATGGGGAGGAATGATCCAAGAGGATCCGAAAAGGACAAATTTTCAAAGTCCTTGAAATGCAATGAAACCAGCCTCAAATCAAAGAGATTTCTATTTTGAATCCAACAAGGTGAACAACACCTCAATCCTACATCATATGAGAAATTTATGGCCCACTAAAGTCTTTTGGAAACAACTAAAATTTTTTCAGGCAGGACCCACAGGTGATACATGACATGTTCATGTCAGCAGTACTGAATTGACATCAGTTGTACAGACGCTGATTTTAGCAAGGTGACGTGGTCGTATGAATGGAGGAGATCCAATCAGGTGGTGACATGTGGCAAGGGATGTCAGTAGCCAGGTCAATCACCCATTCAGTCATACAGACCAATCAGAGCATGCCATGTGGTGCCTAATCAACATTGTCGATTTTTTTTAAGGAAGTGACGTTTTGGACCTTTGCGATGGTCAGCGACAACAAATTTCTCATCTCGTTAATTTGTTCGGTAACCCCAAAAAAATTGGGAGGAAAATGAAACTAGTTGGCCTAAATAATAATAAAATAAAACAGCCCATTGGACAACTATCAACGTCTATGTTTACATATTATGTTTAAATGTGTTGACGACGAGAGTTGAACCCGCCTGGTAGGTCCGCTGTTGTCAATTCCGATATATCACTTCAACCAAAAACGATAACCACAAACATGTTATAACAACACTCAAGTGGGGGTTCGACCTGATGTTGCCCGGACCCTAAGTCGGTGCCTTACCATTGGACCATGGGTGGTGGCCTTTCATAGGGACGCCCACCTGCTTGTACTTAAACCCATGATTGTCGACGGGTGTAAAGAGGAGGATGCATGGAGGCATGGTTGCAAATACAACACATAACCTTTCATGCACAAAGTACAAGGCATAGAATATTCTTGTTATATTCTGGAAATATTCTTGGAATATTCCTATAAGGGAATCTTACAAGGAATCTAAAATATTCCCTAGAGCTCCAAAGGCCACCAAGACAGAACATGGTCGACTTTATAGTCTTTTTTCATGATTTTTCACCAAGAATTCAACCGTGTAGTATGTTTCTTTAGCAGAGGTCTACATTTCAAGCCATCCCTAAAAGGGGAGGTATAAGGTATCATTTTGTAATTACATATAATTTTATTTCATTGTTAATTAATGAAAGAGGCCTCCCCACATTGAGTAGGGCCTAGAGACGTATCCCACTCTAGGTGAACTCTGTTATCAACTTGTTTGTGTCCCTTTGTTCTCATGGTTTCTTTTTATTTCCGTTTATTTCATGTGTATGCTTCACTTGGTTACATGCTATTTTAAATGCAATTATGTATGCATCCTTGAAGTAAAATATATGGATCAAGCAATAGGATTCATTACATAGGAGAGCAACCACCTTCCACCCTATGTTAATGCAATGTGTCAACCATCTTATTTCCGACTAATCTTCCCAACAATGACCCTCAAAATTCTTCTAGTAGAACACCTACATCATAATAAGCTTGGGTGACACACCTCCATACACTCTCTCAACCCGTTGGCTAGACATGGAGTGGTATCCCAACAAGCCCAGATTGTGGGTATGATGCCAACTAGGGTATACTCTGCATATACCAAGATAGGGGAGAAATGTCTCCAACCCTATGGGTAAAAAATAGGGGTGATACCCTATTGTCCATAGATCTATCAACCCCAGAAGCCCTCCATCTCATTCCTCACCCTGGGGACTCAGACAGGGAGGAAGAGTTGGCTTAGTGTTCTCAATCATTCCTGCTCTTTATAAATCATAAACATATGATCATGTTCACATCTGATACCAGCTTAAACAACTTGTTCAATCATCATGTCTCATTAGTAGTCTCTTGTTCATACAAAAAATTAAATCAAATATCGTATTAGAACAAATAAATATCACAAAAGGATACATTATTTATCCTCCTTCTCATGGAGCAATCACAAGCCTAATCTTGTTTCATATAACAACATTGTCTCAATATATGAAGATATTTCAATCCCAGCTATTTACGGGATTCTCTTCCAATCGGATCCCACTCATTATTATCACAATGTATCACTGACACATCCATAACCTATATAAAATAGATTTCCAAAGAGTTTCTTCAACTTGCCTCATAGTTAGCCATGCTAGAAACATCAAACTCAACCTTGGTCATGCTCAAGGCTACGCACTTTTTCATCCAAAAATATCATGCTAGATCTCATCCTAAGGTAGCACCCACATATGCTCATCTCATCAATAACGATCCAAACAACATCAGTACATCCATGCAAGCACATATCATAGGAAGAATATCTCAGACCAAATATTGATCATCCAATGCAAATATATTGAAGTGTGCCTCGCAGAAGCCCACTATGTATGAATATCCTCAATCATGAATTCAATCATATATATATATATATAGGTATATATACAAAAGAGTGTTCATACAAAACATCAATGCTTCAATCAACTATCAATTTCCAAGTCAAGTTGAACAATATATCTTCATAACATTTTGGCATTCAATCAGAGTGTCCAAGGATTTGCATTTCCACTTTCCAGAAACTCGTCAATAGCTTCACGATATAGATTATCTTTTCCATACTTCAGAAAGTAATTCATCATGCTATGATTCTTCATTTCAAACTTTAGAGGCCAACTCCCTCTTACTTTGATCATCAGAGGCTCATTACCTATCAAGAATAGATCATCACCATATAAAACCAAAATCAAAGTGATACCTTGGACCACTTTTGAAGTATAGGTTTGGATTGGCACTTACTCCTGGCTTCATCAAGTAACTGTCAATGCAGACATGCCAGGCTCGGGAAGCTTTCTTCAAACCATAAAATGTTATCTGCAAACGTTATATTGATCAAACCAATATACTCATCCTCATACAAATCAACATTGTGCGATCAAATCAACTAAGTCGGCTTAACAAGCCTCAAATGCCATATCAAAACTAATATCAAAGCCATAAATGTTTCTGCCAATATCATTATAACTTAGTTTTCGAACCAAGTGTCAAGTACAACTCACATCCAAATACCAATTTCTAAATTCATCTAATCTTATGTCAACAAATTGTTATTAAGCAATATCAAACTTCGTCAAGCCATCGATATAATCATAATATGAATTATTTTTTTCACTAAATGCAAATGCATACACCGAGGATAATTTTCATTAAATCATTTGTGAGATTAATGTTGACCTAAAGATGATCTAAGGTTGTCATTGATGTCAACCCAAGTAGCACCAGGGGCTATCCTGATCTTGCAAGGGAATTTTGAATTGAAAACTTACTCTATTTTGAGTCAACGATCTTCTAGATAGATTCTACTCGAGATGTTTCCATTGATATACAACACGCCAGGTAATTATTCACAGTTTGAGAGATATTCATGTTTGAAGTTAATAACCCCAGTTAGTGGGCTAAAACCCTATGGGGTTGTGGTATGGCACTCATAATTGGTTTTGGTCATTGAATAGTCATTAATTAATAATTTTTTAAGCTCCTAAAATCCCTCCAACATTCTCTATAGAAGCCCCTCTCAACTCTATAAAAAGAAATCTCATATGTCCTCCAAATGTAGTGATTGTGGAATTTTCACTATAACTTCATTTCTGTGAAGTCTTAGATTCTAAAATTAAAACCAATTTGATTCGCCATCCTGATGAATTTCGTGACTGAATTTCAGATCTTGGTTCGCTATATTTTCGGAGATATGATCTGTGGAAGTTAGGGTTTTTGCAAGCTGTCGAATTTCATATCAAAGAAGTGACCTTGGGAAAATCGTCATAACTCTCTCTCAGAGAAGAGGATTGGAATTCTGCAAAAAGTAGCAGACAGTGCACAAACTGTAGTTTTCTATGTATCAATTTCAGAGCCGAAGGAGGAAACAGTAACATGTGGTACGTTGTACAAGTTCACTCTATTGAACTAGTCCATAATTAGGTCATTGTGAAAGATTGGGCATAACTTTGCCTTGAAGATTCCAAATCAGGTCAGACCTATGGCATTGGAAAGAAGACTCAGAGGGCTTCTACAGATCCGAAGATCACATTTTTGGGATCTTAAATCGCAGAGATACATCAGATTAAATATCGTGCTCCTAGAAGGCAATAAAAACTAGATCAAGTGTTGTCAAGGGGTGCAAAGGACCAGCAAAGAGCAAGGTGTAGCAAAATGATGCAGCAGAGGTAAGATACAGGTAAGTATCTTCTGTATATTCATGTTCATCTCTTAATTGCATTAGTCTCTTTGTATTCTAATTTGTTTTTTTTTGTTTAGCACTGACATATGTTCTGCAGGATGAGGTAAGTTTTGCTATTATCATCTCATGGGTATTTATTTGAAGACTTTTTGCAGGTATTATATATTCATCAAGAGAAGACTCAATGCATAATCTAATGTTTTGAAGAGTGAGAAAAGGTAGCATGGCAAGAGCAGCAATCAAGGTGCAAAACAGTAGCAAGAAGTTCACCACATGAAGTCTTCAAGTGGGAAGCACTTGCATACAATTATTGTAAAAGTATCATTGTACAGAGTCATTGTAGAATCATCCTTGTAAAAGTTTTACAAGTGTCTATCTACCAAGATTTGAAGAGGAAGTGTCAGGAGGTCTAGGATCATCATTAGGTGGTTGTGTCATAGTTGGGGTTATGGTCTAGTGTGTCTTCTTCTTCTACATTATTCTATATCATTGTAAAGTGGACCATTTTCCCTGGTACGGGAGTCCATTCTTTTTTAATTCTTCTATAGGGTGGTAGGGTGGTGTTATGGTGAGTTGTAGCTCATTGGGTGTTTGGAAATCCATTCAGTTGACTGTTAAGAATCTCGGGCATTGGAGTGTCCATCCAGTGGGATTTGGAGAAGAATGCTTTTCTAGATTCTAAGAAGTTGGAGCTTTATTTTCAATCGGAGTTGAAGATTAAAGAATTATTAGAAAAGCATTCGATGGTTTTTGACCCAGAGGGGGTTTTCCACCTAAAATTTTTGTGCCTACTATGTTCTTTTATTCACTGTTGTTAATGCATAAACATTAATGATAATTTAAGATTAAATAATGCTCTGAAAAGATTTAAAAGTGCTAATTGCTAATGAATACTGATTCACCACCCCCCCCCCCTTAATGTTTTCCAAC
>Ga0068629_1000488_pt1 | contig 11696 bp, 10 predicted proteins | sample InSIn3gowninarea_FD_77432 | JGI IMG/M metagenome (GOLD analysis project Ga0068629, IMG submission 77432) | Clean room microbial communities from NASA Spacecraft Assembly Facility at Jet Propulsion Laboratory, Pasadena, California, USA -... ...
ACAAGCAGATTACAGCTGAACAAACAACGAAGTTGTTCTTTCAGCATGACTGGGTATAGATTCTTGAACCTTTTTCACACTCATGTCACAACGAAGTACTGTGGGATGGGGTCCTCGGAGGACACCTCTGCATAGTTTCTGAGTGCAGTGCAACTTGAGCAGTTGAGAGGCAATACTGCGCAGTTTCTGGATGCAAGACACTATTGCACGATGGGTTTTGGGAGGACACATCTACACAGTTTTGGGTTGCAAGGTAGACTAAGCAGCTGAGGGAGAATACTAAGTAGTTTATTAAGATAGTGGGTTACGATTGGGGGAAGGAGACTAGAGGAAACTACTATGCAGTTTTGGATGCCAAGGGAGGCTGCGGTCTCTCTGCACTGCACATTTCTAGCAAGCAATGGAGAAAGCTTGAGGGCTGCAGAAGCAAAGTGTGCAGTTCCGGGAAGATGGATGAGGCTAGGTTTCTCAGGAAAATGTTAAGTGTGATATCAGTGACACAAATGTAAACAACGATAGTACTTGACTATGATCACTCAAGAACACTTAGTGATACAATGTAGACCATCCAGAATGTATAAAACATAATCTGCTTAATGCAACAACCTTCGTGACAAGAGTGCATGAAGTGAGTGTGAAACATGTCTATGTGATGATAACAACTCATGCACGCATTCTTTCCCTTGAAGCAAACAACATCCCCTTTGCATGACAAACAACAATCCCTATGCCCAAAGATGACACATGTTGCATAAAGATGAGAACATGTACAACTCTTAAGATAAAGGAGGGGAGATTGAGATCATCAGCTTACCAACAAGTGACCAAGGAATGATCGATCATAGGATCCAAGGTAGGCTCCGAAATTTTCCTGCGAGCCAAAAGTTTGGAGGGTGGTTGTAGCCGCTACAACATTGGCAACGCACTAGTAGAATTCCAACTCTCTATATGGACCTTGTTTCGTGAAAAGTGAGTCTAACCCTTCAGGAAGTCTTGTTCGATTCTTTAATCATGATGGCTTTCGCACTAGCTTGTGTGAAAGATGTAGTCCCTACAATTCTCTTGATCAGTCAGAACAGATTCCAAGCCGAGTCAACTTAGTTGTTTCGATTGAGGATGACAGGTATATTTATGCACAAGTGATCTAAAAATGAGATCTTAGACAATTATTAAGGTATTATAGACTCATGTGCATGGATATGCCTATGTTACTTTGTGCAATGGATCGATAAGATTGCGAAATACATAGACAATGAAGTAGTTAGAGAAACATAATAAACAACACAAATAAACACAACAAGTTTAATATGGAGTTCACCCAACACTCCTGGGCTACATCTCCTAGTCCAAACTTCAGTGGTGACCTTCTATTATGTCTTTAAAAGCAGATTTTTACAACAGCGAGCTAGAATTAAGCCTCACATAACAAATACAAAATAATAAGGCTTTACTTGGATCCCCCAAGTCTCATTTGAGTACACAAACTCTCCTAACTGACTCTCTGTCTCGGTTTGATCTCTATCTCAGCATTGCTTGCCCTGTCTTTTGTCTTTTGTGGCTTTAAAGCCAATCTGCACTGTCTGTTCATTTCCTCTTCTCCAAATTTCTGACTCCCAGCCTCTGTCCACTCGAATCCCCCTTCTGGGTGTTAAATAATCATTTTTAACGCTTTTAGGGGAGATGGCCACCTTTTCTACAATGGAAGAGTGCATTGGGCCTTTGAAATCCCTGAAATAGTCGTTCTCTGTTTACACAGAGAAGTGCATTCAACATGGGAAAAATCCACTGAACACTATTTGTCAGAGTTCAAATATTCGTAAATCCCCACTATATTCCTATCAGATCTGCCCTCAATCACTATTGCCTGTTGCAACTGCCCATGTCTCATGGTTTCCCCTTTGTATTTGGAAAATATATTAAAATACTTAAAATATCACAAGAATGGCTTTATGCGGATTTGAAATATTATATATTTTCATTCGCAGACCCTTTCGGGTCAGGTTTTCATCGCATCAGCGTTTCCCCTCGTATTTCGTTTAATAAACAAAATACGCGAAAACATAAGGAAACTGTCGTTTGATGGATCAGAAACTTTATGGAATATTGTTTGTAGTTCTATCAGGTCTGGCTATCGCAGCGTGCATATATATACATATATACATATATATACATACATACATACATATATATATATATATGTATGTATATATATATGTATGTATGTATGTATGTATGTGTGTATATGTATAGTCATGCTCCTCTATGTAGCTCCGATGCGATTTTGTGATGCGACTCATCACAATCACATGTCACATGAGCCCTAGACTGTTGTAATCACTTCTGTTGAAATTTGCTGATGCGATATGGCGGTGCAACGTGGGCCATCGATCTGTGCGCTTGATCGATGGTCCTCGTTGGCCCTACTGATCGCTATCGCAACATTTATGTGACCGCCTTCGATAGCCTCTGATAGTCTCTGCCGATTTGCAATATGCCGATCGGATCTGGACTATTGATCGACTAGTTCCAACGGCTCCTGTGCATCGCTCCTTTGACCGCCGATAAGCCTGTTTTTTATCATTTCTTCTTGGTTCTAGCTGCCGATAGTGTTTTCCACTCGTTCTAAGGGTTTTTCCTCATGTAATAGTTTTTTTCTTTTAAACGATTTCGAAGACTTAAAGGGTATTTGGGTCCATTTTGGATCACGCCTTCCCACTGAAAAAGCTTTTGGACCACCAAAAGTTGGTTGTCAAGCATTGATCAAGTGAGGATACAACTTCCTCACTTGTCCAATTTCCATCCATCATGCACTACTTGATTTTGAACCCTTAAGTCCAATTTTGAGGTACTCAATGTCCCCATTACACATAGTTCTCACCTTCTTGTCTAGAACTATATCTTCCTGCAACTCATTGAGATATTCAGGCAATAGATCATCAATAGAAGGGAATTGACTTTACTCTTCAGGATCTTCAATCAATGAAGGTTCAAACAATCTCAAATTTTCTGCATTAACCATCAAATAGATGTGGATTTAAGTTAGCAAATCCAGGTGAAAAGCGTTCTCACCAATTTTCTCAAGTATCTTGAAAGGCCCATACCTTATTGGCTTCAGCTTCTTATCTTCACCTTGCATTTTGTCTTTGTTGATGTACAACTAGACTTGATCACCAACTTGGAAGCTATGCTCAATTCGATGCTTATCATGCCTTGCCTTGTACTTGGCCTAGCTCTGTTCTAGTTGTTCCTGCACTGCCTGGTGAATTTGAACTTGGTTGCTTTGTCCACATCACTGTGTCCATCAACGGCTATGTCTTTACTAAAGACAAAATCCAAGGGAGACCTTGGTATAAAACCAAATCAAGTCTCAAAAGGAGATCTCTGTATAGAAGAATGCTTAGCACAGTTGTAAGCATGTTGCACATAACACAAATGTTCATCCCAAATCTTGGGATGCTTGCTGCAATAACCCCTAAGCAACTGGATCACTGTCCTGTTGACCACTTTTGTTTGGCCATCTGTTTGTAGATGAAAGGCCGTGCTCTTCTTCAGTCTGGTGTCCATCAATTCCCACAGACTTGACCAAAACTTCCCAACAAACTGGGAATCTCGATCAGATACTATGGAAGTGAGTAACCCAAAATGCAGTTAACCACCATGTTAACTAATCGATTATGATAAATAGGATCGGATTTTGCAGTTTTTTTTCTACAGTACTTCGTTGTGACATGAGTGTGAAAAAGGTTCAAGAATCTATACCCAGTCATGCTGAAAGAACAACTTCGTTGTTTGTTCAGCTGTAATCTGCTTGTTACAAGGTATTAAAATACACATTTTGCTGAACCTGTCCACAATAACATATAAATAGTCATGACCTTTTCTAGATTTTGGCAATCCCCCAACAAATTCCATGCAAACACTTTCCCAAGGACGAGAAGGAATTGGTAGTGGAGTGTACAAGCCTAATTTTCTATTGCTGGGCTTGCTTTTAGCACACATGGTACACCCTTTAATATATCTAGAAACTGTTTCATGCATTCTTGGCCACTAGCAGAATCTTTGCAACTGTGTAACTATTTTACTTACACCAAAATGACTTGATATTAGAGAAGTATGTGCTTCTCGGATTATGTTAACTCTTTCAGTTTGAGGAATGCATAACTTTCCAAAATGATACAAGAGTTGGTCCTTAACATGATAATCCAATTCTTCTACTTGTTTGCCATGACTTAAAGTTGTGTATACATCTTTAAAATCTACATCTTGAACATATTGTTCAATGTAGCTTTCATGCAATATTGAATTATTCTTAAGTATAGTAGATGCATTTATGATTGGTCTTGACAACATATCTGCAACTTTATGGTGTATGTCTTTCTTATATTTGATGACAAGATGAAATTGTTGTAGAAAACCCATCCACCTATAGTGTCTTGATTGCTGCAGTTTAGTTTGTGAGTGCAAGTATTGAAGTGGTTGATGATCAGTATGGATGATTGTTTCTTTGCCCATTAAGTAATGTTTCCACTTTTTCACACTCTGTACTAATGCATACAATTCTTTATCATATGTGGGATAATTAACTACCGTAGAATTAAATGTTTCAGAATGATAGCATATCGGTTTACCATGTTGCATCAACACTGCTCCCATGGCATAGTCACTGGCATCTGTTTCAATCTTGAATGGTATTTGAAGATCTAGTAATGCTAGTACTAGTGTTGTACTAATATTTTCTTTCAAGGTGTCGAAGGCTTTCTGATATTTGCCTCCCCACTGAAACACCTTTTTCAATCCTGTTAAAGCATGTAAGGGAGCTGTGGTCAAGGAAAAGTTAGCAATAAACTTTCTCCAATATTGTTCTGCTCCTAGGAAGCTTCTAACTTCGGTAGCAGATTTTGGTTTAGGCCAGTTCACAATGACTTCGACCTTAGAGGATTCTATCTTCAATTCACCACCCCCTACAATATGACCCAAATAATTTAAAGATGTTTTTCCGAATTCACATTTTGACAATTTAACATACAAATTTTCTCTTTTTAAAACATCTAGAGTTTGCCTTACATGCTTCAAATGTTCTTCCCATATTTTACTGAAAACAATAATGTCATCTAAATATACAATACAAAATCATTAATAAAAGGCATGAGTACATCGTTCATAACTCTCATGAAAGTGGCAGGAGCATTAGTTAAGCCAAAAGGCATAACTAGCCATTCATATAGCCCTTGATTTGTTTTGAAAGTAGTCTTCCATGCATCTTGTTCTACTACTCTGACCTGATGGTAGCCACTACGCAAGTCCAACTTGGAAAATTAAACAGCTTCTTTTAGCTGATCCAATAGGTCATCAATGCGAGGAAGGGGATAACGATTCTTGATCGTTATTTTATTCAGCACTCTGTAATCAATGCACATCCTCCACGAACCATATTCCTTTCTCACCAACACAATCAGAGATCTGCATGGTGATGTGCTTGGTCTTATGAACCCTTTCTTGAGCAGCTCGTATGCCTTCTTCTTGATCTCTGCATTCTCTAAATTGGATAACCTGTACATTCCGATGTTAGGCAATGGAGCATCTTGCTGCAAATGAATATCATGTACAATTTCCCTTTTGGGTGGCAGACCTTTAGGTTCTTGAAATAGGATAGCATATTCTGAAACAACTTTTTCTAAATTAGCTTTCTATTTAGCATCATAGCCCTCAATTACATTGGTTTTATTAGGTTTCTTTTCCTTTACAACCATTAGTAAAAATTGCTTGCAAGAATTTACAATTCTTTTCATCTGCCCTGAGTTTATGAGAGTGTAATTATTTTTGAGTTTATGAGCTCTTACAATATATTCTATTTAATCTTTGGTGAGTTGATACTTATTTTCAGTTCTATAGAAAATGGCTTTTCTATCATACAAGTAAAGACTTCCTAAAACAATTCCACATATATCCAAGGGAATGATATCTAACTCAACCTCATCTACAAATGTTGACCCAAAATAAAACCTAAGTTTACATTGTCACTTGTAGCTTTTCTTTATCACATACCCAACCTAATGGATATGGCTTCTTGTGAGGTGTGGTTAGTAATCCCAACTTCTTTACAAGTGCTTCAGAAATCAAGTTTACTTGTGAACCACTGTCAAATAAAGTATCAATCTTTTGATGCTTGGAAATAACTCTAATATGAAAAAGGTCACGTCTTTTCCTATCATTTTCTTCATTATCAATAGTTTGTGCATAATTACTAGTAGATGCTTCAGAATTTTTACCTTTTATACTTGTAGCTGTGATTGTTGTTTCATCACCTGAGTCTGACCCCAAATCTTTCTGTATAGCAGAAACAGTCGTCTTCTTCTTGCCATCGAACTTCTTGGGTTTCAGCTCCGGATGCAACAACCAACAATGTTCATCATTGTGTCCATCCTTCTTGTAGTGAGTGCATGAAGGTTTGATTTTCTGTACAGTGTTTTCCTTCCTCTCTTTCCATTTTTGCTTCCTCCTTTCCTTGTTCTTGCTTGCAGTGGGTTTTGATAATCCCCCAATCTCTGGGTTCACATTCTTGCCTCTAGCCTCTAGATGTCTAGCCTGAACGGATACCTCATCTATGCTAGTGGGGTTAAATGTGAGAATGGTGTGCCTTAAGTAGCTTTGCAAACCATCTATATACTTCAAAAAAGTTTCAGGTGAGTTTAGAGAAATGCCTAGAATTAAAGCTCTTTTTCTAAATTCCTAGGTATAACTTTGTACACTTTGCCCCTTTAATTGGTGAAGAGTTTTCCAACTCATCATGGCTTGCTGCATATAAGTTAGTGGATAGAATTTTTTTTGATGGTAGAAACAAATTCACTCTAGGTAGAAAGAATTTTACCATGCTTCTTCAAATCATCTTGTGTCCCGCCTTCCCACCACACTAGGGTAGTTCCTCCAAGGTGAATGCTGGCTAGCTGAATCTTTCTCGTTTCTGAATCGATGTTCTGCAGCCTGAAATATACATCAATCTGTCTAATCCAATTATCTAGCTTTTATGCATTTAATTCTCCATCATACATTGGCAAATCAAATTTTACATCTAATTTAATCATAGAAGTCTTCTTCTTTTTATTTTCAGGGCTAGAAGGAGGTGTTGATGGAGGAGGCTCTTCCCCTTTCCCTTTGCCTTCTGAATGGGCAACTAGAAGAGGTTCCTCTACTCCTTTGCTTGTTTGAGATGCTGAAGGGCTTTCTCCTCGGCATTGATACATCTCTTCTACCATGGCTCTCATGCTCATGAAACATCCATGAACTCAGAGGCTGATTTCAAGGGAATTTCTTCTGTCATTTTCCTCCTAGTATAGACTCTTCCAATTTCTGGGTTGGCCTCAACTAGTTCTCCTTCTCCTAATTTGAGCTTTGACCTAGTTAGCATTCAACAATCTAGCACAAGCTTGTCTAACCTAAGCAAACCTAAAGTTGTGATACCACTTGATCTGAAAATGAGATCTTAGACAATTATTACGGTATTACAGACTCATGTGCATGGATATGCCTATGTTACTTTGTGCAATGGATCAATAATATTGTGAAATACATAGACAACGAGGCAATTAGAGAAACATAATAGACAACACACATAAACATAACAAGTTTAATATGGATTTCACCCAACACTCCTGGGCTACATCTCCTGGTTCAGCCTTCAGTGGTGACCTCTCTATTATGTCTTTAAAAGTAGAGTTTTACAACAGTGAGCTCAAATTGAGCATCACGCAACAGATACAAAACAATAAAGCTTTACTTGGATCCCCCAAGTCTCTTTTGAGTACATAGACTATCCTCACTAACTCTCTGTCTCAGCACTGCTTACCCTGTCTTCTGTCTTCTGTGGCTTTAAATCCAATTTGTGATGTCTATTCATTTCCTCTTCTCGAGCTTTCTATCTCCTAGCCTTTGTCTGCTTTAATCCCCCTTCTGGGCGTTAAATAATCATTGCCAACGCTTTTAGGGGAGGTGGCCACCTGTTCTGCAATGGAAGAGTGCATCGGGCCTTTGAAATCCCTAAAATGGCCATTCTCTGTTTACACAGAGAAATGCATTCAACATGGGAAAAATCCACCGAACATTATTCATTGGACTTCAAATATTCGTAAATCCCCACTATATTCCTATCGGGTCAGCCCTCAATCGCTATCGCATATCGCAACTACCCATGTCTCATGGTTTCCCCTTTGTATTTGGAAAATATGTTAAAATACTTAAAAAATCGCAAGAATGGCTTTATGAGGATTGGAAATATTATATATTTTCATTCACAGACCCTTTTGGGTCCGATTTTCATCACATCGACGTTTCCCCTCGTATTTCGTTTAATAAACAAAATACGCGAAAACATAAGGAAATTGTCATTGACGGATCTAAAACTTTATGGAATATCATTTGTAGTTCTATCAGGTCCGGCTATAGCGGCCTGCATATATGTATGTATATAGCCCTGCTCCTCTGTGTAGCTCCGATGCGATTTTGTGATGCGACTCGTCACAATCGCATGTCGCATGAGCACCAGACTGTTGTAAGCACTTCTGTTGAAATCTGCTGATGAGATATGGCGGTGCAACGTGGGCCGTCGATCTGTGCGCTTGATCGATGGTCCTCGTTGACCCTGCCGATTGCTATCGCAACATTTATGTGATCACCTCTAATAGCCTCTGATAGTCTCCACCAATTTGCGATATGCTGATCGGATCTAGATTGTTGATCAGCCAGATCCAATGGTTCTTGTGCGTCGCTCCTTTGACTACTGATAAGCCTGTTTTTGATCATTTCTTCGTGGTTTTGGCTGTCGATAGTGTTTTCTGCCCATTCTAAGGGTTTTTCCTCATGCGATAATTTTGCTCTTTTAAGCGATTTCCAAGAGGGTATTTGGATCCATTTTGGATCAACAAGTAATATAACTGTCAGATTTTAAGTTTCATCTCTGGTGTCACTCTGCTGCTAGCAAGCCTGGACAGTACCCCATTGGAGTCAAGCAGGAATACAAGCATCGCTTCGTTGCTAGCAATCCTGGTCAATACCCTAGCGAAGTTACTTGCATCACCTCTTTGCGTAGGAAGCCTTTCTCCTCTTTCACCTTATTCGTTTTTCATTTTTTTCCTTTTTTCAAATAACTGTGCATAGGCACTTATTTTTTTCAGAGGAAGAAGAGGGATCTGGACTTATTGAGAGTAGAAGAAGTTGTTCCTTCATAGAATTATGTTATATATACCTTTGACATACTTGTTAAGGTTTTCCCCCTCACCTTACTCTACTTGACTGAGCTAACAAGGGTTAACCCAAAAGACCGAATAGAGTAGGCGGTACTAGTTAACAGTGCAAGCATTATGTTTTCACCAAGACTCACTCTGAACAGAACGTATTGTCCATCAGGGTATCATAAACTGAAGACAACAAGCTCTTCATAAAGAGAGAGGACAATAGATAACCAGATGTTGATAGTTGTACAAGTCCTCTTAGATTTTCTCAGGCTTGTCTCAATAGCTAAACATGGTTTCATGTTAGGCTAACCTACAGATACAAGTAAGAAAAGAAAGAAAAAAGCCAAAAATCAGAAGTAAGGAGAAAGTAAATCAAGTAAGAAAAGCAAGAAAACCAAACCAAGTCAGCAAGAAAACAAATATGAAAATTAGAAAGCAAAGAAAAGTAAGAAAGAAAACATTAATCTTACTCCTACGTTAAGCAGTGGGGGTTATGTGAAATGAAATTTCCAGTGAAGCCACCATAGGCACACCCGACTTGCAACCAAAAAGATACAAGCAATTTAAACAGATAAAAATTAGTGTGCAATAGAAAATACAAAAACTTGACAATCTTGCACAATCTTGCACACAAGAGAGAAGGTATTTCTTGTGGGCAGAAAGATGTGTCACAACCACCTAGCACACATTCTTACCTCTTCGATGACTACCATTTTGTTAGAAAAGTATATATTATACAGCATTGGAACACATAAAATATATTGAAAAAATATAAACACATAAAACAAGAAAGACACTTATATACATGTTTCACCCAATTTGGGCTATGCCCACAGATAAACAACCATCCCTTCCTTTTATATTATGCAACAAAATGAAGAGATACAACCTACATCAGATCTGTTGTAATTCCCTCTTCGCTCTCACACAATCTCCTCTCTCTTTCTCGCTCAGAATACACATCTATATAGGTGCAAAACAATTCCCTCATATATAGCGAGAGCTTGCCTTTTAGGGCAAAAAACCCTAAACTAAACATAGCTTCTACCATTAGATTTCCGCTTAATGAACAACCTAGATTGACTACAAAATTACAACATTTTACAAGGAAATTTTACATCTATTTTTAGCTTCGGCGCAAATAATGGGAAGCGTTGCCACCGCATTATGAAATGGGGTCCAATGCGACAATACCTCTGAATAAAGAAGATAATCAGGCTCCACAACCAACAATCTCCCACTTGGAGACTGATTATAGCAACTCCACTGTTGCTTCATTTGTTGGACAATGACTCCACTTTGGACCTGGTTGTTTCTCATCTTCATCATCATACTTGAAGACTAATTGAAACCGAGCAAAATCTCAGTTTCTCTTTGGTTACAACTTTTGTTAACATATCTGTAGGATTCTGGCTAGTGTGTATCTTTTCTAGGTTCAATTGTCCATCTTCGAACATTGACAGCATGAAATGGTACTTGAGTTGTATATGTTTAGTCTTGGAATGAAAAGCAGAGTTCTTTGCAAGATGCATGGCACTCTAGTTATCACTGTAGAACCTACCCAATTGCCGCTTCTTACCCAATTCATCAAGAAACCTTGTAACCAAATCATTTCTTTACTAGCCTCTGTAGAAACAACATACTTTACTTCCATCATTGAGAGTGCAACAACACTTTGTAGTTTTGAAACCCAACTGGCAGTTGTTCCACCTACAATAAACACATACCCTGTGGTGTTCCTCTTGTTATCTCTATCACCTGCCATATCGGCATCAAAATATCCATGTAGAGAAATGTTTGTAACCCCAAAACATAATGCTTGATATGTGGTACCTCTCAAATACCTGACAATCCACTTCACAACCATCCAATGTTCTTTTCCTAGATTGTTCATGTACATGCTTACAACTCCCACTTCATGTGCAATATCAGGCATTGTGAAGACCATTGCATACATTAAGCTTCCAACTGTTGATGCATATGGAACTTTAGACATATAAGCCATTTCTTCCTGAGTCTTGGGACACACCTCGTTACTTATTTTGAAATGGCTAGCTAAAGCTGTAATAACTAGTTTTGCATTCTACATATTAAATATTTTCAACACTTTTTATATGTATTCACTCTGATACAATGCTAATTTGTGATTCTTCATGTCTCTAGTTATTCTCATACCAAAGATTTGTTTTTCAACAACCAAATCCTTCATTGCAAATGAGTTTACTGATTTTCTTTTGAGCACATTTATTTCCTACATGTTAGAACCTACAACAAGCATGTCATCTACATACAATAACAATATAGTATAGTTGCCATCATTTTTCCTTTTGAGATAAACACAATGATTAGAGTGACATCTAGTATAACTGTGTTCAGACATAAACCTGTCAAATTTTAGATACCACTGCCTTGGAGCCTGTTTTAAGCCATACAAGCTCTTCTTCAACCTGCACACTAGTTTCTCCTTCC
>Ga0068629_1000492_pt1 | contig 11672 bp, 8 predicted proteins | sample InSIn3gowninarea_FD_77432 | JGI IMG/M metagenome (GOLD analysis project Ga0068629, IMG submission 77432) | Clean room microbial communities from NASA Spacecraft Assembly Facility at Jet Propulsion Laboratory, Pasadena, California, USA -... ...
AAGCATATGGAAGTGCACAGGCCAATGTATATATATCTACCTTATATCCACGCGAACATAACACGAACCAACAGTCTCAACAATCACACGCGAGGGTAAGTATAGTAACAGATGGCTCCGCCTGACGCAAAAGAGTGAGTATCTGCGCGTTTCTCCATGGGTAAGTTGTTATCATGGCTCTGACACGATCACAATGCCAGTCTAGAAGCCCTTGCTCTCCGCTTGGCCAAAAATGGTCCCGTCAAGATGCTCAAGACACCTCGTCGAGTTCGCATTCTGTTTTTTGGCGCCTGTCTCGCAGATACTATAGATACATCCGGGGCCTTGCTAGTCTGGGAACACGACTATTATCCTCAGCTATATTTGCCTAACAAGGCATTCGTTAAACCCACAGGATTTGATGTCGTCACCTCCGAGAGAGGGGAGATAAAAGACAATCAAGACCGTAAGGTAGCCACCAAACTAGAGATCCAAGTTCAACGTACCGAAGGCTCAAGTACCGACTCTGCTTCGATCTCTGATAGCATCATTCGTTTCGCAGATGATCTGGAAGGGCCAGCTAAAGATCTTAGGAGCTATGTAAAGATTCAGTTCAACGCTGTTGGTATGTATATGTTGGTAGAAATACTTGCTTACTACTGCTGATACATCCGCCAAAGACCAATGGCTTGAGGAAGATACGCCAATCTTCGTGCACCCGAAAGACCCGTTCAAGCGCGTTGATATTCTTGCTTCGACCCGACCGATCAAGGTGGCGATTGCAGGACGTACTGTTGCCGAAGCAAGTGCTTCTATGCATCTATACGAGACTGGTTTGCCAGTGCGCTTCTACATGCCTCTTATGTCAATCGACACGTCTGTGCTCCGCCCAAGTCAGACCCGCACGCAGTGTCCTTATAAAGGCGAGGCAGAGTACTACAGCGTCGTCATTGATGGCAAGGAGTACAAAGACATTGTCTGGTTCTACACCAGGCCGACTATCGAATGTGCAGGAGTGGCTGGGATGTGTTGTTTTTATAACGAAAAGGTTGACATCTCTATTCAGGGGCACGGTGCTTGGGAAGAACTCGAGAGACCAAAAACTCATTTCGGTTGATTTTGATCATGTATCATATCAAGCTAGTTTATGCATTACGAGTATCAGAGCCGGGATGGTTGGTTTGAGACGTGGCCGAGTCATACAACGTTCTTCTGTAACCACTCTTCCCACTGTTCGGCAGTGAAACTGCTGGCTATGCTGTTTTCTACGATTCCGTTGAAGAGAACAGTAGGAGACACGTGGATACCGACCAAACGAGCTTGCTACATAGAATCAGCATGTGTCCTTGCTCGCAAATCTCATATTCACATACTTTGATTAACAGCTTCAAGTCGTCAGTGACCTTGTTTCCTATGTTCAAACTTCCATCTTCGGCTGGTTTGTCAGAAACCTCGAGCAAGCCATAAATCTTGCTCTCATCCAGGCCTACGCTTGCTGCAAGCTTAGACAGACGCTTGTAAGTAGCATTACGGGTCTCATTGACAACGTTGACATCGAAATAGTCATTCTGTTTTTCAAAAAGTGCAGAACTGAATTGCCAAAATTTGCTTGGGTCTGTTCTGAGTACTGCTACTCCGGCCTCGTGGACGAGCGTACTAGAGGGGTGCCAAGGTTGAACTTGCTGGCGAAAGATGATCTGAACCTTTGAAGAGTACTTTTTTTCAATTAGGGGAAAGACGGAATTGTGGACTGTGTTGAACATCTTCTTCGAGAACTACCAGGTGTGAGTTCTTTGAGGTTACATCAGTCAATAAACCGAGCCCGGGCTTACCGGGCAAACATAGTCAAGGTCTTCAGCTGTTAGCTACAGTTCCAATATTTGAAAGCCTTGCCCTTACAGAGCTCGAGAGTATGTACAGTCCCATGACCTCCAGCAGCGAACTTGTGGCCGACAAACTTAGGTGGAAGGGCCATCCTTGTACCTTGTTCGTGGATTAATGGCTGAGAAAGGACTGGAAGGGCGGGTTTGGGTATGTGATCTCGAGGATGCTTGGATCCTGAAACCTGATAATGTAGAATTCCACCTTCTTTGCAACAACTTCAATATATTTGTTCTCTCTCTCCATGGAGAGACGTGGAGAGGAGTTATAATATGACGTCGTTGGGACAACTTTGAAGCGCGCTATTACCTTACCTTACCTTTCCTTACCTTACCTTACCTTACCTTACCTTACCTTACCTTACCTTACCTTACCTTACCTTACCTCTCTCAGTTCGTTCCGTTTGGACTGAACAACCTATATTGGTGCAGAGAACCAGTACTGTAGTTTCATTCTCTGATATAGTCTCACGATAACGCAATTTTCGTTGAGAACATGCAGCACTCTTGAACGATGACCAATCTTTTCTTCTTACCTGTAATCTTCCTTTTCAAGCTCCATATCCTTTGCAACATTCTCTCTCAATTTGAGATCAAGGTCAAACGTCAAAGAACCGGTTGAAGTGAGGATGTTTGTGTCCCTACTCAAAGCCAATCTCAACACGGTGCAAATAGAATGAGCGACGATGCGAGCAGTGTTTGGGCCAAAAAGCTTACCAAAGCCGATACAGTTAGGTTTTGACCATCGATATCAGCACCTCCCGGGCGCAGTCGCAGCTATAGAGAGATAGCTTGAACTGCAATATGACATCCGTGCTAAAAGTTCTCATTTAGAAGCCCTTCACGAGGAAGCAAGAAACCAACATCTAGAAACGTCCCATCTATTTGAATGGGATATTGATTCTTCACACTCCCACCAAAAGAGGAAAACTAGGGGAATGTCCGTACTTTTTGTCTATTTCCTGCGCCATAAACGCCACTTTAATGCTGTTCATCACCACTCGTTTTCGTGACTACTATGGGAACTGGAAGAAAAGTGGAAGCAAAAGGCTTTCAGAGCCTACGTCTTGCTTGAAGTCTTTTCTTGGTATCTTTACATACGCTCTCTACGGCGCGGCGCTGCCCGGATGATGTTGTCAACGCGCAGAAGTAGCTAGAAATCATGTCAGTTTTGGGTGCTTGATGTGTTGAGTTTGACTTGATGACTTACCTCAGCGGCTTCGCTTGCACTGTTAACAACTGCGTGTTTAAGCTTGTATGCTTCGACTACACCCAAGTCCCTCATATCAGCGATACCACCTCCCGGAGTCAGTAAGTCCAGACCACTGTTGGTCATGCCACTGTAGACGGCGTTCTTTAGCCTGCTGACTAGCTCGGCAGAGTCTAGACCAGCGTTGTCAGCAAGAATAGTCGGCAATTGTCGAAGAGCTTTGGCGAAACTGTCAACTGCAATTGCTTTTTTGCCAGCAACGTTTTGTGCAGCTTGGTCTACAGCCTTGGCCATGACCATCTCGGCGCAACCACCACCCAGAGTGGTCTTGGGGTTCTTGACGGTTTGTGAGAGGACAGCGAGAGCGTCGTGTAGTGAGCGCTCTGCCTCGTCAAGAAGTTGTTCGGTGGCACCACGGAGAACGACGGTGCATGCTTTTCCAGCAGCTACGCCAGAGAAACGGATGAGGGTATCCTCTCCGATGATTACCTCTTCTATCAGATCACAGTGACCAAGCTTGACAAGCTCGGGGTGGTCGAAAGTGCTAGTAATCTCAGCGCCTGTGACAAGGGCCAGTCTCTCGACACCATCAAAATCGGCATGCTCGATGGATGCGACACCGGCGTCGCTGAAAAGCTGTTCGGGCCAGTTGTAAATGAGCTGCCTGTTGACAAAGCAGTTGATGCCGTGAGACTTTATCCGATCCACCTTTTGCCTCATCTTCTCCCTCTCGGCCTTTTCCAGTTCGGCGAGTTTGCCTGTGCTGTCCACCTTTACCCTAGCACCAAAGATCTTGACCTTGTCTGTGTCCATTGAAGTGTTTGCGACTAGGATATTTGCGTTCTCGATACGCTTGGGCTGATTGACACCAAACTTCTTGTCAAGAATGAAGCCAGAGTCCAGGTATGAGTCGGAAAGCTTGCCTCCAGCTTTTTTGATGACCTGAATGTGGGTAAGGTCGGTAGAACCCTGCATTCTCAACACGGCATCAACGGCGAGGTTGGCAAAATAATCACGATCTTGTGAGAGAACCTTGGAGGAGAGAGTTGTGCGGGCAATGGCGAAGAGATCCTTACGGAAGGCTTCTGGCGAAGACGAGTTGTCGACGGCGGTGGCATGAAGAGCCTTGAGAGCGGCAGCCGAAGCGATGCGGTATCCCTCAATGATGGTCTGTGGGTGAATCTTCTGGTTGACAAGTTGTTCTGCTTCACGAAGTAGTTCTGCAGCGAGAACGGCGACTGACGTGGTACCGTCTCCGACCTCGTCATCCTGTACTTTTGAAATATTGACAAGGACCTTGGCGGCAGCATTGTCAAGCGCTATTGATTTGAGAATAGTTGCGCCGTCGTTTGTGACCATGATAGTTCCTGTTGACCTGTATAATTCAATGTGAGTGGCTGTCCTTTTCGTTTTCCGAAAACTGTGTCTTTTGCAACAAAGATATGACATACGCAGACTGTAAGATCTTGTCCATTCCCTTGGGTCCCAGAGTTGTCTTGACCAGATCTCCTACAGCAATAGCTCCCACAAAGGCTGAGAGACGGGCATTCTCGCCCTTCTCCTCCGTGACATCGTCGGCGAAAATTTGTGTGGGATTGTTGTACGACTTTGACATGAATTAGTCACTGACATTCTGGTGTAGATTTTGTGTTTATAAACTTACCATGTTGGGTATCTTGATGAAGACAACAAAAACCGAGAAACATTGAAAGTCGAGCTGGAACCTTTACTTCCATCGTTTCCCTTTTCTTGGCAGCAATTGCGGCGAGCTGTGTCAAACTTCCGAACCTCGAACTTGTCTTATATTATTTATTGTTGTTTCCCAGCATATCATCATGGCCAAAAGACCTGCTACTGAGGATCTGCAGCAGACGGTCGACTCTCCAGCTTCCAAACGTGTCAGGATTGAGGATGCACCAGACGCAGACCTTCAAGCGCCATCAACCTCGCTCGTCAATAATCACACTAATGGAGAAGCTAGTGCTACGGATGGTATAAATGGAGAGCCCGAAGAAGCAACGATACCAGCAAGAGCGAATGGCCTGGACGATGGCGATAATGATGACATTGATGGAGACGACGAGCCCGCCATATCTGCGCCGACGCGACAAGCTGCGCCTACTGAAGGTTACTCGGATCTCTACCTTGATACCATCAACCGCTCGTTACTAGATTTTGATTTTGAAAAGTTGTGCTCTGTCACACTATCTAATATAAACGTCTATGCTTGTCTGGTATGTGGCACATATTATCAAGGTCGTGGGCCTAAATCACAAGCCTATTTCCATGCCCTCGAGATTGGTCACCATGTCTATGTTAATATGGAGACCAAGAAGGTCTACGTCTTGCCTGAAGGCTACGAAGTGAAGAGCAAATCCCTGGACGACATCAAGTATGTCGTTGATCCTACTTTTACCAAGGAAGACGTTGGCAAGTTGGACAAGACGCACCCAAAAGCATGGGATTTGCAAGGACGAAAGTACGTTCCTGGATATGTCGGCATGAACAACATCAAAGCCAACGACTACTTCAATGTCATCTGCCATTCCCTCACACATGTTCCACCGCTGCGCAATTACTTTATGCTGGAAGATCTCTCGTCACGAAATCAACTAGTCCAACGGTTTAGCATACTCTTACGCAAAATCTGGAACCCAAAGGCCTTCAAGGCACACGTTTCACCACACGAACTCCTTCAAGAAATATCTCTAAGGTCCAACAAGAAATTCTCTCTTACCGAGCAAGCCGACCCGGCCGACTTTCTGTCTTGGTTCCTCAATAACTTGCATCTATCCCTTGGTGGCAGCAAGACAAAGCCGAAGAGCAGTATTGTACAAAAAATCTTCCAGGGTACCATGAGGGTTGAGTCGCAACAAATCACTGCCAGAGCCGACACTCAGGATCGCCTGCGTTTTGAAGATGCGGCTATTAACTCCACCACCACCCCTTTCATGATTCTTACACTGGACCTTCCGCCATCCCCTCTGTTTCAGGACGATAGGGAGAAGAACATCATCCCTCAGGTTCCCTTGACCGACGTGCTCCGCAAGTATGATGGAGTTCGAGCCCAGGAAAGGCTAAATACTCGGCTCCGCTACCGTCTCATGCACCCACTGCCACCTTATCTCATCATGCATGTCAAGCGCTTCTCACCAAATAAGTTTTTGCAGGAGCAACGGAACCCAACCATCGTCACCTTTCCTCCTCGCGCCCTCGACATGTCACCATATGTCGAGCCCAATCCTTCGTTACATCCAACTGGTGAGGCAGTAGTGTATGATCTGGTTGCCAACGTGACGCACGAAGGTGTCAGGGTCCGAGACGACAGTGTTGAAGGAGAAGCAGAGAAGAAGGTATGGAGGGTTCAGCTTGTGGACCGAGGTATGGATGAAGACGGCAAGAATAAAGCTGAAGCGTCCGAGAGATGGTGGGAAGTCCAGGACTTGTTTGTCAGGATGGTGGAAACGGAGCTGCTAAGTACCAAGGAAGCCTACGTTATGATTTGGGAGAGGCGAAGGGGCAAGGCCAAAGCAAAGGGCAGGACGTAAACATGCGGTAAGCTGTAGAAAAGCGTAGTGAGAGGAGGAGGAAGAAGAAAAGGAAGAAGAAGAAGAAGAAGAAGAAGAAGAAGGATGCTTAACTATCAGAGAAATTCGAGTCATGAGATACTATGCCACATGAGCCTGTCTACAGGCCGTTTCTCATCCTTGTTTCATGTTCATGTTCATCTGACAGACTTTTGATTACAGCTTTGGGGCATCAACAAGCATGCAAACAAGTTAGAAAGAAAAAGAAGAAAAAGAAAAGGGCAGATGATACGGAGTCACATATACAATTACAGACACAGCTTCTTAGGTTGTCGGTCAAAAATAGCCGTGATTGGTGTTTCCGCGGCGAACTGGGGTAGATCAGATAAGCCTAATCAGGAAGCGATGCACGTCCGAGGGGTCATTGTCACCTGCGTGGACTAGTTACCTAATCTGCGGGCGTGACTGCATCACCTACTTATACTATCAACTCATTCGTCCTGTTAGCAGATTAATAACACACCATCGCTCTATCTGAAAACACCATCGCTGTTCTGGGCTGCTGGTCAGTCCTTGATGATGCACCTAGACCATCTGGTTTATCGCCAAGCAATACATGCACTACTACTCGTACACCTTTGAGCTTCTTATCTCTTAAGCTTCACTTGCCCACTCGAGGCTCTAACACAAAAGCCACTCTCCAAGCGGCATTCATGTCCCCTCGCACTACTTTGTAGTCAGCATCGACGTCCTTGCACAACACATCACTACACGACACAACATCAGCCCTTCCTTGGTCCTCGAGCGAGACCATCCGCCGCTATCATGGCGTCGTCTTCGAGTCGCTCGTCTCGCACCAGGGATACCTATGAAGAGATACAGATTGGAGATTTTGTCCGTAAGCAGGAGATCGGCAAAGGTAGTTTTGCCACCGTCTACCTTGCTTCTCATCGTGTACGTCCTACTACTGCCAGAGCTGCACCACCTGACGCCGTCACTAACTGGTACTGCTTGCCCATTATAGAAGAAGAAGTCGTATGCTGCAATCAAGTCTGTCCACACCAAGAAGCTCGGCACTAGGCTGAAGCAGAACCTCGATTCCGAAATCCGTATCTTGAAGCTATTACAACATCCACACATTGTTGCTCTGTTCGCCTGCCTCGAGTCTCCAGGAAACATCCACATTGTCATGGAGTATTGTCAAATGTCCGACCTCGCCCAGTTCATGAAGTCTCGCGCACGCATGCCAGAGCTGGAAGAGACAGCCCAAATCTTTGCCAAGTACCCTAACGCTGTTAATGGTGGCTTGAACGAGGTCCTGGCCCGTCACTTCATCAAACAGACGGCTAGCGGCATGCAGTATCTACGTGACAAACACATCGTCCACAGAGACCTGAAACCACAGAACCTCTTACTGAATCCACCTCCAACATTCATGCAAACATGTAGACCGGAAGATGTCCCACTCGCAGCCAGTGAGCATTCACTCATCCCGGCAGCCGGCATCCCTTCACTACCCATGCTGAAGATTGCTGATTTCGGCTTTGCACGTCATCTGCCTGCTGCTTCTTTGGCAGAGACCCTGTGTGGTTCCCCGCTATACATGGCTCCAGAGATTCTCAATTACCAGAAGTATGATGCCAAGGCCGATCTATGGTCTGTTGGCACAATTGCCTACGAGATGATCGTGGGCAAGCCGCCTTTCCGTGCACACAACCATATTGAACTCTTAAAGAAGATCAAAGCTGCTCAAGACGTCATCCCTTTCCCAGCCGGTCTCGTCGTTTCAAGAGAGTACAAAACTTTCATCCGTGCCCTGCTAAAGCAAGATCCTGTCGAAAGGGCGAGCTTCGAACGCTACTTTAACGATCCAGTCGTCGTTGATGAGATTCCTGGCCTCGTTGGTGACGATGTTCCGCAGCCCGCCAGCCTGACCACTGATTTGGCCATGTCACAATTATCCGACCGCTTGCGTAAGCAGGCCATCACTTCATCTGCCCAGGACCGCCAAGATGACTCCGTATCTGCTACCGAAGATGTACGCCTCGCTCCGGACCAAAAACCTCTGCTTGTTAGATCTAGTAGCCAAAGGAAGCCTTCCACCGAAGGTGTGAGTGTGAAGCCTTCTGGCGCTGGTAGAACATCTATGGGAAAGGGACCAGCACCCTCACCAAGCCAGAGTGACCATCGTCGCCCACCCATCAACCATCATGCCACGACCCCGGCACCCGATCGTCGTGAGACTTACAGACCTCGTCAAGAGGTAGAGCCAGCTCCTGAGACTTATCACAGTGTCAATAGGACTTCCATCCCAAGCACCGGTACCTCGGCGCCAGTGAAGTCTGTCATGGCTGAACAATTCAAGAACGAGAGGGCCATGCGTAAGGCTAACCCCAACAACACCGCAGAAGATGACATTGCTTTCGAACGTGAGTGGGTCAAGGTTGACAAGCAAGCTACCGAGGTCAATGCTTTAGCCGATGAGTTCGAGAACCGTTTCCAGAGGAGGACTAACCACCAGGGCATGGTCCGTCGTGCTACCACCCAAGGCCAACCTACATCTATGACTGGTGCTCAGCCCTCGGTCCCCTCCAATACCATGCAGATCGCTTCGGGTCGACGTGTGGATCCTGTACATGCTAGACAACCCTCATTTGAGCGGCGTTATGCCCCAAATCCTGGCTCCTTTGCCACCAATGCTCTCCACAAGGTCTTGAATGCTGCCAACGTTAGGCTGTTTGGCAGTGTTGGTACATCCCCTCCGTTCCCGCTTGGATTTGGAAAGGGCCCATCGCCTCCTCAAGGCTACGGTGCCTTCCCACAGTATCCAGCGCCGCTTCCCGCTCTCCTCACTGATGGTAGAGACTCGCTCGGTCCCCAAGACGAGGATTCAAGGATGTGTCGCGCTGTCGAGCAAGCAGCTACGCGCAGTGATGTCGTCTATGGTTTCGCCGAAGTCAAATATAGGCAATTGCTTCCTGCAACGCCATCCGCTGAAGACGGTTTCAGTATCCGCCCGATCAGCGATGTAGAGCAGCGTTTAGAAACTGAAGGAGAGACTGAGGAAGAGGAGTTGACCCAGGTTGCCATAGTGGCGGTCGCTGAGGAGGCTTTTGTTCTTTACGTCAAGGCACTCTCAATCCTGACTCGAACTATCAACCTGGTCAGGTACTGGTATGATCGCCACAGACCGTCCGAAGTCCAGCCTGGCACTTCGCTGCCCACCAACATGAAGCCCCTTGATGCCACGAACAGAATGAACAATGTTGTCCAATGGGCTCGCAAACGCTTCAACGAATGTCTCGAGAAATCAGAGGTTGTCAGTCGCAGGTTGATAGAAGCTCAAAAGCAACTCCCAACATCACATCCCGGAAATCCGGCCAACCACCAAGCGGCGACGAATTCTGGGTCTGGCTTTGGCTCGGCTATTGATATGATTCAGCTTACATCCGGTGTCACCGCCGAAAGGCTCATGTACGAGCGTGCGGTAGAGATGAGCAGAGCTGCTGCAATCAACGAGCTCGTCAGCGGCAAGGATGAATGGCATAGCTGCGAACTTAGCTATGTCACTGCAATTTGCCTGCACGAAGCCGTGCTGGAAAACGATGATGAACTTTCTTTCGCTCTTCCTAGCGAATCCAAGGATCGGTCTGCAAATGAGGCTATCAATGGTCTAGGAGATGAAGACCGTACTACAATTGTTGAGAGTAAGCTTTTGGTGCCTTTTGTTATCATATGCCATTACTGACTATTCTTCCAGTGATCAACAGTACAAGAGAGCGTCTTGAGAGTCTTCGCAAGAAAATCGCGACCTTCAACGCACAGCAGAACGCATCCAAACGATTATCATCGACTTCTCTCCCGCGAGGACCTTCACGCACTTCATCGACTTCATCTCCAGTTCCTACAACGGGTACGCCCCCCCGGTAAACTGTGCGATTCTTATACTATAAATGTACGAAAACGACAAGAAGAAAATGACGTAGATCGGAATACGTGGGCTTCATTTTTCTTTGCTTTCCTTTGATTTTTAAGGCGTATATCAAGGGAAATGCGGTGTTTTCCTTGCCAATCGAGCGACGGTTTAAGCAATCTTTGGATCATGAACCTTTTCCAATTATCAGCTCTTTCTAGGGGCGCTCATCACGGTTCAAGGTAATATTACGACGACACGCAGACAAATGTGGAGACTTTTTAGGATCGCAATGGCGTTGCACAAGGCGAAGATTTTGCGAAGAGTTTCCCTCTTTTTCTTCTTCTTCTTCTTCTTCTTTTCTTCTTCAACCTCACATTCTCCATGGCTTGCTTTCATTCTCTTGCGGACAAACTCACTAGGGAATGGTTGGGTGATTGGTTGATACCCATGTAAACGAAACGTGCGGCTTAGATGAGATCTCGTACGCAGACCGCATTAGCAAGGCGCATTCTCAGAGGGTATCTTATTGATTGATCAGGAGGTAACAAGTACGCTAGCTGGCTAGCTGGCTTGTTGCTGGTTAAGATGGAACAAGAGTACAGGGGCACGGATGGACGGATGTTTTGCATGGTCTTGCAAATCAGGAGATTGATGGACGTTCTCGGGACAGTCGCTCACTCATTAGGGGAAGTTGTGAGGTCTGAACTCATTGTTGCTCCACCTCATCTCATTATGCATGGTAGAAACTCTCAAAAGGCTCGTCATTTACCACTTTAGTACTTTGCGAATTAGGTAGTCCCCTGCCACCTTGTACCATCCATTCACCAGTTTTTGCTAAAGCCACAACCAGTAGCAGTGCAGCAGCAAATCAACCCTGACATCTCCACCAGAACCACGTATACATGCTTTACTGACTTAAGGTGAGTTGGTTGAGGAGCCATAAACTTCATGATAGCTATGACATGCGAAAGGACGCGTTTCATGCATTACATGATGAGCACACAATGTGTACACATTATGGATACCACGTGCACAGTAGTAAGTAAGTATTTTCTCAATTCATTGTAAATATAGTGTAGAAACGGGTATCTCAAAGGCTTCACAAGAACTCCACCCATGCGACAAACCCTCGTAAAACTCACTGCCACCGTCATCTGAGC
>Ga0068629_1000495_pt1 | contig 11653 bp, 11 predicted proteins | sample InSIn3gowninarea_FD_77432 | JGI IMG/M metagenome (GOLD analysis project Ga0068629, IMG submission 77432) | Clean room microbial communities from NASA Spacecraft Assembly Facility at Jet Propulsion Laboratory, Pasadena, California, USA -... ...
AATACTACAGTACACCTTGGCATAGTCATACACAGGCGCTTGTCGCTACCACTTCACCTCAACCACAATCGTGTTCAACAGTCAAGCAACACCAGGGTTATCAGGTGTACGAGGTTGACAAGCCACGCTGCCCACAAGCCTCGCATTATGCCCAACACCAAGGTCAGATGGTGCCGACACTCGTTGACTACAACCAGCCAGGCATGGCAGCGTATACTTTCATTCAACCATCTCCGCTAATGCCACCCCCAGCTCAACCTCTAACGCCGACGCGGGTGGACAATCCCCCACTGCCGCTGCCGTCGCACATCTTACCTTCGCAAAACCCTGATGCAACGTCATGTCTGGCATGCGGCAGAAGCGAATGCGCCCTGGCTTCTCACAGGTACTTCTCAAGGCATGTCTTGGCGGACGCGAAGAAGGGCAAACAGCTGAGGCCGCTGGACCTCAAACCTCCCAGAAGGACAACAGGCATGCCTGCAACACCAGGCTCGGCATCGTCGACCATGTCATTTTCGTATTCCATGTCTATGAATCCGGAGCGGGAGCACCTTCTTGCACTATGGTCAAGGGAATGGTCGCCTATCAGGCGTGGTCCGGAACGACATTTGTTCCCGCACAAGTTTATCGACAGAATCCTCCCAGTAGCTCAGACGCATGCGCCGTTGCTTCAAGCACTCCTCGCATATTCTGGTACAACCTGGGGCATTGCAAACCGCATCCCTGCAGTCTCGATTTCAGGTCAGCACACATTCGCGGTTGAATTATTGTCGCATGCGTGTCCCACAGAGCGCGAAGCCAGCACAGATGAAGCAATGCTTGCAGCAACGGTCATGCTCCTGATATACATGGCCCAAGGGGATGCACTTGAAGTCAACAAACATGTATCCGGTCTGGTTCATCTAGCACGGCTGCGTGGAGGGCCACATTACCTTGGATTATCGGGCCTCGTGGCAGAGCTGCTTATCTATGCGGACCACACCCAAGCAATTTTCTTCAACCACGAGCCGGTTTGGCAATTCCCACTTCCACCACTGACTATGGGCCTTGCACCTGAAGCCGGGAAATCGTTCCAGAAGGCGGCAGATGCACATGAGTTGGAGCCGTCGATAGCGCAGGCTGCGTTGAGTGTTTGTAAGGTTGCTGACATATTCGAGTATGCCACGAATGGCAAGACGCTGCCAAGGGCTGCGCTGAACAGTTTCGGCTATTTGTCAACCATAGCAGACTATCAGCTAGCAAGGTGCAACGCACTATTTCACCAGTCTGCGTCGATAACCGAATGCATTTGCCTGGCGCTAATCCTGTTTAATCACATCGTCCTCAGGAATGACGGTGCTAGCACACCGTGCATAGTGCAGGTTGAGTATCAGTTCTGGCAGGCATTGAAACAGGCCGAAGGACATGGTCTGCGATCTAATGTCCCACCGGAACTCTACATGTGGATGATCATGATGGCGTTAACTGTTAGTATACGAGACGAGTGCCAGTTCCGCCATACAGGCATTGAAAAGCTGAAAGCGGCGAAGATCAACACTACCATTCAAACATGGGATCGATTTCGACAAAGTGTACTCGATGAATATGTTTGGTTGCCTAGTGAGCAAGAAGAGACATTCAAGATGGTGTGGCTCGAAGTGGAAGGACTAAAGGTTGACAATGGTATGCGTACGCCACAAAGTATTGGAGGCAAAGGTAGATAACGCGTACTTCAAGTATGCCTACACGTCAATGTCGACAAATCCAGATCCAAAACAAAAACAAACCGACCACATCCCAACCCGGGATTGAACCAGCAACCAAAACAGCAAAAACTCAACTCGGTGTTGAGAAAGCATCCTTCTTCAAGTCAATTGTTGCTAGTGGAAGCTAGATACATCTTCAAGTTGTACCTTGCCAAGTACGATATTGTATGTTATGGTCCTTCATTTTAATTTTTCTTTACAGAGAAGATTTTTCCAGCTGAGCCACAGAATCAGCTTTTAGTTGCTGTGCAACGACTTTGCTAGCGGTGTGCTTTTTGAAGAGTGAAAGTACGGGCTACTGTATATAATGGTTTGTTTGATATGGATACCTTCACTTTTGTCTGTTTGTAAGGGGTTCGGGCCACGGGTCACGGGCTTCGGGTTTAGCGAGTTCGGCTTACAAACGACGAAGACGGGGGACGACCTTCATCAGACGTTCCGCACCATGCAAGCATTATGAGGTGGTGAAGGGAGATAGATACTGAAGGCGTTGCAACATCGAGTTATGGGTCTGCACTTCACGACGTGTTCTACGATCCATCAACGCTTGATGTTGCATGGTATACACTCTTCATACATCATGTGTTGGGACAGACTTGGACACTTGTGTTACAGGACTTTGGTGGTAGAGCTGATATTCATCAGAAGGAAGAGCATTTGGGAAAGGGGATGGAGCACAAAAGGCACGATCGGAACTCAGCTCGAAGAGGCTACGCCAGCACGATATGATTTCACAACCCCAGGTTCTACGAAGAAACGACAATTGGCGTTGATGGCGTCCTGAGAGGTGCATTACCAAGAGAGCGTCTACTGCACACCAATTCGGAACAAATGGTATATACAGCGGTGGTTCTCGACACTTCAAAAGAGTCTCTATGTGTCCAGCCCAGCGTTTCGCTACCACCTCTAGTTTGTGTTGGCAGTAATTGCTATAGATAGTACCCGCACAGCGTAAATAACAAGGAAGGCGCTTCAGCAGCATATAAGTCGCCTAAGCTTAAGTAACGTCAAACTGCCGCGATGAACAGATTTTCGGATCATCTCGTGATCTCTTTTGGCATCGAACACGCCGGATATGTGGGTTGTCGTCGTCTGTTTCATGATCGACAGCAATCTTGCCGCTATGCTTATTACACATGTGCTGCAGCGACAGAGTAGGTGATGTGATTGGTTGTGATGCCCCAGGCCGCAGCTGGCCCCAGTAAGCGCCCAAATCGAATCACTTGCATCGACGAATCACAACTCTTCCTCTTCTTCCTCACCAAAATCGACGACTGCGAGCTCGTCTACCAGTCGCTGGCGCCATGGGCGTGAACGTAGATGCATGGGCGCTATGTCACGAGTGCCTCGGAGGGAGGCGTCGACCTCCTTCCAGCTGTCCTTACTGTTCTGCTAACCTGTGCTTGGACAACCCATATGTTTTTATTGTATCTTACGTGATTGACTGCAAGCTGGTATTGCAATATCGTACTTACCAATCTACAACATTCACAGGTCTTTGAAGGACTGGATCCTCGGCCTCGAACCAGAAAAGCGGTTTCGAAAGCAAACAACCCATTCACACGCGGCTGGTCCGTCTACCACAGAACCAACAATAGTAACAATATAGAGTAACACACGACGACCCACAATGCCTCGACATCAGGCAATCGATTACCCTCCCGTTCCTCACCGACCAGCACAGACTATACAACCACAACTAGGACTTGCTCTACCTCCTTCCTTTGCCATCGATAACCGGTTTTCATTCCAAGAAACGCCCATAGAGGCTGTATCTCCTGATGCAGATCAGCTATTTGACATTGCAAATGCTGCGAGACGTCAGCAACAACGGCAGTCACGAGTACCTCCGTTGCCGATCTTGCCGGAACATTTGAGTGATGGACAAACACATTTTCCACAGCAAGCAGTTCTGCCAAGTCAAAGGAGGGATTTTGCTCTAGTCCAGGCGCAGCAAGACGAGCAGCAGCGACAGGCACAGAATCGGATAGCAGGTCAGGAGGCAGCGGTGCAGTTCCGGCCTGATATGCCAAGGCATTATCAACAGCTACAAGAGCAGCAACAGCTACGACCACAGCCACACTTACACCATCAAAGCCCGGCACCGACTTATGAGCAATCACAGGTTATGTATCAAGACTCACCACAATACCCATTAAGAACGCAAGAACAACCTGTCTATCCTGGCCCCTATGTCGGTCAAAACGTACAGCTCCCGGTCCATACCCTCCCACTACACAATGTTCCAATACTAGTGATACAAACACCACAGCAATCTGCAGAGGATAAAGCCCCGCTTTCTGCAGATATGCATCAGCAAAATATCCCGCAACAACCCAGGCCAGTACATATTGGTCCAGATGAGAACCCTTTATTACCCGCATCCCCTAGATCAACCACCTCTCCCACCACTACAACTACGAATATCCGCCCACTACCCACCTCCACTTCCATGACATTCACCCAATCATCTTCTTACGCACCACAACAACCAGAACGAGGCGGCACATGGCACCATTCCCTATATTCATGCTCTCTTCCCACGATCTGCCTCTCCTCCCTCTTCTGTCCCTGCCTCATCTACGGCCGTACACAGCATCGTCTCAGCCTCAAATCGGCCGGAAAAGATCCAACAAACATGCTCAGCTACTCCTCCATCAACGGCTCCTGTCTCGCTTGGGCGGTACTACCAGGCGTCAATGCCCTGCTCACCGCAATCCAGCATCGAAGAGTGAGAAAAGTATATGATATGGAAGGCAAAGGAGATTTTGTAGGTGATTGTGTAAGAGGGGTGTGCTGCTGCTGTTGTATGCTTGCGCAGGATGAGAAGGAGATGAGGGAGAGGGAGATGTCTGTGGCGACGAAGGCAGCAGGGATTGAAGGGTATAAGGGGTGGAAGAGATGAGGTTTGCTCCGTCTGGAAAATGAGCAGCGTGTAAAAACCGAATATTCTGAACAATTCATGTGATACGATATATACTGTAGTTGGCGTAGCACAATATTAGCACAGCATACCTAGCATCGCGTGGCATAAACTGTGCATAGATAAGAGTACAACACGATTTTGTCAAACCTATATAATTTCCCCTCTTCTTTGGAACGGAAGCAGCATTTCTACGGTCTCGCACCACGGTAGTTAGTTAAATTCGTAATCCCCAACGGCTCCGCACCAAGCACGATTCGACGTACATGCTGTTTCCTCCCACTCTCTCAAACGTTAAGACCTCTTATCACAAACACACCCACGCCTGGATGTGGAGGTGGAGGTGGAGGTGGAGGTGGATGTAACAAGGTCACTCAATAGGAATAGGTTAAAACCCGCACACACGGATCGTGGTATTTGACATGCTGGATGTGGGGAAGCATAAGTAAGGCAGGCAGGTCGGTATGTAGATATGCATCTCAATCGATGCGTTGTGTTTGCTAGGCTCAGGTCGAAGGACTTGATGGCGGGCAGGTGGGAACGGATTGGATGCTGGTTGTCTTGTCTTGTCCTAGCTTAGCTGCGATGATAGAGAAAAGGGCGTGCAGTATGTTGTACGTACAGTATCTAGGTCCAATAGATCCTGGAACGAGGACAGGAAGGGGACTTGTAGTTCGTTCATCCCATCCCATTCAATTCAATTTCGTATTGAAATCCAAACCCGCCGCCATAAGTACCGTACGTAGCCCGCAGAGCTAGCTTCCCTATCATACATAATCCCTCAATAAACTGATACCTACCTACCTAGGTAGGTATCATCTCCTCCCCAAAATCCCCCCAAACCTCCTCAAAAAAACACTATAATACAGCACCCCAAAAACCGCACCCCCCAAATGCGCCGAATGACCAATCGTCGACTCCGACCTCCCAGCACCAACAGGCTGCATCATATAAGTGTCAACAAGAACATATGCTCCGAACGTCATCCACAGCGGCGCAGGGACGATACCCATGATCGCTACGCGGGCCGTGGGCGCGAACATCGTTACTGTTGCTAGGAGGGCTGATACTATTCCGCTTGCGCCGAGGGCGGAGCGGTTGTTACTGATACTAGTATTTCTGTTGATGTTGGGAGTCAGAGAGTTGTTGGACGATGGTGAGGGTGGTGGTTGTTGTGGCAGCCGTCGTCTCTGTTCAAACAACCAAGTCCCCGCACTCGCGGCCGCAGAACCAAACACCAGCGTCGCGAAATGGTATGTCGGAAGCATATACAGTGTCGGCGCGAAACTGGACCACGTCACTAGGTTAAATACGATGTGATAGAGATCTTTGTGGGAGAAGGCTGAACCGATCCATGAGGCGTAGTTTGTTGGGTCGCTGGTTTTGAGGAGGAAGTATTTTGTTAGGGTTGTGCGGATGGGGAGGGGGTCTGGGAGGGGGGAGGAGGAGGAGGTGCTGGGGAGCGTTTGTTGGAGGAATGTGTAAATCGGGCCTTTGGTGCTGTAGTTCCAGGCTGTGTAGACTGTTATGCTGGTTGCTATGCAGGTGTTTGAGAGGAGGCGGTTTAGGCGGTAGGTGCGGGAGATGTGAGCTGCCATTTGTGGGGGTTGTTGGGTGGGTGGTGGTGGGTTTGGATTGGGGTGTGCTGGATAGCGGATTGGTTTTGGGCGGAAATTGCTCGAATCCTGGGTGTGTGGGGGCTTCGTTCTATGCTGGTTATGTCGTGGTATGTATGTGCTTGATTTTCCTGTTCATGGCCGAACTGGAGTATCAGACTGGATGAATATCTGTGGAAAGCTTGGTGTTGCGCTTCGACACCACGAGATCTGGTAATAAGAAGTATGACTTGATTATGGTTGACCGCTGAGATTGACTATATTGGCTGACCACCACTGTAGCTGAAGAATCTCGAGTTATAGTGGCTTCTGTTAGGGGTCGATGGAGAAGCCAGTCTATCTCATCATGAAAGGTCGTTATGCGAGCAGGTATGCTTCCATTCCGGTGTTGATCGGACAATCATTATTCCGTCAGCTCTCTTGATAGCATTTCGACAACTCGATATCCGTCTACTGAATATCGGAAAAGAAAGCACTCGGCAAGTCTAGTAGTAACCGAGCACGAAGCGGAGAGATGATATCTATAATGAAATAAGTACAACGTTGATATTTCATTTTACAGCTCAATCCAATATATATCATTCCGAGCGTAACAATACCCAGTTCTCGTGGCTGGTATCCAAAGCACCAAAACGCTAAGTAGATCAACCAATCAATATCACAACACGCCTCTCCATATAATGCAATATAATCAAAGTTCATGTTCATTCACCCAGTGTTCCAACACCATGATTCGGCTTCGCAGGCTTGTCCGGTCCTGCCGCACCACCAAACCACCCTCCAATACCCCATCGCGATTTCCCGTTCTTCCCATCACCGTCTTCGTCTTGACCAGCGTCAAATCTATCAAGTTCTTTGCCATTACCACTGTAACCTATCCTGTCTCTGTTGTCGTCGATTATGCGGCCATACTCTAGAAGTAGACGGTACATGTACACTTCTATGTCGTCTCTTCGAAGTACTTTGTGAGCCCATTCTCTGCCTTGTCGAGCTAATCGTTTGGCTTCTTCTTGATGTGGTGGGATATGGATATCCGCATTTGGATTTATGATGTCGAGTGGTTGAGTGTGAGAAGTATGAGCTTCGAGAGAGTCGTGCGTCGTTGGTGGTTGCGGGTGACGAGGAAGATGCGAATTGGGTGTCGTTGTGTGGTCGTCGCTGTTTTCAAGTGATGTTGATGGAGATGATTGACTTTCGTAGCCGATGAAGTACGTTAACAAGCTGTAAAGGTCGTCGTAACGGTTATCGACTGGTACAAAATGCCGCCAGGCGAACAATCGACTGTCGTGCCATTCTCTAAAAATGGTCGCTTTCAGGCCTAGTGATTTCGACTGCAGAAAGGCGTGCCAGCGACCGCTGAAAGAGTGTCCATCGACATCAATCAGGTACTTCGAGCGGAATTGCCCAGTTAGTGTTGTTTGAGGCTTCCAGCTAAACACAGTATCGTAGAAGGAGCAGTCGGGTACACAACCCCATGACTCAACAAAACCGATATCTGAGTGCTCATTTGCGAACGTGCCAGGAGCGAAAGAGGCGTTATGGTACACTGACTGGGACTGAATGCCTAGATCTGTAAAAGGAGTTAATTTATTGGATGTGTCACTGGATGAGGTTGACTCAGAGTCCTGTGTAAGGATATTGACCGTCTGCTTCGTCATCTCCATATGCGTTCCGTTCATCAGCTGTACAAGTCTTTGCCTGTGCATGGTCTGCCAATTCTCAGCGATCTGCACACCACCAGAAGTCACACCCCGCCACAATATAGTGTCGAATTTATTACGCCACGGTACGTCTTCGGCTGGATCGTAATCATAGCGATCGTCATGTCGCCAGTACATGTTCGCAGGGAACATGATATCGTTGTTGACATTTACTTTGCATTCGCTGAATATCGGCACAAGTTTGTGGGATGCCAGAATGGAAGAGGCGGAGTAAAGCATACCATGGAGATTCTGAATGGTTGGACCAACAGTGCAGAGATCGGAGGAGAGGTTGAAGTTCGATACAATGCCAGCTTGAGGCTCCTTGTACATTTTGTCAGCGTCAGTAATGCTCAGCTTTGGGTTGCGAGCTGGCGAGTCTGGAGGACATGCTTTACTAGCGATATCCATGTATTGTTTACCTGGGTATCCAAACCAGCCATCATCGTAACGATCTGAATCGTCTGCTAGAGTAGGGTCAAGATTGGTAAGGCGATCTTGGTTTGTGGTGAAGTTGTAGTCAACCTCCGGAGGCATGGCTCGTGATTTGTGTTCTTTGTCCAAGAGCTCCTGCAAATCTTCCCATGGCACGAGTATTCGTGGTTGATCCAGCTTGTTCATAGCAATATCCATATCTGGCAGCCGATCAACGAACAGATTAATAATTTCAACCATAGTATCAGATCGCCAACTGGGATCATCAACCCTAGCGACAGTGCCATTTCTGATGTGAATGCCAGATACACCATGGTCAGGATTTTCCCACATATGCGCTGCATGCGTTCTGATAGTCTTCGGTGGAATAGCCCAAAACGGTCGTAAATCATCCATTATGTGGTCAAAATCGTCAATGTTCCATACGTTCTTCCTCCGCGCATATATGTACCATTCTTTGAACCCGGGCGGCGGGTGTCTGCCATATTTACTTCGATACTTCTCAACCGTCTGCTGGAAGGACATTGAGCGAGAATCTTCATATTCTCTCCACCTCTCATCGGCCTCTTTCATAAGCTTGGCTATCGGGTGGCCGTCAGGCTTCGTCACCGCAGGAGTAGCCGTAGGAGTCGCCGCTGGCGGTTGCGCTGTCTCCGTTTGGTCATGTCCAGAGTCATGCTTGTAGTTGTCAGGAATTGGAGGTAGGGTGGTGTCGTCCCAAGAGGAATCTTCGTCGTCCGGTATGAATGGCTCCGCTGGATGTGCAGGTCCTAGTGGATAGGGCAGACCAGTTTTGCCGATAGCGGTGGAATGTGATAGCAAGTTATACAACAAGAATGTCGCAGCGCAACCTATCAGTAGAAAATACAGGCGTTTCCTTCCAAACTCTATGGGACCCATACTGAATATTGTGGTTTACCACATGTCGTATCGTCGCTCTGTAGTCGCCGAAGATCAAGTATCCGGAATGCACATTATAATATGAATAGATGAGGATGAGATGATTGTAGTCTATCAAGTACAGAGGTTTCGGTTTGCGACAGCAGGATGTCCATACAATTCAGGAGGCACGAGCAAATCAGGCCTTTCGACACTTCTGCAACGCAGATCTCTCCAGGCCCACCCTGAGGAGTACTCCCGCGCCTTGGCATATCTCTTTTATTCCGCTCCGACGAGACATCTCAATAACCCACCTGTAGTTCGCAAACTCGTTTGAGAAGCACGGAGAAAGAAGAGCCTATCACTGAAAGTAGCTTCAAATCAAGCGTAGGAAACGACGAGTGGGCCATCAACCCGTAGTTGAGCAGCATTGGTGCAGATGTGTTTCAACACCCAACACGTAAAGCTACCCATGAGCACCGTGAAAGCGGACGTGACCACGCCTGTGAGACTATTGGCAGATGAACTGGCAGATGCTCAAGGTTCGTGTAAAAGAGGTATTCTTATTCTGCTTCCACATGGCCAAGGTAAGATTGTAATAAGTTTCCCGGTCAGCCCAAGCTGATTTCGTGCATCCGTGTCCATTTCCACCCAATCGCTCGATCGCTCAATCTACATAATCTTCACTTCCGACTTTTCACCCAACAATTGCCACTCGTTATCGCCTGTGATTCAATGGAAAATGGAAAAGTTATTCATGGTGAGTACTAACTCATTCAGCATTCATATGACCCTAATTCGATCGGAACCCCGGGCGGCGTGCGATCACTAGCCTAACATCTCTATCAATTTGTTCTTCGGAATGATTCGTGATTGCTGACGATAGACGATGGTTGGTTCAGTGCTCCAGACCATGATTTAGGTTCGAATCTATATCTCGAGGTTAGATTTCTTTTTTGCTTTCCATAAGAAAGCGTGAGAAAATACGTTTTGCCTGACACCTTTCTGGTTCTTGCTTCTGATTCTTCGTGCACGATACCTTTCCCTTCGAATAATGTCTGTCTTCGTTCTCGGTTCGCATCGTGATTCTCTTTTTGATGTTCAGTTGTCTCTTCGACGGCTACATCCAGACGAGTCTCCGATTCGTGACGCATGATACTGTTCTTGATAGCTAAGACTTGCTGTCTCGCAAACTCATACACAATAAGGATGAGAACAATCGCAACAGCTTGAAGTTCACCAGCTGTGAAGAACATTTCGTGGTAGGCTGTTTCGGGAATTCGAGTCTAGGAGAAAGAGATATTGTTTCGTCAAATTTGAAAAGGTTGAATCACCAAAGCAAAAGAAGCAGAAACAGCAAGGCTTATATTGCGTGTTGTATTTTCGTGGCAACGTGTACAAGCATTCTTATCACGCACACGCAAACAGTAAGTGCTTTTTGTCACCTTCTTTCACCTTTGTCCGTTAGACATGTAGCCACTCGAGTGAACGATGATCTCCTCGTGTTTGATGATCTTCTGGTATTGCTCGATATTCTTCCGTGTCACTTATCGTACTTTCTGAAAAGTAGTATACATGCTGGCTAAATTTGGAGGTGCTGGTTGATTAAATCGTATCATCAAAGGCGGTTCGTGTACAGGCATGGTTGTTTCGTTGCCATCTAACTTACACTACTCAGATGATACTGCGACTGAATACATGTTAGGAGCACGAAGTGATGCAAGGTAAGTGCAGCAAAATCGATAGTGATCGTATTGCTGAAGGTGATGAGAATAGGTTGTGGACAACAGGAGAATAGGGCAAGGATAGGAACATCATCACGTGACAGAGAATATCCGTTCTGCGATATCCAGCAATGTTACACCTTCAAGGCACTGAATCAACCTTCATTAATGCCATAGCAAATATCATGCCGCCCCGATTACCAGCGCTCCTGGCGCAAGCCCTCCCACGCCCATCAACAACAATCGCGTCATTCCTCGTCCCATTCATCCATTTCCAAGCTCGATCAGCATCAATCCTCAGCTCCTTATCTGACAATGCATCGGCCTACAACAAGAAGATCAGACGTGGTCGAGGTCCATCGTCAGGAAAAGGCAAGACATCAGGTCGAGGTCAAAAGGGTCAGAAAGCAAGAGGGAAAGTGCCGAAGCAGTTCAATGGTGGTCAAACCCCGGAAGCCATAACGCATGGTAAGATGGGATTTAAAAATGTGTATGTTTGACGCCTTTCTACCACCTCCAGGTTTTGACATATTTGGCTGACACGACTATCACACAGACATTCAATAGACCTCCAAGAAGTCAACCTCGACAAGATCCAATCCTGGATCCAGCAAGGCCGCCTCGACCCCTC
>Ga0068629_1000497_pt1 | contig 11647 bp, 11 predicted proteins | sample InSIn3gowninarea_FD_77432 | JGI IMG/M metagenome (GOLD analysis project Ga0068629, IMG submission 77432) | Clean room microbial communities from NASA Spacecraft Assembly Facility at Jet Propulsion Laboratory, Pasadena, California, USA -... ...
GCGGCCGGTATTCGATCAGCCGCAGTGGCATCACGTCTTTCTCGCCGTTCGGGGTTTTCTCCGGCGCTCCAGGCACTTTACCGGTAGAACTGATCAGCTTCAAGGCTCACCGCAGTGATGCCGGCATTACGTGTCAGTGGCAAACCGCCCAGGAAAAAAACAACAATTATTTCGAAATAGAAAGAAGCCTGAATGGCAAAACGTTTGAGCAGGTAGCCCAGGTAAAAGGCGCCGGAACTACTACCCAAACTACTGCCTATACTTACGAAGATACCCAGGCGCCAGCCTCTCTGGTTTATTACCGCCTGCGTCAGACCGATTTCGACGGCACAACTTCTTATTCATCCATAACTACAGTAGCTGCTTCCGCGGCCAGAGAAATGCAGGTGCAGGTGTATCCGAACCCAGCCGCAAGAGTACGTTACCTGAAAAGCAGCACAGCCCTTACGGAACCCGTAACCATAACCGTGCGAAACGCCCAGGGAAAAAATATCAGCAAAATAGAAGCTGAAGGTGCCAAGCTGAAAACCGGGCTGCCGGTAGATCTTTCCGGAAAGCCAAAAGGAATTTACTTCATAACCCTGCAAACCAGCCAGGAAACAACTACCCTGACAACGATCCAGGAATAAAAAACGCTATATCTTAACCCAAAAAAGGCCGGCTATAAAAAGCCGGCCTTTTTTGGGTTTTACTGGTATCCAACTTTGGGTGAATAAGAATAAGTAGTGGGTTGCTGCCTTTTCCGGATAGGATTTAAAAGCAGCAGTTAATAGTTAGCGTCTTCCGCGAATAACCCGCAGCAGCCACATGATCAGCAAAACAACAATTACGATCCCGATCACGGCCGTCCACATACCAGCTTTAAAAATATCGCCAATAGCTTCGCAGCTTGATAAGGTGAAGGTCAGCAGCACCAGGAGTGAAAAGAAATATGCTTTCAGATTTTTCATAGTTTCATTAGGTTAATTGAACATCAGATTAGTTTTCGCTTTGCAGCTATATTAACCTGATACTATTTTTGCCTGAAAAGGTTGGTGTTATTGTCAGAGTGCTAACCTGTTTTTAGTGCGGGCAAAAGCATTAAATTGCAGAATGAAGGGTTTTCCTTTCCGGTAAAACTCGTTGCATATAAAATAGTAAAACAAACTTCTGGCATTAAACTTGGTAAATGAAGCAGGTTCCGGGTTGTAAAACGCTGGAGTTTAAACTGAAAAAAATATGAGAAATAAAATGAAAAAGCGTGCATCTGTAATCTTCCTCCTTGGTTTGTTCTGGTTAGCATTTGGTCAGGATTACGCGCTGGCACAAACCGCTCCAACCGCTCCGAAATGGTTCACCAATTATACCGAAGCCGCGCAGGTAGCTCAAACCGAAAATAAACCGATCATGGTAGTGTTTGCCGGTTCCGACTGGTGCAAACCCTGTATCATGCTCCGGAAAGAAGTCTGGGAAACGGAGGCTTTTAAGCAATACGCCCAACAAAATCTAGTACTGGTAGAGCTCGATTTTCCAAGGTTTAAAAAGAACCAGCTGCCCAAAGAACAGGTAAAACACAACGAAGAAATGGCGGCTAAATACAACAAAGAAGGCAGCTTTCCCCTGGTGGTTTTAACCAAACCCGACGGCAGTGTAATTGCCAAAACCGGTTACCAGGCCGGCGGACCGGATAAGTACATTCCGCACCTGCAGCAATTACTTAAAAAGTAAACATCCTCATTCCTGAATACCCCGTAAACCACCTTGTTTTTAAAACAGGGTGGTTTATTTTTATACCTCTTTTCGTGGTTAACGCACCTTTCATACTTTTACCTGAACCGCATTATTGCCGATGCTAAGTTTCCGAAAGATATTCTTATTAACGACCTTGCTGCTAAGCCAGCTTTTAACCCAGGTTCAAGCCGCTGAAACGGTACTGAAAGCGCATAAAAAGGTATTGCTGCTCATGGGTACGCGCTTCGAACTTACCGCCGTTGCTGAATCCGAACCCGAAGCGAATGCTGCTATCGATGCCGGAGTAAAAGAAATTCAGCGCATCGAAGTCCTCATTTCCGAATGGCAAACTACCTCCCAAACCTCAGAAATAAACCGGAACGCCGGCATCAAACCTGTGGTGGTAGATCAGGAACTTTACGACCTGATCGTGCGCAGCAACCGCATCTCAAAGATTACCGGCGGCGCCTTCGATATTTCGTTTGCGGCCGCCAATAAAATCTGGAAATTCGACGGCAGCATGAATCGTTTACCCACGCCCGAAGAAGTTGCCGAATCCGTAAAAAAAATTGGCTACGAAAAAATAATCCTCGACCCGCAAAAGCACAGCGTATTCCTGAAAGAAAAAGGCATGAAGATCGGCTTCGGCGCTATTGGCAAAGGGTATGCTGCCAATCGCGCGCGCGATCTTATGAAAGTCCGCGGCATAAGCAGCGGCGTAGTAAATGCGGCTGGCGACCTTATCTCCTGGGGAAAGCAACCCGATGGCCAGCCCTGGTACGTAGGCATTGCCGACCCCGCCGAAAAAGATAAAGTGTTCTCCTGGCTCACCGCTACCGACATGGCCGTGGTAACTTCCGGCAACTATGAAAAGTTTGTGGAATTCAACGGTAAAAAATACGCCCACATTATCGATCCCCGTACCGGCTATCCCGTATCAGGCCTGAAAAGTGTAACCATAATCTGCCCGAACGCCGAACTCGCCGATGCCTTGGCAACCGCTACGTTTGTATTGGGAAAAGAGGAAGGCCTAAAGCTTATAAACCAGTTAAAAGGAGTGGAGTGTTTAATTATTACTGATCAGGATGAACTGATTCCGTCGGAAAAGCTTCACCTGAATTTTTATAAAAACCAGGAGTACGAAAAGCAACTGCATAACTGACCCGGACTGTAGAACAGTACATTGAAAAAAGATCTTAAAACGGTATTGGAAATGGGAAAAAACCACAGATTAATTCTTGTTGCTTGCTGCTTTATAAGCCTTTTTTCAGGCAGCTGCGCGCGGGTAGAACCTTACCAGAAAGCTTACCTGAACGAGGAAGAAATGAACTTGAGTTCTAGGAAAGTAGAAACCTTCGAAACCAGTTTTGAAACCTACCGCGAAGGTGCTGCAGGCGCCAACGGCGGTAAAGTAGGAGGAGGCTGCGGATGCAACTGATCCGGAAATTTGGGCTGCTTCTAATGGGATTAATATGGGTAACTGCTGCTGTTGCTCAGGATACTCCCGCCGCTAGTTCGCCGCGCGTACTGGAGTTGCAGCCTATAGACGTAAATATCCTGGGTAGTTATTACCAGCAGGACGGCAACCATTCGCCCGTAACCGGCGGCATTGGCACCGAATACCTCACCGACGTAACGCCCACCGTAATTGTAAATGTGCCCTTAGATTCTGTTTCCAGCCTGAACGTTAACTTCGGAATGGACTTTTATTCTTCCGCCTCTACCGATCGCATAGACCCGACGACTATTTCTTCAGCCTCCAGTTCCGATATGCGCACGCACCTTAACGTAGGTTTCAGTCGCCGGAACAATTACCGCCATATTACCAAAAGCATAACCCTAGGAGCCTCCACCGAATACGATGTGCAGTCGTTATCATTAGGCTTAAGCTGGAGCAAAGGTTCGAAAAATGAAAACCGCGAACTGAGCCTGGCTGGAGAACTTTATTACGACGCCTGGACCCTCATTTACCCGGTAGAGCTTCGGGGAAATCCATCGCCACTAGTACCGAACAGCAGCCGGAAATCGTTGAACCTATCTGCCACGCTTTCGCAGGTAATTAACCGGCGCATGCAGGCTTCGCTTACCACCGATCTGGTTTACCAGTCCGGTTTGCTTTCCACCCCCTTTCACCGCGTATATTTCCAGGAGCAGGATCTGCCAAACGTAGAACAACTGCCTGATAACCGCCTGCGTTACCCCTTAGGTTTGCGCCTGAATTATTACCTGAGCGATTACCTGACCACCCGTTTTTTCTACCGCTTCTACCACGACAGCTGGAACATAACGGCTAACACCTTCGAAGTGGAAGTGCCGGTAAAAATTGGTCCTTTCTTTTCAGTTTATCCCTTTTACCGCTATCATTCCCAAACTGCTGCCGACTATTTTCAGCCTTATAAAACGCACCATATCGGGGAGGAGTTCTACACTTCCGACTACGACCTTTCCAGTTTCACCAGCCAGAAAGTTGGTTTAGGCGTCCGGTATTCCCCCCTGTTTGGGATGGGAAATTTTGGGTTCCCGTTCAAAAGCCGCAAAACCAATTTTAAAAGCATCGATCTGCGCTACGCAAACTATTGGCGCAACGACGGCCTTAGATCCTTCATCATCAGCACCGACCTGGGCTTTACCATTCCGGGAAAATAGTTAGTTAAACCATACAGCTTTTATTTTTAAAAAGTGATTTGCGTTGGCATAATGTTGAGCAAAATCTGATTTCCCTTAACCTATTTAACAATAAAGTTCTTTCTTTGGAGTGCTTCATCAAAGCCAATAGCTAGAGACTTTTTACTTGAATTGGTTAGAAATTAGCTTTGATGAAGTTAAGACTTATGCATTGGTTACTTAAGGCAGTAAATTTCAGAAATGAAAACTAAAATTGGGGATAAATAGCCCAGTCACCTAATTTCTTTAATTTATCTGCAATTTGAAATGCTAAAAGAATGAGGTAATTGCGAAGAAATGGAAAAAGCAAAAAAAAAGCCACTCACAAGTATTATCTCGTAAGTGGCTTTTTGAAGCTCCCCTAAGGGCCTTATTTACGAAATCTCTAATGGATGATTTAAAGCGAATTTATCGCCTTGAGTCATATATAAAGCTTTAAAGGGATTCTGAAGCGGATAAATAAAGGACGTCGACCTAAAACAAATCTTATAGTAGTAAGTTAAAGCGTTTTGAAAACATCCAATTAATTATTGAAAAATTAGGTTAATTCAGACGATGTTCTGTTCTTTGCTGCAGGATAGTTAGCAAGCATATTTTTAAGTCTGAAGAAGGAAATAGGGGCGGTAGGCACGATTTAAGAAAAGAAGCTGGTTGGTAAGTAGGAGAAAGGAGTGCTGATTACCTGTAGTAAATTTTACCAGGATTATTACCCACTACTTACTCTAAAACTATGCAAAAAACTTACTTACCTGCTACGAAGCAGCCGGAAACCCGTGTGTCTGCCTCATCTATTAGCCTGTTAAAGTTTGTAGTTTTTTTTCTGACTTTGCTGAACCTGCCCAAAGCTGCTCACAGCCAGACTTATATCCTGAACGAAGACTTCTCATCCGCTACAGGTACCACCCCGCCTGTGGATTGGATGAATACTACCATCACCGGCCAAACCACCGACAAGTGGCGCTTCGATAACCCCGGAAATCGCATCATAAATTACCCCATTACCGGTAAATGCGCCATCTTCGACAGCGAGAACTATTCGGCTGCTGGCGGCGCAGAGAATGTGGTGCTGGAAAGTAAGTTCTTTGATGCTTCGGTAAGCCGCAACACGGTCCTTTACTTTGACCACTTTCTGGCTGGCGGCCGAAACGGGAAAGGAACCGTGGAAGTGTTTAACGGTTTCAACTGGAACTTTCTGGCAGTTTATACCGACAGCACGGCAAACCCACAAAGCGAGGTGTTTAATATTTCAGGTATTGTAGGAGGCGTAACCAATGCCAAAGTACGCTTCCGTTGGGAAGGCGATAACTCCCGCTTCTGGGCCATTGACAATATCCGGATATATGCACCGCTTACTTTAGATGCAGGTGTTACAGCAGTGTCTTCACCAACTATGCCTTTCAATGGTGGGAGCCTTGAAGCTGATCAGTTCTACCGGTAAAGTGCCTGGAGCGCCGGAGAAAACCCCGAACGGCGAGAAAGACGTGATGCCACTGCGGCTGATCGAATACCGGCCGCTCAAGCTGGTTGCGATAACCGGAGCAGCATCGTCCCAGGAGCCGTTATGGAAATGGTTGATGCGGGTTTTTGATGGATCGAAATTAGAAAGGGACTTGGTATTATCCCACTCCATGTTCAATGTAACATCAGAGCCACCAATTACTTCTTCATCTACAATCCAGGTAAGGTTAACTGCTTTCTGCTGAAATGGCTGACCATTGGGCAGGTTATTGGAATAGTTATTATAAATACCATCTAAGGCTTTCACTTTAAAGTTATCGGTAGTACCGCTACTCACCTGGCTGATCCGCACCGGCATATAAACGCTTGTACCCACCGGATATAGAACATCTACTCCATTATCGGCTACTTCCTGCACCAGGCTGCCGCTACCATTGGTAACGAAGTAAGCGTTAGTACCGGCACCTGAAATAACGGCGCCCGGGCTCATTGTCAGGTTGTACCCACCCAGTTCCAGTTTAGCACCCGAAAAAATAAGGCTGCCGTTTACCCGGGTATTGGCTCCTAATTGCTTGGTTCCGGTTCCGGAAATGGTAAGTGTACCGTAATCGGCGGCGGGTAAACTCTGCGTACTGCTGCTATTGTAAATAATTTTGCTGGTGTTGGCCATTGTACCAATGGTGGGCAGCACCGCATTTGAAAGGGTAAGTGTAGTGTTTGCGCCCAAATCTACGGTACCGGAAAGTTTGAAACCCGCCGGTATAGTTAGCGCGCCTTCACCTATTAACACTTTCGCGGTACTTGCCACCGTCCAGTCCTGCGTTAAGGTATAAGAAGTGCGGTTGGCAAAAATAAAGGTACCATTGGCAAAAGCAGTAGGTGCTGTGCCGGAACCATCGGTATTGGTGCCCCAGGTTGAAAATGTACTTAGTGAACCGGAACTCTTGCTGTAATATAAACTGGAATTTGTAGGCGTAATTGTAATATCATCGAGTGCTACGTATACGCCATTGGTAGTAGCATCGGCCCATTTGAACATGATCTCGGCGCCAGCGGCTAAATTCAGGCCTGGGGTAGAAAAAGTTACCGTGGAGCGGTTGGCCGTAGCGTTTCCGTCGAGGGAGGCAGCACTTCCGCCCCCGGTATTTACGGTAAGCAGGTCGGCAGTTTGTTCAGTCCAGGTACCGGCATTCAGGCTGGTGCCGCCAACCTGGTAGTAGAACTTCACCGAGGCGCTTTTATTTCCGCTTGGCTTTGCCCACATTTCTGCCGTGTACGAAATAATGAACCGGCTTATGGCACTGCCGGTATTATTTTTCAGGCGAACACCATAATAATGCGTGCCGCTGGTGGCATTTACGCAACCCAGTGCACGGTCGGTAGCCGACGTAGTACCGTAACTTTTAAGACCCGCAGTGGTAACGGAACCGTTGCTGACTACCGTAGTAGTGGCAGCAGTAGTACCGTTAGCCGCATACCAACCGGTAATTGTGCTGTTATCGGTCCAGGTACGGGAGCCTGAATTATTCAGGCCGTCGAAATTCTGGTTATAACTGCTCAACTGGGAAATACTTACCTGTGCCTGGGCTGAAGCAGCGCCAAACACAGTTAAAGCGAGTAAAGAAACTACTTTCTTTAAAGGGGAAAGTACAGTTTTTCTTTTCATGAACTTTGACATGGTTTTTGAGTTTTTGAAAGGCTTAAAGGGTGGATTTAATGCTTTCCCAAAGTTATTGCGCTGGTTTAGTAACAGCGCAAACCATATCAGATAAGTTATACAAAAGTTTTAAACATATAATTTTTAAAGGTCACACTTTCAATAACATCCGAACTTAATCTAATTTAACCTGTTTTAGAATCAATTTTAGCAGGCTTCTGAAGCTGATTAATGCTATTTACCACATAAGAACATTTATAATTATTCGCATTTAAGGCATAAATTAATATTCTGATTTTGATATTAATTTTAAAAAAGGCTGTTGATATTGCTGTTGATTGTGAGATATTAACAAATTTGGATTTTTCAGAACTCTAAATCATATTTTTTAAAGTCGGAACCCCGATAATTCCTAATTTTGATTTTAAAAACGAAATAATCCCTGCTCAGAAATTGAAGAATTAAAACAAAATATACTTTAAACACTATATCCCGTTTTCCAGCCCGGAGGATAAATTGTGGATAAAGCCTGTGGAAAACTCAACATATACACATAAAAAAAGGGACACAAGGCCCCTTTTTAATAACACGAATAGAATAGCTTATCGGTTCCTTAGTGGCATGGTACCAAATACCCAATCCCAAAGCGGAGAGGATACGCCGTAAGCGCGGTTCGGATCTTTATAATGATGAATGCTGTGGTGGATCCAAAGGGTTTTCAGAAAGTTTTTAGGAGGCGCGAATGCATGAACGGCATAGTGCACGAACAGGTAAAGCGCGTAGCCAAAAAGTAAGCCGGCTACCAAACCAAAAACCATATGACCAAAAACCAGCTTGAAGGTAAAGAACAGGAAAGAGGAAATGAACAAACTAACGATGGGAGGCATTGCCAGCCGGTCTTTGTCTTTCGGATAATCGTGGTGGTTACCGTGAAATTTATACTGAATATTCTTCTTGAATTCGTTTGTGGGTTCCATGTGAAAAACGTGGCGGTGCGCCATGTATTCGATCAGGGAAAAAATTAACCAGCCGGCTATAAACAAACCAACCGCCGATAAAACATCCAGAAAGCCGTGCGCAAATCCGTAGAAAATGAGCCCGATAGAGATAATGATAAAGATAGAAATCGGTAGGGCAATATGCGTTTTGGTGAGCCGTTCCAGAAAAGGATTTTCGAACAGTTGGGCACTGCCTTTATGATTAGGTTTCATAGTGATATGGGTGTAAGCGTTTTTTAACAAGCAAAAATAGGAAAATTGTTAAGACTTGCCGGCAACCTCAGGCGGTTTGCAAGAATTGCCGGATAAAATCAGCGAGTTGTCCGACGGCATTCGCCGGTTGACTGGCTTCAAAAATGATACCAGCCTGCTGATAAAACGGTAACCGAAGCTGTAATGTTTGTTCCAGATACGTTAAAAGTTGGGCAGAAGATTTTTCTTTTAGTAAAGGCCTGTTTTTTAAGTCTGTAGCAAAAAGCCGTTTCTCCAATACTTTCGGCTCCGCTTTTAAATAGACCGTAATTCCGCAGGTGTGCATATATGCCAGATTGTCGGAATAGCAGGGTGTGCCGCCGCCGGTGGCTACTACCAGGTTTTCAGCCGAATTTGCTACCGTTTTCAGCGCTTCTGCTTCCAGTTGCCGGAAACCGGCTTCCCCTCTTTTTGCAAAAATTTCCGGAATAGGTAAACCAGCCGCTTTCTCAATTTCAATATCGAGGTCTGAAAAAGAATAATTCAGGTGCGCAGCCAGTTCCGGACCTAAAGTACTTTTTCCGGCGCCGGGCATACCGATCAGAAATACCTTCATGGCTATTGCAGCTTTACCCGCGGGTCGAGCACGGTATAAAGCAGATCGACGAGAATGTTAACGAGAATGAACAGGAAAGCAATGAATAAAGTAGCGCCCATTACTACCGGGAAATCGAGGTTTTCTACGGCCCGTAACGTTACCGAACCCAAGCCTTTCCAGTTGAAAATGTATTCAATAAAAAATGCCCCGGCCATGAGGGAAGCCAGCCATCCGGAAACGGCCGTAATGACCGGGTTCAGAGCATTCTTTAGCGCATGTCGTTTGATGATCTTGCTTTTGGAAAGTCCTTTGGCTTTGGCTGTACGAATATAATCCTGGCTTAAAACATCGACCATGGAACTGCGGGTAAGCTGGGTAATAATGGCCAATGGGCGGATTCCTAAAGCAATGGCCGGCAGAATTAAATTGCGCAGCATGAGTTTTTTTCCTTCGAAGGGGTCGATCTCATAGAGCTGTCCGGTTAAGTTAAGGCCGGTGATGTGGCTCCAGTAAAACCCGAAAGTCATCGCAATGAGAATGGCCGCCACGAAGGAAGGAACGGAAATACCTAAAATGGAAGTGGTAATTAAGGTATGGTCGAGCCTGCTGTGCGGTTTAAGGGCCGCAAAAACGCCGAACAGAATGCCCACTACTGAAGCAATAAGCATGGCCGCCGCCGCCAGCCAAAGCGTTCCGCCAAAATGATCGAGCAGAATATCCATCACGTTTTTATTGCTTTGAAAAGAACGGCGCAGATAAGGTGTTTTCCAGGCCAGTACTTTTTTCCCGGAAACCGGTACTATTTTATGGTATGCGTATTTGGCTTGGGTAGCAGAATCGGCTTCATGAATGCCCAGCGGGGAAATATCGTTTACATAATATAATAGCTGCACCGGCAAAGGTTTGTCCAGCCCCAGTTCTTTGGTAATGGCTTCGCGGGTGGAAAGGTCGGAACGCTGCCCGGCCAGCAACGCTACCGGATCGCCGGGCAGGACGTTGAAAAGAAAGAAAACAGTAACAACCACGCCCAGCAAAATCAGCAGGCCGTGCGCAAGTCTTTTTAGTAAAAAGGATACTGTTTTCAAGTTGGTTGTTGGTTGTTCATTGATGGTCTGTCTCAAAAATATTTCGTTTGCTATTCACTGCGTCTATCAACACCTTGATCAAGGTCGGTAGCATACCAAATATCACAAACCCATATTCAGAGCAGTATTTGTCAAAATAATTATTGATTAAAACATTTTGAGTTAATCTAAATCCCCATTCAAAATAAGCTTGTATAATTAAAGCGACTGGAGGTATTATTGTGTTTAGAAGTAAATATATTCCATATTTCAACCTGGAATTTACTTCAAATAAAACTGAAAACTTTTCTGAAAGAAAAAGCCAAACCCAAATACCTAAAGCAAATTGTAAAGTTGAAAAAATTACTAAATAAATAAATGTATTAAGTAGTTCTGCAAATTCTAATGTATCTTTTGGCATTCCTAGCCCTTCTAAAAGAAAGGCTAAATACATCACAATAATTATTATTAAAATTTGAAGTAACTTCTGTTTCATTATAGCAACGAATTTACAACTTCCCTTTCACTTCTTCCGCCGTTGGAATATCATTTCTACTCCATTTCCCAACTACTACGCCATCTTTCAAAAGCATAATTCCCGGGTTGGAGCGCATCATGGTTTTAAGCACAGTAGCATCGGTGAAATAGAATGGAACCGCCAGGTTTACTTCGTGGCGGAAAACGTCGAATTCCTGGCGGTTGCTGGAAGTAAGAGCCCAGGTTTTAAGCGGAGCGCCGTTCAGACTTTCTACCAGTTTGTTTATTTCAGCGTAAGCGTTCTTGTCGGTTTTCTCTACATTCTGCACCAGGATCAAAAGCTTGTTGCCGGTAAATACCTCTTCTGTAAAAGTGCCTTCGTCGTTCCAAACGCTGAAATCAGTGATCTTCGGACCTGCATCCGGGTTTAGGGCTACCATTTCTTTATATACCCAGGTTGTATCGGTTGGGTAGTCGGTAAATTCTTTGGTTTCGCCGTTCTTCTCCATAATGTATTTGTAGCGAAGCGGTTCAGACGGTTTCATTTGCGCAGGAATGCTTTTACCCACAGCATAGGCGCGGAAATCGATGATCGGTTCGTGCAGAATTGCATACATTCCAATTGCCAGCGAAAGTACGGTAGCAATTGCCACCATTATACCGGCCATTTTATAGTTTTTCTGAAGCGGAATATAGCGTTTACCCGCAATAAGAATTACGATCATGATCAGTAGCACTACGTCTTTGGTAAACGATTGCCACGGGGTAAGTTTAATGGCGTCGCCGAAGCAGCCACAGTCGGTCACTTTGTTAAAATAAGCCGAATAGA
>Ga0068629_1000499_pt1 | contig 11635 bp, 10 predicted proteins | sample InSIn3gowninarea_FD_77432 | JGI IMG/M metagenome (GOLD analysis project Ga0068629, IMG submission 77432) | Clean room microbial communities from NASA Spacecraft Assembly Facility at Jet Propulsion Laboratory, Pasadena, California, USA -... ...
CAGCTTGGCACACATTCCAAGGCAGCAGTTGAGCAGATTTGTACAGCTGATTCAGCACACAGTGAAAGGCAGATTTTTGCACAAAAATCGAGGAGCAGTTTGCTGATTTTTCTGCACACAAAACGGAGGTCGTACAGCATTTATTGCTGTCCTGTTTGCTGTAATTTCCAGATTGTTGTGAGGCATGGGAAATGAGATAAGTTGTAAATTTGCTTGCTGATTTTTTGCTGAATAATTCTCACTGTAAAAGACAATTTTCAGAAATAAAGAAGAGCTCTCAAACTGGTTTTCCCCAAGAGTTGTAGGGGGTTTTTCCAGGGTCAAGTTGACCAAAAATATCAGTGTTTTAATGTGTTTTAATGGCTGTTTTTAATTGCTGATTTTTATTTCTGCAATTTCCAGCATTCTGAAAAATTTCCAGAATTTGTGTTTTCAGCAATATTTATTTTTTCAGTCTGTTAAATGTATGGTTATGGGAATGGGCATTTAACTACATGGGAGAAATAAGGAGAAACTGAAAACCGGGGTGGGAAAACAGAAATTTTTACAAATTTGAAGTCTCTCCTTCCCAATTTTTGCAGGGTCTCTATAAAAAATTCCTACTAGTACAAAGAGAGGCAAGTTACAAGTTAGAAAACAAGGATAGGAGACCTACAAACAAATATGGTTATTTACTATGAAGGACCAAGTTGTGGAGGCAGGAATATTTTATTTTAAATATCTTTTTGCATATTTAATATATTAAATATTAATATAGATTTATTTTAATTTTAAAATTATTAAATAATAATCATGATTTTTTTTAATATAAAATTTATACTTTTTCTTAATCTATTTTTCTCTCATCTTTTAGATGAGTGGTGATGATTGTTTTCTTTTCTGCTTTCTTTGTTGCATAGTATTTTGATTTGTCCCTTGTGATTATTTTTTATTGTATTGAATAAAAAATATCTAATGTCTTTCTTTGTCTTTATGGTATTTTTCTTTGTTACCAAATATCAATTTATCTTTGAATGATTTAGACTCATTCAACAAGCAACTCAGCAAAATTTATAAATATATTTTAAATTTATTAATATTACAAGAAGTTGATATAATTATGTAGTAATTCCATTTTAATAACTTTATATTAATATAATGTTAAATTTAATATAATGTTAAATTTAATATAATATTAAATTTTATATATTATAATATATATTAATAATATAAACTGAATAGTTATATATTTAATAAGGATCCAACATTTATACATTAATAAAGAAATATGTAACAAGATTCTTAACTATTGCTATGGAGATTTTTAATTTTAAATATATTTTGTTACAATATGGTTGATTAACACTATGGCTTATGAATACAACATGCCCAAAAAATCACAACTCGTTTCATTTGAGACTTGTTTACATGAAATTTTTTCAAACTAATCAATTTAATTAAAAAATAAAAAAAATGTTATTATTTTAGGGATAAATATCAACTTTTAATTTACTTATTACTAAAAATGTCTTAAATTACTCTTGTAAAAGTTAATTCCCTACCATCCACCTAATAAAATTTGACAAATAAATTAAAATTCTAAAATCCCTAATACAAACTAGACATACTTATAAACATAATAAAAACATATATATATATTTCACTAACGTTAAATATCACAATTTTAATATTCATTTAATATTAATATTTACTTTTATATAACAGCCACTAACCTTAAACCTTATTTTCTTTATTCATTTGAAAATACAACATTTACTTCCTTTAGTAAACAACTTATTTATGTGTTATTCAAAATACCATGGAAACGTCCCATTTTAGCCCCTTTAATGAACCCAATTACAAGTTTTACTAGTTTCAAAATTTGCTCCGGTGATCAAGCTCATTAGATTATTTGTTCTATTTTCTCCTCACTTGTAATAAATTATCTCTTCAACGAATACTCGTGTTTTTACATGGATGATTGGATTATTGGAATAGGAAGGAGCTTTCTTAGACGGAAACATTATTAGTGAGTGCAAAATTTTTATATTTAATTTGTTTTTAATAAAAGTTTTTTTAAGCGTTATTAGTAAATTTAGTATGATATTTTGAAATTATCTTAACATTAATAATAATAATAATAATAAATTTATATTGTTATTATTATTATAATTAATAATGCTCAATATATTGTAAGTGTTTTGATGTTTACGGGTGTATCAATTATTTAATGTATATGGTTATATTTGCGATGCATGTGAGTTATTTAATCTCCATAAAATATTTTAGAATTTTCTTAATAATATACAAAACTCAAAAGTTAATTTGTATTAATAAAGTAGATATTCTCTTCTTTCCCTTTTAATGAGATTCATTAATTAAAAAAATTTCATATGAACAAGTGTCCAATGAAATAAGTATTCATAAACTTGGGTATTAAGCCACTTATTGATAAAGCATGGTAATGTAACAAAACCTATTTACAAATTAAGAATCTCCATGATAAAGTGAGAGTGGATTTCCATAGCTAAGAATTTTGCCACATGTTTTTTTCAAATGCATATATGTTTAAGATATATATTGATTATTTTTATCATTAATAATAATTATTATTTGAAATAAACCTAAAATTTAATTAATTTTTATGGTTTATTTAATTTTAGTAATTTGAGTCTTGTCTCATTAGCGCAACAAGTTCCGTTGAGAATAAATTTGGTCAGCAAAAAAATAAAAATAAAGAAAAAACATCTCACTTACCAAAAAGAAATTAATAATTTGAGATGCATAATTAAATAAATATTTTGATATTTATTATAGATTTGATAAATATTGATATTTACAACCCATTTAATTTATATAATTTTCTTAATATATATACAGGTCATTGGGTAGTTCCTAAAATGCCATGGATGGAAAGGATCTGCCATATATGTGAGAATAGGAACATCGAGGATGAAAACCACTTCCTCTTAGAGTGCCCCGCGTACAACCACATTAGATCTCAGCTTCACAGTCTTTGTTACAACACTGACCTTCCTAGCCTTTTACAATGTCAAAACTATAGTGAGCTTGGAAGGCTTCTCTCCAAGCTTTTTGAGCATAGGAATAAAATCTTAAATCAAATTAAATAATTTGTTTTTAGGTCCGGTAGACCAATGTTTGGTCTGAGAGGACGTTATCACAAGTTTAAATAAACAATCATCATCATCATCATCATCATCATCAAATCTTAAATCAAATTAAATAATTTGTTTTTAGGTCCGGTAGACCAATGTTTGGTACGAGGGGTCGTTAACCACCACCACCACCACCACCACCATCATCATCATCATCATCAAATAAATAAATAAATAAAACATAGCTATCTGTGAGATGGTAATATTTGTTTGTTTATATATATATGTCAACCTTGCTCATCATCAGTAGCATAGTGCTTCTCACATTCACCGACCCCATATGAAGACCAATGTTTGGTCTGAGGGGACGTTAACCACCACCACCACCACCGCCACCAACATAGCTATCTCTTCCCAGCAACATAGTGCTTCTCACATTCACTAAATTCGTGCGACTCCATATGAAGACCAATGTTTGGTCTGAAGGGACGTTAACCACCACCACCACCACCACCACCAACATAGCTATCTCTTCCCACCACCACCACCACCACTACCACCAACATAGCTATCTCTTCCGAGCAACATAGTGCTTCTCACATTCAGTAAATTGGTGCGACCCCATATGAAGATCAATGTTTGGTCTGAGGGGACGTTCACCACCGCCACCGCCACCGCCACTGAGATGGTAATATTTATCAACAAATAAAACATAGCTATCTCTGAAATGGTAATATTTGTTTGTTTATATATATATGTCAACCTTGCTCATGAGTGTTCCCAGCAGCATAGTGCTTCTCACATTCAGTAAATTCGTGCGACCCCATATGAATGGGATCCCCGAACATACCAACGAATGGGCCATTATAACTTGCCTACTTTGCCAAGTAAAGCGCATGCATTTAGTTTTCGGATCCGTCAATTGTCTGTTACACGCCCAGAGGACAATCGAACATTTAAGTTTCAATACCACGACTTTGAAAATCAATAAAATTGTAGAGGGTAATATGAGGAGAGTCGATAGCAATGATCGTGTATTCTATAAATGACGCTGACAACGAACGAATATGGCCTGGCGTGGAACTCCCTTGTTCCTGCATATATATGAAGTTTTATTCTCGATGCCATCACATTGCACGGCAAACGAACCAGTCACAGTTGTCGTTATATGAGGACAAATGTTAGAAACTGTATCAAAATTGACGATAAGCCTACCCATTAATTGCTAACTGACCCAAACTAACAGAGAAAGCTAAGTTCTTTTTCTATTCAAATTTGCACATGCACGAAGCCACTAGTTGTTTCTATATAATGAGTTGTATCGCCATTACACTCATGAGTTGCAGTGAAGCTTTGTCTTGCTATTCTACTTATCCTTGCACTGTTTTCCTTATACCACGTCTTCTTACATATTTAGTTTAGAAGATTGGCAATGGCGATCAAGAATAATAATAGAGGTGTGTACTTGTGCTTTCTTATATGGCTTCTAGTGTTCACTATATCGTTGCGAACTAGTGATGGACATGGGTGGAACAGGCACCCATTTCGAAGGCCTAGTAGGAATCTGGTGTTGTATTTCCACGATATAATCTATGATGGCACCAACGCCAAGAACGCAACAGCTACGCTTGTGGGCGCTCCCCACGGGGCTAACCTCACACATCTCGCTGGAAAAGACAATGACTTTGGAGACCTCGCTGTGTTCGACGATCCAATCACTCTCGACAATAATTTCCACTCCCTTCCTGTAGGAAGAGCTCAGGGATTCTACTTGTACGATATGAAGACCATCTTCAACGCCTGGCTTGGATTCACTTTCGTGCTGAATTCAACAGACTACAAAGGCACAATCACATTCGCTGGAGCAGACCCAGTACTTGCTGCATACAGAGATATATCGGTGGTGGGAGGGACCGGAGATTTCTTAATGGCAAGAGGGATTGCGACCATCTCTACCGATGCCTACGAGGGAAATGTGTACTTCCGTCTCCGGGTGAATATCACACTCTATGAGTGGTACTAATATTATTTTCTGCTGCTTTATCATAAGAATTGCGTCTACGCATAGTGTTCTCCCCTCCTCTCTACTCTTCATTTCTATGTCGATTTTAGTGCTTCAATCTTTGAGGAGTTTCTATGAAGGTCCCAAAGGTTGTTCCGTCAAGTGAAATCATCTATAATAATGTTGCTGGTCAGCATTAGAATAATGTATTGCGCCCATATATAACATATTATGCTGATGGGAGATTACGTGAGACTTCGAGCATAACGAAGGCTGTTGTCTAAAATTTGGACGTCTAATAATATACTCTGCTGTTTAAAAGATGTAAAACTCTTTATTGTTTAAAAGAGGTAGAGTTGTTGGTTTATTTTTTCAAAATAGTAAATAGTAAATAGTAAATATTATGAATAAGTTAATTATTAATATTAAATATTATGAATAAGTTAATTATTAATATATTATTTTAGGTTTGGTATGTGGTTTGACAAATAATTATTTAGGGGTATCTTAACAGTCAAAATTACCCATCCATAATCTCACTCCATAGGCTCAGGCTTCACCAACCCTTAATATGGCTAGATTTTTACCCGCCAAATTTAGAACTAGTGACAGTCACATTACATAATGATTTAACAATAAACTCATCAGTACTTATGAACTATATTATATAAATTTAATATTTTATCTTTTCTATATATTTTTATATAATAAAAATATATAAAACAAAATATTACCCTGCTTATGGGATGTTATTCAATAATTAATATATAATGTTTTCCAATGTAATAGAAAATACGGAATCTGATATTTATAATGATAATATGGAATTGGGATAAATGAATTTTGTTTTTTATTAAATGGAGAGAGGAAATTTGATTTTAGAATAAAAGTTTTATTTTATTGAATCCAAAAAATGGTTTGAAATGGTTTTCAATTTCAAACCAAAAATGACAAATAATAATTTTTTCAATTTAAAACAAAAATAACAAATTTAATTTAATTATTTTTTCCTTTGCAGTTTGTTAATCCGTGGCTTCTATACTCTTCCGCACCTTAACTACTAAAACAAAACAAAAAGTCCTCATGTTCACATCTTTCTCTCTTGCCCTTTTACTCAAAAACAAATTGGTAGATTCCAAACAAAGGCTTGATATTGTTACAGATTGGTTAGGAGAGCCCTTTTTGGACGTCTTGCAATTGTGGTGAGGAGCTGATGAATGAAAAGAAGTTTAGAAACATCGCACTGTTCATATGCTGGGGAGTGTTACTACCCAGGAACAAATACATCTTTCAAGAAAAGACTTCCTCAAAAGATCGAATGGTGGCACAGGTTCTAGCCACTTTTTCTTAACTTCCTATTTATGAATCCACGCATGCTATCTGAATCATCACTACACAAGAAATTGATTGATACATTCTCTCTGTTTCTATCTGAATTTCCTATTTATGAATCCACAAATGCTATCTGAATCATTACTACACAAGAAATTGATACATTCTCTCTGTGGGGCATATTTTGATGTTGTTTTATTGGAAATTGTATTAATAACTGTGTTAATCAGTATCTAAGATGATGAAAATCGCATTCAAATGCCTTCATGTGTTCATGGTTTCTGAAGAAGAGAAAAACTGAATAAAATTTGAATTTATAAAAAAAACAAATTTTGATACTAAATTTTAAAATAAACAAATTTGGATATAGTATCAATTTTGGGATCGGCCTGGAGTATGCCGTAAAACTGCTTCTGCTTGGCTAAGAGCTCGTCTTCCTCGGACGTAAGGAAACAGGTTAACGGCCCAAGACCCAGAGGCATCTGGCAGGAGTGAAACCCTGCTCCCTTACGGACCACCAGCGGGTTATTACAGGTGGCGTGGTTTTTCTTGATAACAGTGATGAGTCAAGCCGACATTCGCGGATAGCAGCCAGAGATGGTTGTCCTCACTGTTGGTTTGACACCTGAGTTTGATAGGTTTTGCCACCTTCGGAAAAAAAAAAGAAAAAAGAAAAAAGTATCAATTTTGCGAAGTAGAGTTTAGTTAAAAAAGGAATTCATCTTCTTGTTTCACTTGTGCTATCGGTTTTAGTGAGATTTTCTTTGGAAGCCTTTAATAAGACTTTTTGGAAGCTTCTAGTTAAAAAAAGTTGGTTGACATTTATTGAGAGGGGGAATTCATGGACGCTTTTCCTCTCTACAACTGACTAATAAATGAACTTTATTGAAAGGGGAGATTTGTGGACAATTTTCCACCCTGCAACTATCCAACAAATGACAAACGATTGTGTTTGCTTTATTTGGCACGCGAAGAAAAAATACTGTACCTGGCCGACCATGCCACTCGGTCTCAACAGCCAATTCCGATTTGAACCAATCACCACCAGCTTCCATATATTGGACTAGACCGAATAAAACAATATTGAGGTGCAGGGCAGATACATGAGACTGTGATATATACATTTGAGTATAGAGATACAACTGGAAGAAATCAATATGCATATTCCTGTGAGCAGGTGATGTTAGGCCAGGCAAGGTATATTTATTAGTTTATCGAGTTATTAATTAATATGCTATTAATTAATATTTCTCTCCTAATAATATACATGTTTCAATTCAACTGTGGGCATATACTGCTTTGCATGGATAAACTTACAAATATTGGTACTTTTTACTTCCCGAACAACTGACAAAGGTTGCTATACAGATGTATGGCCCACGAACAAGAGACGGTGATGTGAGAGAAAAGGAAGAGACCAATCATGTATGGCCGACACAATAGTGAGGGACGTTGTTATCTGCTCATTTACTACCAATTCACGGCTTCTTATTGAAAAGAAACCTACGAATACGCGGCAGTCGGTGGTCCATGAGAAAACTTCTGCGTACAGAGGTTCATGTAGTCAGCAGAAAAGTAAAAAGATTGTGACGCTTACAGAAAACACGGCGGTCGATGGTCAGAGATAAAAGTACGATAATTTGCCTACATGTAAAAACTGTTACTATTAGCAGGAGAATAATCTATGGTTCTTATCACTATTGATAGGAATAACACAACTATATTTACTAATGTAATTGCTAAATGTTTGATCAATGTATATGAAACATCATATACAATCACATTTTCCAATGTGGTTGATATATTTCTATAAATTTATATCAACCACATTAATAATTATTATCGGATTATTAATAACTATATAAATATTAACAACTAGATTATTTATATATATATATTATTATATAAATATTATATTGATAATATAAACTCCTAATATATATTAATTAATAATAAGAATAGCTCATAATAATATATTATCATTATATTATTAAAAATATATAATAATATAAAATTATAATAATAATAATAATAATAAAATCTAAATCGAATCAAAATTCAGATCTACTAGATGTGGTGCCTGCTGTAATTACTCAACAAACTAACGATTCTCTAGAGGCCAAAATCACCAAAGAAGAAGTAGAAAAAGCCCTTTTTGATATGGCTTCTCAGCTAGATTCCTCAAGTCTGCTAGCCGATTATAGAAAAGGAGCTGCTCAGAATGGTGCGAAAATCTCAGAATACCCAGAAGATAGCAGGCAACACAAATTCTGCCTTCTTAGCCCTTATCCCCAAGGAAAAAGGCGCCAACACCTTCAGCAGTTTTCGCCCGATTTCCCTTTGCAACATTGGTTCCAAAATAATTACCAGAATAATTGCAAATAGATCGAAGCCCATTCTCCTCAGAATAATCCCTGAGAACCAAGGAGGCTTCATCCAAGGAAGGCAGATTGTGGACAACTACTTTCTCGTCCAAGAGGCAATTCATTCAAGTCTTCTTCGAAAAGAGCAAGGTATGGCAATCAAACTCGATTTAGCCAATGCATTTGATAGAGTAAATCATAGCTTCCTGTTAAAAGTCATCAGAAAATTTGGGTTTGGAGATAAGTTCATTAAATGGATCCGGGCCTGCATCTTGGAGCCTTGGATCGCCCCATTAGTGAATGGAAGAGCCACTGAATTCTTCAAAGCTTCGAGAGGACTTAGGCAGGGGTGTCCCCTTTCCCCCCTGATATTTGTCATTCAAGCTTCCATCCTCAGTTTCCTGTTAAACAAAAGAATGCAAGATCAAGACATTAATGGATTGTGCATCATAAGAGGGGCAAAAAAAATAAATCATACACTGTTTGCAGACGACACGTTGCTTCTGGGACCTGCCTCTCTCTCCTCTGCATCAAAATTCAAAATGATTTTGGATGATCTCAGTAAGGCTACAGGCAGTGCTGTAAATAAGAGCAAATGCCACATATACAGCTGGAACATTACCCCGAAGGCGATGTCTAATATTTCAAGATACTTGGGATTCATAGCCTCTTCCTCTTGGACTTCGTTTAAATACTTGGGATTGCTTGTTCACCTCCAAAAACTAACGAGCAAAGACTGGCTACCACAATTGGAAAAATTCAAATAAAAAATCCAAGCCTGGAGATACACTTGGTTAAACACTGCTGGAAAGTCAATTTTGATTAAATCAGTGCTCCACAATCTACCATTATTCCAATTCACAGGCCTTCTGGCTCTGGCAACCATCATTAAAAAATGGAAGAAGGGACGAAAAAACAATGAAAATAAAATTCCTCTCATTCGCTGGGACACCATAACCAAGCCGCTGTGGCAATGGCAGCAAAGATTCTTTGGAAAATCACTTCATCCAATCCGGGATGGGCTCAAGATGTTCTCTGGAAGAAATGCTTCATGGGTCCCTGCACCAGGTGTTTGGGAAATGCCATCCATATGCCCAATTCAACTTTCCTGAAGCTACATGCTAAAGCAGCCCAGCTAATAACTGCGCATTCTTTCTAGACTCCAGGCAACCACAAACAACTTAAAATCTGGAGCGATCGAATCATGAATAATGAACCAATCGAGAGTAGAGTCACCCTCAACTCGCTGCGCAGCTAGATGGACCTCAACTCGATGCACACGTTGTGGGACATTTCACAGTGGCAGAATGATTCCTGGGTAGGTTGGATACGCTTTGACGGGCTGGCGCATCTGGCAAAGGACTAGGACACGCTCCTGAAATGTTTACATGGTCTGGCGCCCATTAACAGGAGACTAAGAGACCAGAAGGGTTGGGGCACGAGCGTCACAGGTTATACAGTCACTCGGGGGTATAACAAACTTAATGAGCTTCCTTACGCCCCTCCCGATCCAGCCCCTTGGTGAGGCGTATGGAGCATCCCCTCTCTGCCGAAGATTGACTTCTTTGCCTGGCAGCTCTGCCACACCAAAATTCTCACCTTCGACGTTCTTCAGAAAAAAGGATTTTATGGGCCCTCCACCTGCCCTTTGTGCAGAGGAAACGCGGACTCAGCTATTCATTTGTTCCTTGAGTGTATCTTCTCCAAGCAGGTTTGGTCCTCTTTCATCCCAAATTCAACCCTCAAGCTCCCAGGTACCATGGCAGCCCTCTTTTCTACCTGGGCTCTCAATTACCCTAGCCCTTCCCCTAAAAATCAGATCATCAGAACAACGTGGGCAATTCTCCCTAAGATCATAAGTTGGCAGATTTGGCTGGAGTGCAACAAAAGAACCTTTAGGGATACAAAGCACAACCACAGGATTTTAGAAAATAAAATTAAATGTCAAATTAAGGAGTGCTTGGTGGATATCAAAGATGACACTAATATGAGTCAGCAGGACATCGAGTGGGCATCGACCCTTGGACTTCAATTCCGGCCAGCAATCAAAAACACCCCAATTATCAAAGAATGGCAGATAAGGAAGTCCGAAAATGACATGCAAAGCTGGATCAAAATGCAAGAAAGACACTCCCTCTTTTTCGACGGGACAGTAAAGAATAACTCGGGCAAAGTGGGAGCAGGAGGAATCGTTCTAAATCCATTAGGAGAAAAAGTACATTCCTTCGCTTGGGGTCTCGAGTATGCTTCCAGCATTCAAGCGGAGGCCTTAGCCCTTCTTCAAGGTCTCTAGAGCCTTAAAGAATTAAACATAAAAGAAGCTAACGTTATAGGAGATTCCCAGATCATCATCAATGCAATGGCTACCAATTCCCCAGTTTCTGATCTCAAGCTAGCAAGAATGTTAACCAGAATCAAAGGCTTGGAAAGTTATTTTCAGAATCTAAGATATTATCATGTACTGAGAACCAATAATAAAGAGGCGGACATTGAAGCCAACACAGCTGTCCTCCTTCTTGCCGGAACAAAGTTGAAGGATGGAAAAGAAACTTGGGAACCCATTCCATAAACCGCACGCTGCCATGTTCTATTGTTGGTTATTAAATAAATTTGTCTGCATCTTCAAGTGGGGGAAAATCACTGATATAGATTTCATGGTCTCTTTAGCAATTAGGAACTCCGCAAGTTTCAGCTACACTCTCTGCAGAGAGCAACATCAGGGCAATGAGTTTCCCAATGTAATTATCCTATCAGCATTCAGGCCAAGATGAATACAATCAACCCATATCCATTACCATTAATATATATATATATATATATATATATATATATATATATATATA